>JAEEGH010027687.1_pt1 | contig 11204 bp, 6 predicted proteins | sample 9134181 | NCBI WGS metagenome assembly JAEEGH01 (sample SAMN16246544, study PRJNA631951) | gut metagenome | biome: gut microbiome; feature: rumen; material: DP-attached | host: Bos | place: Iran: Karaj | collected 2018-10 | reverse complement strand
ATGCACAGATTGTCTCGGCTATTCCAAGAGTCTTTGAATCTGAGAATGAAAGTATCAGAGGCTCTGCCAAGATCTGGAATACTCCCATGAAAAGCGTAACACCTGCGGATAACAGTATGATCATGAACATTCCCGGCTTTGCGGTAATTGCTTTCCATCCGCCCTTAAAGCTTTCCGTGAAGGATTCTTTCTTTTCAACAGTGGTTGTTCCAATACCATGCCTTACAACCGCAGCGCTTATTACGGTAAGGAAGAATGTGCATATATCTATAAAGAGGAGAAGTTTTACATCGCTTATCGTAAGCAGTAATCCTGCGATGACAGGTGAGAACAGATATCTCGCGCTTCCCGCAAGAGACACAAGTCCGCTTGCCATATGATCTGTTACCGGAATTAAGGAACTCATAAACGTCCTCATTGCTTTTAAAAGCTGCTATATCCTTAAATTTCCAAACGTTAACTATGAAATTCTTCGTGTCCTGTCCTTTATATTCGATATCATGCAGGCATGCAACATACTCGAAATCCGGATTATCCGCAATAAGAAAATGTGGTGTATTTCCCTTATCATTCTGCAGCTTGCAGTATTCCAGGAGCTTTATGAAATTCTCCTGCTCACCTGGAATGGTCTTGATTCTGTCAGCATCCACAATGATAAATTTAGCCAGATAGTTTGACTGAGCCTCTTTCTTGATCTGTCTCAGGAAATTGGAATATCCTCCACCATGCATATTTATTGGCTTTAGTACAAGTTCAACACCCTGATTCTTACGCATTTTATCGATATAGTTATACTCGGTATCGCCCTCGCAGAAAATGGCGTACCTTTTCTTAAGTACCCTCTCTTTTCTACTCAAGCTTTTCAGATTTTGTCTCTTGAATAAAACTTTTGGATGTTTCGTTAAGTAATTTTCATTCCAATCTTAAGGTTTCTGAGCATACCCTTGCCATATATTCAGGAGATTCTTTCATACCGTTTTTTATCCATGTCAGCGACACTTCCCATAAGCCGGCAGCAATACCTCTGGCAATGTATTCATGTTGGGAAGCGTATTCGCTGTCTGAAGCAATACACAAACAATTAAAGGCGAAGCCAGAACGGCTTCGCCTTAGTTTTATTTTATCACAAGTTTTACATCATGTGATGTGACTCTAACAATGGCCTGTGCCCTGCCATAATAGGTAGTAAATGTGCCTGACAGATAATCTTCTTTTGTACATGGATTAGCACTACCAAATCCTAGAAGTTCACCGCCCTGAACAGCAACATTGAGAGTTCTATCAGAATTTGATTCTACTATGCCATATTTATCTCTGATACTAATATCAAAGTAAGCTATATCACCTATACGATAATTCTCTTTTTCTGGAAATACTACCACTTGAGCATCTCCTGCTGATTTAAGAGCAGATTTTCCAATTGCATTTCCATATTTATCATATGACACAGCCTCTATGATGCCTGGCTGATACTTGGTTTTATACATTGTCTGATAGTTTTTAATTTTCTTTTTGCCAAGGGATTTGCCAGTAATAAACAGCTCCACCTCTGCGGCATCAGCAAATATTTCCACCTCAACCTTGTTACCTTCGCACCCTTTCCAGGACCAGCTTTCAATGGCATTAGTTCCACGCCAAACTGATTTTGAAACCCTTACTCCAGGGTGATTTACTGGACGAACTCCGATAACAGGAGTATCTATTACATGCCATACCACCTTTGCAAGCCCTGCACTGGCATCAGGATTTCCTAATATATCAATCACTCCTGCTCCTGCAAGAATCCATGGATAAGGCCTGTTGAAAGGCATGCCACCAGTATACGACCAAGCTCCAAGACCTGCTTCACCAAGGTAATCCCATGCTGTCCACATGAAATCTCCGATAAGATAAGGATATTTTCTAACCATATCCCAGTTTTTCCCGATTTCATATGGGAAGGTTTCGCTACCTACCACTACTCTATCAGGGTGCTTCTGTCCTTCCATAGGATAGCGACCATTTGCATAGTTATATCCAGCTATATCCAATGCGTCCAAAATAGGTGTTGTGACAGCATCTACCTTATTCGAGTTACCAGCTTTGTTCATGCCTGGGCCGACGAAAGATGCCATCATATTAAAGAAAAGACTGGCATTTTTTGTCTTGCCATCATCAGCTTGCACCGCAGTCTGTTCCTTATCAGGATTATCATAGAGCCCCTTGCCCTTAGCATAGTTGCTCATAATCATCAGATTCATTCCGCCAGTGACTGCACGAGTATCGTCCATTCCTTTTATAAATGAGATGATTTCCTTACCCTGATCAACGCCCTCTGGTTTGCCAGGCTCTGATACTTCATTTCCAATGGAATACATAATGACAGCTGGATGATTATAGTCTCTTTCCACCATGGCCTGCACATCTGACTGCCAGCATTCCTTAAAGTCCATGCCGTAATCGTATTTGGTCTTGCGAACGTACCACATATCAAATGCCTCGTCCATAACATACATGCCGTAATAATCGCAGGCTTCCAGCATTGCAGTGGATGCAGGATTATGAGAAACACGAATAGCATTAAAGCCCTGTTCCTTGAGTATACGTACTCTGCGCCATTCACTCTCCGGAAGACTGGCTGCGCCGATAATGCCATTGTCATGATGCACACAACCGCCCCTTAGAAGGGTGTTTACGCCATTTACAAACAATCCCTGATTACTCCAGATGATTTTTCTGATACCAAACTTTTCAACAGCCTCATCAACTATCTGCCCGTCCTTTTCCAAGGTAACTACAGCTTCATAAAGCTCTGGTGTTTCATCTGACCAAAACTTTGCATTCTCTATAACAATCTCGCTATCGTGACCATTAGTTTTTGCAACCACCTTACCATCTTTTAAAATATCTACATTAATATTGCAGTCGCAATTTGCATCTACCTCGACTCTAATCCGGGCAGGATTAATCTCCAGGGTTGTGACCTTTACTCCCTGAAAAGCGATATGGTCTTTGCCGCCTATCAAAAGTGAAACAGGTCGATAGATTCCACCGCCGGTATACCATCTAGAGTTTGGAAGCTTAGAGTTATCCACATTTACCTTTAAGGTATTTTCAGCACCACATTCTAATACATCATCCAAATCAACTGTAAACTGAGTATAGCCATAGCAATGCTCGCCTAGCTTTTTGCCATTTAAAAATACTTCGCAATTGCGATATACACCCTCAAATAGAATCTGCACATGGTTATCCTTCCATTCCAAAGGTGCTAAAAAGTGCTTTTCGTATTCATAGGTATTCCCAAGAAAATATCCGTGGCCGCCGCCACCGGGAGAATCTGCACTTCTGCCGTCTAAAAGCTGCGCATCAAATGGCAAAGTTGCACCATTAAGCTGTCTTTCTGCAGTTTTAAAGTTCCAATCATCGTTAAATGATATTTTTTTCATGTACCCCTCCAATAGATTAAGATAAAGTGAAACTCCGTAATTTCATTTTACCTTTCCCTTTATATCTAATAAATAATGGACATTTTTTTAGACTATATTTTGTCCTAGCAGCAATTACTTGAGGGTCAAATTCCACTTTAACCTCCTGCCAACTTTCGTCTACTTTAGCTGTCACCTCTGCAACAGGTTTCCCATCGATACCATCTAGTATCTGAAGTTTTCCATTAGCATTTTGAACCTTCAAACGAACCGCTGTAGTACTTGTCATATCGAAATACTTAAAACCGATTTGGCTACCATTTGTTATTCCATCAATATATGAAATTGGCGCAGTTTCAATGCTCATTGTGTCTGGATCAAAATCGTCTCCCTCTTGTGTAACATAAGGGCCATTCATCGGCATATGCTTTCCCAAAAGTCCTTTTCCTACAAGGTTGCAACAGATATATGCCGGATAAGAGCCTATTCCTGCTAGCGTTCCACCATTCAATCCGCAGCTGGTAGATTCAACCATATCAATTGTGCCATCCGCTTTGATGCTAATAGGTTCAGCCACACCTTGCCTACTGAAAAAAGTGTTGTTTGTCATGCGATGGTCGAAAACATACCACTGACCTTTTATGCATGCAAGACCACCATGATTATTTCCTATAGGATAAAGGCAATCCATTACGCCCCTGTTTTCATAGCCAATATCGCTAGAACTATGTATACGACCCTTATGTTCAAAATCTCTGTCCGGATATCTACTTATGGCATAATTTAAGCCTGTCATATCTGATGTAGGGTAAACCAGATAATACCAAGCACCTATATGTCGAATAGATGCGCCTTCGAAAAATCCCGGTTTTTTTCTACTCCAGTTTGCCGGAAGCACTACTTTTGGCTCACTGATAATTGTCAGCATATCTGTATCCAGCTGAACCACGAAGCACCCCTTCAGAGGATGACCGTATTTTTCATTTAAAGGCTGACCACTGCCAGTATACAGCCAGATTTTGCCGTCATCATCCACAAGTACTGCTGGGTCAAAGGTAAACCATTCATCCTGCAATGAGCCATATGCATGGCCATCTGGCATTCTAACCTCGCCTAAATACTCATACTTTCCTGCAGGTTCATCACAAACTGCCACTGAAATCTTGCAACTGTTGGCCACAAAATAATATAGATAATATCTTCCATCAATCCCTTGAACCACGTCTGGGGCAAAATATTGTTCATTTTTTATGTTCCAAGGTGTTTGATTCTTTCTAAGAATTACACCTTCATAACGCCAGTCTGACAAATCATTAACTGGCGCGGACCAGGAAACATAATCATTTTCGCAGTAATCAGCCCCGTTAAAACGGTCATGACTACCAAAGATATATAATCTGTCATTGAAAACTCTTGGTTCGCCATCAGGAATGTACTCCCAATTAGGTAAATAAGGATTGTATACTTGATTTTTCATTTTTCTCCCGTCTAGTTATTTCGTTTTTCTGTAAATCGTATATACGATACCGAATTGATAATCTGCTTTAAAACATTTGCTGCACAAGCTCTTACATCATCTATGTCAAGATATGCTCCTCTATTGATTCCACAATAAGAAACAAATCTGGTGCCGTCATCTAATGTCTCTATTTTTGCTGTACCAGCGTCTACCTTTTCCATTACCTTTGGATTAAGAGCGACATCTTTTTCTACCTTTGTAGTGAATATATCTTTTCCATCTTTGCATAGCTTAAATGCATTCCATCTTTCCACAATTTCTGTAGCAAAGCCACCGTATATTGGAAACTCTTTCACCACTACATAACCATCATTTGAAAACTCTGGCGCCTTTCCTTCCATTGCTGCAATCAGATCATCTGTCCAATATCCACCCATAACCAAATCATTACCGGCGTGATAATCATAAGGCTTTTCACTGTGAGTTCCCCAATCAGTCATAACAAGGCCTTTAAATCCCCACTCGCCCCTTAAAACATCAGTAAGTAGCTGATAATTTGATGAGGTGTGAATACCATTTATCATATTGTAGCTAGTCATTACGGTATGAGGATTTGCCTCACGAACGCATATTTCAAAACCACGTAAATATATTTCTCTTAAAGCTCTTTCCGAAACTGTTGCATTGGAATCAAATCGTTCTGATTCCTGATTGTTGCAGGCAAAATGCTTTATAGATACCGATGCACCAGCATTGCTTTGCACACCTTTCGTAATAGCAGCTGCCATTTTCCCACTTATCAGTGGATCTTCTGAAAAATACTCAAAGTTTCTACCGCATAATGGATCTCTATGAATATTCATGCCTGGCCCCAATATGACGCTTTGGTTATAGGTAAGCAATTCCCTTCCTACTCCATCTCCTGCAAGATAGGCCATTTCATCATTCCAGGTTTGTGCGATGACAATATCCGTAGGGAAACATGTAACAGGAAGACCTGGTAAATGTAGCCCCGCAGGTCCATCTGTTACCTTCCAATTAGGGATGCCTAGTGTAGATGTAAAAAGAGATGTAGTGGATCCAGATGAAACAGGTCCATCCACTGGTGTTAAGCTTTTATGCAATCTATTCTCTGTTTCATAGGGTGTTTCGTTGGCTACACCTGTTACCAAACGAACTAACACTTCTGGCTCTAATGATGCAACAAATTCATCCATGGATGCCTTGTTATTTACCACGTCAAAAAAAGTAGCGTTCTTTGCTGGAACAACATTTGCAAATCTTTTTTTATTTATCTCATCTGCCTCAGTAGTCTTGCATGCTCCGTCAATAATTTTGCAATCTGCTGCAAAAAGATTAATTGATTCTACCTGGTGGTCATCGTACCTTTTGCTGCTAACTGGTGCCACAAGTAAATCTAGCTTTCTATCCATGTTGAATTCATTTCTTACCTGTCTAACTTTTGCCTCGTTGTCTAATATTATCTTCATGACTACTTTAGTATTTGCGCTACTATTGCCCACTCTAATCAGATACTCTCCCGGCTCCATAATAAAAGCAGCCTGCTTTTCATCAAAGGCTGTTAGACTTTCTGTAGAAAATTTTAGAGTAACAATCTGAGTTTCCCCCGGTGCAAGTATGTCTGTTTTTTTGTATGCCTTTAGTTCCTGAAATGGTTTAGTCAGTCTGCCTTCTGGTGCTGTGACATAGAGCTGAACCACTTCCTTTCCAGAGTACTTTCCTGTATTTTTAACCTCAACATCTAAGGACACCTGGTTCCAGTCTGCCTTAAAGGATTTTGCTGAAATATCAAATGTGGTATAGCTAAGCCCATATCCAAATGGGAAAAGAGGTTTTACTCCGAAAGTGTCAAAGTATCTATAGCCTATAAAAATATCTTCTGCGTAATCCTCCTGATATGGATTACCATCGTTGTAAGCAAATGTGCTGCTTGCAGGATTATCCTTATAATTCACAGCCCATGTGCTTGTAAGCTTTCCGCTAGGAAAAGATTTTCCTATCAACACCTGGGCCAGTGCCTCACCACCAGCACATCCTGATGGTCCCATCAGAATAGCAGCCTTTATTCCTGAAATGCTTTCTATAAAATTTGCATCTATAACGCAGGTATTGAGTACTACCACCGTATTTGCAAAATTTCCGGCCACCTTTCTTAGATTTGCTTCCTCGATGTCAGTCAGATAGTAATCACCTTTTGATTCTGTTCTATCATTATCTTCACCTGCATTTCTTCGGATAACATAGATCGCAGTAGTAGCATCCTTTGATTCTAAAATATCATCATCCGTAACAGGGATTTCATCGATTAAGATTTTTTTACCACTCCAGAAACGGTCTATATCAGATAGAGTTTTATCTTCATCATTTGCTTTTTTAGAAGCAGCTAAAAATCTTTCCAGCCAGCTTTTTGAAGCAATTGTAATACCTGCTTTTTCAAGTCCCTCTAAAACATTTACATAGTTTTCCGCGGAAACATATCCGCTTCCCGTTCCACAAAACACAGTTTCAACTGCACCTGCTCCAAACAGCGCTATTGTTTTTTCCTGAAGAGGAAGTACATTATCACTATTTTTAAGAAGGACCAGTCCTTCTGTTGCAATATCTTTTGCAATTCTGTAATTATCGCTAATATTCATCATTTTAATTTGCCTTTTCTTTTAAAATCTTTTCAAGTGGTCTATATGCTAGAACGCAAATAACCATTACAACCATCAGTATTGCTGGAATAAAGCTATTTAAGATTCTAATCACAAGGATTGCACTATCTGGCTGCGTACTAAGAGCTCCGTCATAATTTCCAAAGCTAAGCATTGTTCCTAAAAGGAAAGCACCAATTGCCTGACCAATTTTTATTGTAAAATTAGTTGCTGCAGCTAAAGACCCTTCCATTCTAGGAAGATTATTTATCTCGTTATAGTCTGCTATCTCCATAATAATTGGTGTTCTCATGTACGATACAGGAAGTGCTACAAGCCCTGAGAAAAAGAAGCAAACCCCTAAAGCAATCATGTTTGTTCCTGCAAAAAAGATTCCAAAGTATCCTAAAAAACTAAGTGCCGCAAAAATGCCAATAAGGTTCATTGCAGTTGTTTTCTTCATCAATGTTGGAAATAAAATAATAGTAAATGTTGCTATGAAGCCAAAAAGCTGTAAAGCTGAGAGTTTAGTAATGTCTCCCACTACGATATTAAAGTAATAATTAATAGCCCCCATTCCCTGTATCATCTGTGGAATCATTGATACTATTGCAAGTAACCACACATATTTGTTTGTTTTTAACGCATTTACGATATCCTTTAATCCAACTCGTTCCTCTTCGTTGTTTTCATTTGGATTAAATTCCTCTTTTATAAAAATAAATCTAAGCAAGCCAAGAATCAGTAGTGGCACTGCAAGCATTAATACTATCTTTTGCCAACCTCCTGGAACTGGCGCATATTTTCCAATTAGCATTGGAAGAATAATAGAAACAACCATGCAGCCTAAAGTGATAAATACACCACCATATGCAGATACCTTTGTGATGGCCATAGGATCACCAAAAGCTCTTATGATATATGGTGCCTCAGCTGCATTCATCATTGTTCCAAAAATTGACCACACTAGTGTATACATAACTAAAAGCCAAATTGATTTTGCTGTAGTACTCCAATTAACATTCGAAGCAAACAAAGCATATGTACAAACCCAAGTCCCAATCAAGCACAGTTCATAAGGGCGTCCTTTGCCCAATTTAGTGTTTGTATTATCTACAATCCACCCAGCAATCAAGTCAGTCAAGCCATCGAAGATTTTGCTTGCCATTAATAAGGTTCCAACTAAAACCGGAGACATTTTCAAACTATCTGTGCAAAACATGCTCAGATACCCCATAAGAATTGTTACTGTTCCGAATGAAATTGGTCTTGTATTCCAAGCCAACAGTCTCCCCACTGAAATTTTTTGCGATTTTTCCACCATATTATCCTCCTCCAAATGGTTTATTGATTTATTGATAAATAAAGTTTACAGGTTTATTTTTGTTGCAACAATGGCACTTTTAAACGTAATAAGTTATAATACCAACATAAATGAACTTATTAGTGAGGAGAAATTTTGGTAAGCTACGTTGGAGATACTACAAATACATCTCAATATCAATTCAATTTCAAATTAGACAATCAGAATACTCGCATTCTTTCAAGAAATTTGGCGGAAGGTTCTGCAGATAGCCCTGATATTATTTTAGAGACGCTCCACCCTGATAATATGGAGGAAAACTTCGTATGGTGTTTTATATCGCCGGGCAACTTTTTCAATGCGTCTTTTTCTTACGATGATGAATACAGCCCAAACAAGTTTAACCAGCTTCATTACCACGATTACTTTGAGCTGGTATATCTGATTTCCGGCACAATGTATCAACAGATAGAATCTGAAAGGCATCTCTACACTGCTGGCAGTCTTTGCCTTTTGAACTGCAATGTTCGCCACCAGGAGGAGTTCTCCACAGAATATAGAGCTTTATTTTTACGTCTACCTATAGGATTAATAAAAGAGTTATACGAAAATATGGGTAACATGTATTTTCAGGTGGAGAATAAGCATCGAAATCAAGTTCTAGAAAATTTTTTGAGTAATAGTTTAGGTCTGTCAGAGGATAAAACGAGCAAAAAAGAATACATAGATTTTATCCCATCAGATAGCGATGTCTCTGTGAGGGAAAATATGTACAAGCTATTTGATAAACTGACAAAACAACTTGTAAATCCCGAAGTAGGTTCTACCTACATTATAAAGGCTATAATCGTTCAAATTTTTAATGAGTTATCTATAAAGAATCATTATAAAATGGTTCCTCTAACAATAGGTACCTCCGCAGAGGCCCAGCTTTTCGAATCTGTCAGAAATCAAATTTTGGCAAAGCACGGTAGAATCACCAGGGAGGATTTAAACGAATCATTGTCCTACAATGCTACCTATCTTAATCGCATTGTAAAAAAATACACCGGCTACAGCATAAAGCAATATGCCCTACAGATTGCCATGAAGGAGGCTGCTGAAATGCTTGAGCACACAGATATGCAGATTTCAGAGATATGCAAAAAGCTTTCCTTTAAAAATGAAACTTATTTTTATAATTCTTTTCAAAAAATTTATGGGATGACCCCTAAGAAATATAGGCAGGATATGCAAATAGTAGGAGGCGGTCTTAGACCGCCGACCTCTCACACCTATCGGTGTAGTAATCTAAGAAGAATATAAAAAGGACATACACATTCTTCTCTTCATTTGAAAAATGTATATGTCCTTATATAGTTAGATTTATTTGGACGTTTTTACCTCTCCATGGTATCTCGATTCCCCTTGGTTCACTTAGAGCTCTTGAGCGTCGGGAACTTAATCACATCCCTAATAGCCCACTAATCAATGATTAGCAGGCTCAATCTATCGATGCAATACCCCATACCTCCCTTAAATGGCATTTTCGCCGTCGTGCTTACTGTCTTGGATACATTAACATACTATTTGTTTCATTTTGTTTATCTCTGTCATAACTTCTTGCTTATCGGGAAATGCAAAATCTAAGGGCCATCCAAAATCTTCATAGGTGCATTTTTCAGCTGACGGTTCCCAATGATTTTTGTAACTGTTCAAAGAGTCTTTCCACCTGGGAGATAATATTTCAAAGCCCCCAGGGACCCACTTAATAAGCCCATCCAGATATTCCCATCCATCTCTTGGTTCCAGATTACTGATAATTATCCCTTTTATAAACAACGGATCATATTTCTTTTCACCAAAAGCGTTGATATCGATAACATTTTCTTCAGCCAGACCCTCACGAAAAATAACAGCCTTACTTCTGTTATCCCCTCTGACAGAAGACGTCTCTTCATTTATTTCAATTTTTGCTTCATTATCATGTTCCGGTTTAATAATCTCGTCAGAGCTAATGATACTAATATCAATCTGATCCGAAACCTTGTTCTTTACTGCTTTATCTGGTGACGCTTTCACTTTAACGACAGGATCTTCCAAGCAAAAAGATAATACTTTCTCTCCATCTATTTCCTTGATTTCTCCGTATACCCTGTACTTATTACACTTATCCCATTTCATACATCTGTATATTGCATCTGTAAGTGAAGGTGCTGAACATCTCTTCATCTTCACTTTACTTTGATCAATTGTGCACCATCTAAGTTTGGTATGCTCATTTGTAAATACACAGCTTTTTCTAATGACAATTCGGTTCACAACAGGATTATACAAAACTTCTATATCTTCCCTTTTACTATTTTTGCACAGTCTGGAAAACAGTTTTTACTAAAGCT
>JAEEGH010027686.1_pt1 | contig 11204 bp, 10 predicted proteins | sample 9134181 | NCBI WGS metagenome assembly JAEEGH01 (sample SAMN16246544, study PRJNA631951) | gut metagenome | biome: gut microbiome; feature: rumen; material: DP-attached | host: Bos | place: Iran: Karaj | collected 2018-10 | reverse complement strand
GTCGGGCTCGAAATGCAGGTAGTAGCCGCCTCGGAGTGCCTTTTTGCTTTTGGCGTTGATGTAGGCTCCGAAATGGTTTTTATAAGGTGATTTGTCGGCCGAGAATCGTGTGTCGCGATAGAAGCGGTAGGTGCAGTCCTTGACTTGTACGTGGGCTATTTCGGGATCGAACGTCATGATGCGTTCGATGGTCTGTTGTACACCCCGTTCGAACTCGGCACGGGCGGCCTCGTAGTCACTTTTGTGTTCCTGGAACCATTCGCGATTGTTGTGGGTTGCCACCTGTCGCAGGAATTTTAAAATGTTCTTCTGATTCATTGTTTGTAGTTTATATTTTTTTGTCGTCTTCTTCTGTCAGGTTTTCGATTTGGTCGATGATGTCCTGATACTTGCGCTGGGTCTTGATGTGCATTCTGATGCCGCAGTAAGCGCCGATGATGCCGCCTACGCAGCCGCCCCAGAAGAATCCGTTGTTAAAAGAACCTCCCTGAACCTGATAGATCTCGTAGAAGAACCAGCTTATCCATAAGATGACGGCGGGAATGCCAAACAACAGCCAGTTGGCTTCGAACTTCTTGGCGCTGGCAACTTTCCTGCGTGCCTCTATTAAGTTATGGCTCATCAGATTGGGGTCGCTGATCTTGCGGCTGTTGTAGAAGGTGGCGCCTCCGCATATCAGCATGAAGATGCTAGTACCAATCCAGAAGGAAAGGGAGAGGCCAGACAATTTCACGAAGCACCAATAGCCGTAGGGGACCATCAACACACAAAGGGCCATGATGATGTTGTAACGGCGGGTGATGGTGTTCACTTCGTTCTTCATCGAACGGCGCATCAGGTGGTCATTGATAATCTCCTGGTGGTTGAGCTTATTTTTGAGCGTGGTCAGCTGCTGACGCATGTTCTCTAATTCGAAATCGTTTTGCATAATGGGTAAAAGTTTTAATCGTTAGACATTTGTTTTAACTGTTCGCGGATTCTGAACAGACGGACGCTGACGTTCTTGGCGGTGATTCCGACAATCTGGCCGATTTCGTCGTACGACAGGTTTTCGAGCCAGAGCAGGACGATGGCGCGGTCGAAGGGTTGCAACTTGGAGATGCGCTTGTGGAGCATGTCCACCTGGCGGGTGTCCTCGTCTCGGTCTTCAAAGAGGTTGATGTCCATCGTGAGCCGGACTTCGGAAGAGCGTCGCTTCTTACGCCTGTCGATGGAGATGCAGGTGTTGAGGGCGACGCGGTAGATCCACGTCCGGATGTCGGAGCGATGCTCGAAGCTGTCGAAGCCTTTCCAAAGATTGACTAGTACCTCCTGGAACAGGTCGTTAACCTCGTCGGCATCTTGCGAGAACATGTAGCACACGGTGTAGATGGTGCTCTTGTGTTCCGCTACGGTTTTCGCAAATTGTTGTTCTAATGCATTCATTGTCTCGTCTGTTTGAATCATTTACACCCATTAGACGCAGCAAAGTTACAAAAAACTACGCGAAAACAAATATTTTTTTGAAAAAAGACTACTGGGGGGAGAAAAAATGCGATTGCCCAATCGGCAATCGCATTGCTATTGTTAAACGAGTTTCGAGAGGTCGGGTTCCTCGATGTAGCGGAGCTTGTTGTCGATGATGACCCGCTGGGCATCTTCGGCATTCTCTGTGCGGAAGACCATGATGCCCTTTCCGCCGAGCAGGAAGGTGTACATGTAGGCAATGCTGATGCCAGCCTTCGAGAACGTCTCAACGGCGTCGGCAGCACGGCCGGGCTCGTCGTCGAGCTCGAGGGCGAAGACATTGCTCAGGGCAACAGCGACGCCACCCTTCTTAAGCTCTTCGTAAGCGCGAATGGGCTCAGAGCAGATGAGGCGGTAGATACCATACTCTGCCGTATCGGCAATAGTTGAGGCCACAATCTGGATGTTGGCCTGCTTGAGAATCTGGAGCACCTTGATGAGCGTGCCCGAGCGGTTCTCGATGAAAATGGATAACTGATGGATAGTCATAGTTCTATAATTTTCGTTATTACGTTATTTCGTTATACCGTTATACCGTTATTCCGTTATACCGATTAATTTATTGATATACTTTTCTCTTGTCGACAACGCGGACGGCTTTGCCTTCGCTGACGGGCAGAGTGCCCTTCGAGACGAGGCGTACGCGGGGCTTCAACAGGATTTCGTCGCCAATCTGGTGACGGAGTTCCTTCTCCAGATACTGCAGCTTTGCGAAATCGTCGGTACCTTCGTTCACCTCAACCTCGACAGTCATCTGGTCGTTGTTGTCCTCGGTGGTCAGCGTGATGAGATAGTTGGTGCCTACCTCGGGGAATTTCATCAGAATCTTCTCGACCTGGATGGGGAAGATGTTGACACCACGCAGCACAATCATATCGTCGGAGCGGCCACGCATGCGGTCGAGACGGATGTGGTTGCGTCCACAGGGGCACGAACGTCCCAAGACACGCGTCAGGTCACGCGTACGATAGCGTAACAGCGGCATAGCCTCGCGACACAGCGTGGTGAGTACCAGCTCACCAATCTCGCCATCGGGAACGGGCTCCAGCGTGTCGGGGTTCACAATTTCGACGATGTAGTAGTCCTCCCAGAAGTGCAGACCGTTCTGCTCCTTACACTCGAAACCTACACCAGGACCGCACATCTCGCTCATACCAAACGAGTTGTAAGCCTTGACACCCAACATCTCCTCGATGCGCTGGCGCTGCTCTTCGGAGTGAGGTTCGGCACCGATGGCGAGCACCTTCAGCTTGGTGTCGCGACGGGGGTCGACGCCCTCCTGCTGCATCACCTCGTAGAGGCGGGTGACATAGCTGGGGATGGCGTGAATGGCAGTAGTACCGAAGTCCTTGATGAACTTGATCTGACGCAGCGAGTTACCAGCAGCGGCAGGAACGGTGAGCATGCCCAGCTTCTCGGCTCCATACTGGAAACCCAGACCACCCGTGAACATGCCGTAGCCAGAAGAGTTCTGGAAAACATCGTCAGGGCGCAGACCAACCATCCACAGATTACGGGCTACCTGGTTAGCCCACTCGTCGAGGTCTTTCTTCGTGTGCAGAATCACCGTAGGATTACCTGTGGTGCCTGACGAAGAGTGCAGACGAACACAGTCGCGGAGGGGAACACTGGCGATGCCAAACGGGTAGGTGTCGCGCAGGTCCTGCTTCGTGGTAAAGGGAATCTTCTTAAGATCGGCCAAGCTCTTGATGTCCTCAGGACGGAGCCCGATCTCCTCAAAGCGTTTTTTGTAAAAAGGTGAGTTCATGCAATGGCGCACAGTCTTCTGAAGACGCTCCAGCTGGAGTGCCTCAATCTGCTCACGCGACATGGTTTCGAACTCAGGATTAAAGAAATTAGATTGTTCCATTATTAAAATATTATAGTTTACGATTATCTATGACGTGGGCGCTCTTACCCTGCGAGCGCTCGATGGTGCCAGGAGCCTTGAGTTGTACCTTGGCAGAGATGCTGAGCACGCTCTTGAGCTTCGAAGCCAGTTTCTTCTCCAATGCATCGACTGCGGCGGGCGTATCGAAGATACCGGTGAAGTGTTCCTGACGGATTTCCACCTGTACCAACAACGTGTCGAGGTTCTTCTCGCGATTGACGATGAGCATGTAGCGCGGAGCAAACTCGGGCATAGAGAGTACGACGCTCTCGACCTGCGACGGGAATACGTTGATTCCGCGAATGATGAGCATGTCGTCAGAACGGCCCTCGATGCGTCCCATGCGGACGTTGGTACGACCACAGTCGCATGTGCCAGGCATCAGCGAACAGAGGTCACGGGTGCGATAGCGCAAGACGGGCATACCCTCCTTGGTCAGCGTGGTGAATACTAATTCGCCCGTCTGTCCGTTGGGCAATGGCTCCAGCGTGGTGGGGTTGATGATTTCGGGATAGAAATGGTCCTCGTTGATGTGGCTTCCGTGCTGCATCTGACACTCGTAGCTGACACTGGGACCCATCACTTCAGAGAGGCCGTAGATGTTGTAACCCTTCAGTCCCAGACGCGCCTCAATCTCCTGACGCATACTCTCGGTCCAGGGCTCAGCGCCAAAGGCTCCGACGCGAAGCTTGATCTGGTCTTTCGTGATACCTATCTTTTCCATTGTCTCGGCCAGATAGAGGGCGTACGACGGGGTACAGGCGATACCCGTAATACCCAAGTCGCGAATCAACTTCAGGTGTTTCTCCGTATTTCCCGTACCAGCAGGAATGACCGAAGCACCCAGATGCTCGACACCATAGTGGGCGCCAAGACCACCAGTGAACAGACCATAGCCGTAGGCCACGGAGAAGATGTCGTCGCGGGTGACGCCAAAGGCCGTCAGACAGCGCGCCATCGTCTCGCTCCAAATGCCGATATCCTTGCGGGTGTATCCTACGATGGTCGGATTACCCGTGGTGCCGGAAGAGGCATGCACGCGGATAATTTCACTTTGGGGTGCAGCCTGCAGGCCAAAGGGATAGTTGTCGCGTAGGTCCTTCTTGGTGGTGAAGGGCAGCTTCTTGATGTCCTCGATGGTCTGGATGTCATCTGGGCGGATATCCAGCTCCTGGAGTTTGTTACGATAGAACGGCACGTTGTGGTAGACATACTCCACGATTTTATGGAGTCGTTTGCCTTGGAGAGCGCTCATCTCGTCGCGACTCATGCATTCTTTATTCGGGTTCCAAATCATAATCTATTATTCGTTATTACGTGATTACGTTATACCGTTGTTACGAAATTAATTGTAGCATTCGAAAATCTTGTCGACCGTCTGCGTGGGGAGTTTCTTGGTGAAGAGGCTCACCAGCCAGACGACGGGGAAACCACCTACCATTGCGATGGCACCGCAGTTGATGGGATTGATGGGGTTGCCTGCCAACATGTTGATGACGGTAAGTCCCACGCCCCAAACGAAACAAGCCCAGACAGCAGCGTTGGTAACACCACGCCAGTAGAGCCCCAGCATGAAGGGAGCCAGGAAAGCACCAGCCAAAGCACCCCACGAAATACCCATGAGCTGTGCGATGAACGTGGGAGGATTCAGGGCTATCAACAGGGAGATGGCGATGAAGAACATGATGAGCACGCGCATGATGACCACCTTGCGACGCTCGATCTTTTCAGACACGATATCGTCGATGGTTCCCTCTTCTACCTCTCCTGGTAGCGATTTCTTGTCGCGATAGATGAGGTCGAGGGTCATTGTCGAACTGGATGTAAGCACCAAAGAGGCCAGTGTCGACATGGATGCTGAGAGTACCAGTAACACCACGAGGGCAATGAGCACATCGGGCAGGGTGATCAGCATGGCAGGTACAATGGAGTCGAAGGCTATCTTGCCGGTTGCTTCATTGATGACGGGCTCATAGAGGCGTCCGAAACCACCGAGGAAGTAGCAGCCACCAGCCACAATGAAGGCGAAGATGGTAGAGATGACGGTACCACGCTTGATGGCACTCTCGTCGGTAATCGAATAGAACTTACCTACCATCTGGGGCAGTCCCATCGTGCCTAATGATGTCAAGATGACTACGCCCAGCAATCCCCAGGGATCGGGGCCGAACCACGAAGCAAAGCCGCCATTCACCATCGGATCGGCATCAGAAGGAATCTGTGCCAGTTTGTCGACAGCAGCCGTTAAACCACCCTGGGCATTCAGCACAGCCAAGATGACAGCCACAATACCAAAGAGCATGATGATGCCCTGAATGAAGTCGTTCATAGCCGTTGCCTTGTAACCGCCAATGATGACGTAGATGGCCGTCAGAATGGACATGATGACAACGCAGTATTCGTAAGGGATGTCAAAGCCCATCTCGAAGAGGCGAGAGATACCGCTATAGACACCTGCCGTATAAGGAATCAGGAACACAAAAGCGATGACGGAAGCCACTACGCGCAGGCCTTGATCATTAAATCGAGTTCCAAAGAAATCGGGCATCGTACGGCTCTCGATATGCTGAGTCATCAATTTGGTTCTGCGACCCAAGATAAGCCAAGCCAGAAGCGAACCGATGATGGCATTACCGATACCAATCCATGCGCTGGAAAGACCGTATTTCCATCCGAATTGTCCAGCATAGCCTACGAAAACCACTGCCGAGAAATAAGAGGTACCGAAGGCGAAGGCCGTAAGCCAGGGACCTACGGAACGCCCTCCCAATACAAAGCCGTCGACACTGCTGGCCTGTTTGCGCGAGTAGATTCCTACACCCAGCATGACGGCAAAAAATACTATCGTTAGAAGAACTTTGATTAACATTTTTGTTTCTTAATTCTTAATTCTTAACTCTTAACTCTTAACTCTTAAAACGCCACCTGAACCTGAGCCTGGAGACGGTTGTAGTCGTCGCCCATCATCTTGCCACAGAAGCTATGCGTATATTGCAACTGCAAGCGGCACTTGGGATAGAACCAGTATTGTAAACCTCCAGTGAGATCGGTACGTTGCCATCCACTGACGTCCGTATTACGGTCGTAGTAGTCGGCTGATGCTATTACGTCGACACCCTTGCCGATAGCCACTGAACCAGTCATGTAGGCACCGCGGCTGCCCACGTCGCCATCCTTACCAGCCAGGAACTCGCTGCGCAGACAGATGCCGCCACTCGTCGACTTACGGCCAAGCTGAGTGGGGACTTTCAGTTCACCACCGAAGCTGACGCGATCGCGGCGATAGTTGTCGCCAACCTGAATGTCGTTCCATGCAACGGTGTTGACAGCATGACCGCGCCCTTTCTGTCCAGTGGCAACGATGCGCAACTCCTTTATGGGACGGTAATCCAGCTTCAGAATGACATCCTTGTCGCTATTACCGTCCTTGCGGTTGATGCCTTGTCCGTTCATAACGGCCAACTCATAGTGGAATTTGTTGTTAAACAGGTCGCCTAACAGCATGATACCCTGGTCACGGCCGTAGTTAGGACCCAGCAACGGCTCGTTACCGTTAGCCAGAAGGGCTACAGACTGTGAAGTGATGTCAATGAGTTCGAGCATCGTGGGCGAGAGGGGACTCTCCAGCGAGAAGGGGTGCTGAAACTGTCCGATACGAACAGTCAGCGCGTTATTGTTCGTCACGCGGAAGTCGGTCCAATACTCCAGTGGACCTGGCGATATGGCGAAGTTGTTCATAAACAGGAACGACCAGCGGTCGGTGATTCTTCCTTTGATCCAGAAAATGGCACGCTTGAAATTGAACTCACTAGTGGTCTTTCCGCCTTGATCGCTATAGGCATAGCCGCCTTGCATGTAACCGTTAATGGTGATGCGGCTCTTCAGTTCCTGCAGCCAGTCGATTTTCTTGGCGTCTTTTTTCTCTTGTGCCATCACAGCACTGCTGACGAAGACCAACAGTACAATGAGGAAAGACTTTCTGAAAAGATTTTTTAAAGTCATTTTTGTTCTTGTTGTTTTTGTGTTGTTTATTTGACAGGATTGTTCTCGGCAAATATCTGCATGCGCTCCTCCAGCTGGTCGTACTGGTGGTCTTCTATAAAAGAGGTACACACGCGCAAGCCTTCCTGATGGGAACCAGTAGTGATGAGACAAATGGCCGAAACACCATAGTACATCAGTTCCTGAGCCAGCTGACCACTCGTCATGCCGGGATAGCCAATGGTGAAATAGAATCCGTCGGCAACAGGCTGGTCGAGGTCTTTGTCGTAGACGATGTGGAAGTTATGACGCAGGAAAATCTCCTTCAGCTTGTGGGCACGATCGCCATAGACCTTTACCTCGGCACGGAAATTATAGGTACCGTCGCTGGCTGCCTTCAACATAGCGGCCATTGCATACTGGGCCGAGTGGCTGGTGCCTGATGACAGGGCGTAGAGCATACGGGTGGAGAATACCAATCCGAATGGCAGACCTTCGTAGCGGGCCGAGAGGTCGTCGTAGTGACGATGGAAAAGCTTATCACTAATACATACCACACCGATACGCTCACCAGCATAGCTGAAAGCCTTCGAACCCGAGATGAGTAGCATGTAGTTGTCCGTATAGCGGGCTACGGTGGGCTGGAAGGGAGCCTCGAAGGGTTTGCTCAAGTCCTGACGGAAGTCCATCGCAAAATAGGCGAGGTCTTCCATCACGATGGCATCGTATTTCGTGGCTAATTCGCCAATAGTCTTCAGCTCCTCTTCAGTCATGCAGATCCATGCAGGATTGTTGGGATTCGAATAGACGATAGCGCAGATGTTGCCCACCTTCAGGTAACCTTCCAACTTGGCACGCAGTTTATCGCCGCGATAGTCGTACACGTCGAAGGTCTCGTACTTCACGCCCTGTACCTGCAACTGCATCTTCTGTACAGGGAATCCTGGGTCGATGAACAGTACGGTGTCTTTTGCCTTGTTGGCCTGCGAACAGGTCAGAAACGAGGCAAACGTGCCCTGCATACTGCCACTGACAGGTACACAACCCTCAGGGGCAATGTCGACATTGATAAATGCCTTGACAAAGCGCGAGGCCTGCTTTTTCAATTCCGGATAGCCTTGAATATCGGGATAGGAATGGGCGATGCCGTCCTGGAGTGACTTAATCTGGGCATCGACACCCACCTGTGCAGCGGGAAGGCCTGGAATACCCATCTCCATCTTGATGAATTCCACACCACTCTCTTTTTCAGCCATAGCAGCCACTTGTTTTACCTCACGGATGGTGGCTTTGGCAAAATCCTGAATGCCCAACTTGGCTATTAGCCCGTCGACGATTTCTTTTCTTATTGGAGTATCTTTCATTTTTTGTTTCGTTATGACGTTATACCGTTATTACGAAATTATTTCTGAGCCTCACGGCCTAAGGCCAATGCCTTGATGTTAGCCTCGACGATGGCCTCGCCCTTGCGCCCGAAGACACGGCGGATGGCATCTTCCAACTTCTCGTACTCAATGCCGAGTGCCTTCTGGGCAGCGCCCAACAGGATGACATTAGCCGAACGGGGTACGCCATTGTCCTTGGCCATCTGTTCGATGTCGATGGTAATGACATTGGGCAACTTCGCCAAGTCTGCCTTGATAACCTCCATGTCGGGATAGTTGGGAATGTTGACGAAGGGCGTCGACGACGTGATAATCCAACCCTCCTTCGACAGGAAGGGCAGATAGCGCAGAGCTTCCATGGGTTCCATCGAGATGATGACGTCGGCACTACCCTTGGCAATCAAGTCGCTGTGGATTGGCTCTGACGAGATGCGCAGGTTCGACTGCACATCACCGCCACGCTGACTCATACCGTGTACCTCGGCCTGTTTGATATATAGGTTCTCGTTCATGGCGGCTTCGCCAATGATGGTAGCGATAGAGAGAATACCTTGTCCTCCTACACCGCACAATATGATATCTGTTTTCATGATTTACCTTTTTACTTTTTTACCTTTTTACTTTTTCTCTGCCGCTTTCTTTTGCTTCAGGTGACGCTGTAGGGTCTGCATGCACTCACGGCGAGGAATAATCACGCTGGTACCCTTGTAGTTGATCTCGTCACGAATCATCTGTGTAATCTCGGGCATGTTCTTCGGCAGGGGAACGACGACCTTCAGGTGTTCGTCGCTCAGTCCCAGACCACGACAGATGGCCTCGAACTTATTGGTACCTGCAGAGTCCTGACCACCCGTCATACCCGTTGTCAGGTTATCGCTGATGATGACGGTGATGTTGGCATTTTCATTAATGGCGTCGAGCAGACCCGTCATACCGCTATGGGTAAAGGTCGAGTCGCCAATGATGGCAACGGCAGGCCACTGACCAGCATCGGCAGCACCTTTCGCCATCGTAATCGAGGCACCCATGTCAACACAAGAGTGGATGGCGCGGAAAGGAGGCAGGAAGCCCAGCGTATAGCAACCGATATCGCCGAAGACACGGGGATTCTCGTACTCTTTCAATACCTCGTTCAGGGCAGCATACACGTCGCGGTGACCACATCCCTGGCACAAAGCGGGAGGACGGGGAGCCACGTCGGCACATGGATCAAAACATTCGCCAATTTCCATGCCCAAAGCCTTCTTCACGATATCCGGATTCAGCTCGCCGGTACGGGGCAGTGTGCCGTCGAGCTTACCCTTGATGTTCTGGCTCTCGTTGACACCACGAACAATGTCCTCGATAAATGGCTGGCCTTCCTCAACTACGAGTACCTTGTCACACTCGTCCAGCATACGGCGCACCAGTTTCTTGGGCAACGGATACTGCGAAATCTTCAGGATGGGATAGGGACTTCCCTTTGGGAAGCACTCGTTAACGTAGTTGAAACCGATACCGCTGGCAATGATACCCAGCGACTTGTCCTGACCCTCACAAAAAATGTTATAGGTGGACTTAGCGGCATCGTCCTCAAGCTGAGCCTGTTGGGCAGTTACCACGTCGTTACGCTTGCGGGCGTTGGCAGGCAGCAAAACCCAGTTGGCTGCTACAGCGTTGTAGTTCAGCTCGTTCTGCTGACGGGCCTCGTCTTTCACTTCCACCACAGCACGGCTATGAGCCATGCGGGTGGTGACACGCATCAGCACGGGCAACTTCTGTTGCTCAGAATATTCGAAAGCGGACTCTACCATGTTGTAGGCCTCCTGCTGGTTCGACGGTTCGAACGTAGGAATCATAGCGAATTTGCCGTAGAAGCGAGAATCCTGTTCGTCCTGAGAGGAGTGCATCGAGGGGTCGTCGGCTACTAACACGATGACGCCACCGTTGACACCTGTCATACCGCTGTTGACAAACGGATCAGCGCAGACGTTCAGTCCTACATGTTTCATGCAAACCAATGCACGCTTACCCATAAAGGACATGCCCAGCGCAGCCTCCATAGCGGTTTTCTCGTTAGTACTCCAGCGGCTATGAATGCCACGTTCCTTCGCGAGGGCATTGCCCTGAATGAACTCAGTAATCTCGGTCGACGGCGTGCCAGGATAGGCATACACACCAGAAAGACCGGCATGGATGGCTCCTAAGGCAATTGCTTCGTCTCCTAATAATAGTTTTTTTACCATATTTGTGTCATTTTGTTATATTTTCGCTCGTTTAGGTTGCAAAAGTACACTTTTTTATCCAATTGAGCAAATGTATTAAGAGAAAAAGCAAAAAAAAGCCAATTCTCTTGATTTTTTGCTCACTTTTCGTACCTTTGAGCAAGCTCGAAGGCACTTTCGCTCGAAAATACAAAAAAAAAGTTTATTCCTTTTGTTTTTTGCTCACTTATTCGTACC
>JAEEGH010027684.1_pt1 | contig 11205 bp, 10 predicted proteins | sample 9134181 | NCBI WGS metagenome assembly JAEEGH01 (sample SAMN16246544, study PRJNA631951) | gut metagenome | biome: gut microbiome; feature: rumen; material: DP-attached | host: Bos | place: Iran: Karaj | collected 2018-10 | reverse complement strand
TTGCAGGAACCGCCCCAGCCCCAGTTGACGCTGAGGTTGCCGGCATCGTCGTAGCCGTCGACCAGGAAGGCGTGTCCGCCGGTCTCGCGGCGGGCCGAATAGAGGATCGGCCGTTGTTGCAGTTCGTCTTTCAGCATCTGGAGCCATTCCTCGTCGGTAAACAGCGCACGCTTATAATGGTAGGCAGCGCTGTCAAAGCCGAAATAGGTCACGGCACAACCGGCCATGGTCGGGGTGCTGGCGCTGGTGGATTCGTCGAACTTGGCCTGCACGGCCACGCCGCAGTCGTAAACCAGACGCGCGACGGCTTCCGCTTCTTCTTCGGTGTAGTCGTCGTTATAGTTGAATTTGATCTTGTCCCATTCATAGGGATGTCCCAGGTCAAAACCGGCGATATCGCAGGTCGAACCGTTGTCGAGCGTATAGCTGTAGGACGGAAGCGATCCCTCGCCTTTGGGCGGATAACCGTGATAGCGCATGATCATGCCCATGGCCAGCGGCACGCAGCCGATCACGGCGTGGGATCCGTCGACCATCGGCGTAAGCCGGTTGAACGGAGCCGTCTGTTTCCAAGTCGGCGTCTCGTGCTTGACGACAGCCTCGTAAGCGAGGCCACCCGCCTTGGTCGGGGCCGTCAGCGCGGCCCAGGCACGGACATCCTGCGGCGCCCGGGAGTTATCGGTGCGCGCAAAGGCGACCAGCGTCTCCAGTTCCCCGAGCCACTCCTTCAGGTTGGCGGGCATGTCGTCGCCCGTTTCGAAACGGTTCGTGTAGGAATAGGCCAGCACCGGGGTGCAGACATCCTCGCCGGCCACGATCACGAAGCCACCGCCGGCGCGATTGAAAATGTAAAAGGCCGGGCGCTCTTCGCCTGCCTTGGTACGCGGCGCGGAGGCCAGTTCCACCTGCCGCAGCGGCGCCATACGGAGCGCCGCGTTGCGGTCATGCTGGAAGAAGGCACGCGCAACCTCCTGCGCTTTCTCCGCGGGCACACGCTCCGCACGAAGCGGAAGCACGGCAAGCAGAAAAGCGAGGACAAAGATGGTTTTTCTCATGCTGAAGTTTAAGTAGGTTTATTTACATGCTTCTGACAAAGATTTCAAGGACACGGCCCTTGAGTTCCCGCCACTTACCGGCCACCATCGCGAAGAAGCTGTCGGTCTGGTCGTCGAGCAACTGCGCGACCGCCTCTTCCCTGCCCTCGGCAGGAAGCGCCTTGACCTTCTCCTGGAGCGCGGCATCCTGCTCGAACATCATCCGTTCGAAGAGCGCGCGCTGGGGTTCCAGCACCTTGCGCGTCTTGTCCCAGTAGATGGTGGCGATGCGGTTGGTTTCGCGGAAAGCCCAGACAGCCGCCTCGGGGCGGTAGCTGTTCTGTCCACAGTGGTTGAGCGCCTCGGGGAGTTTCGTGCCGCCCGCATAGATCGGGAAGCGCGGGCTCTGGCCCGGATTGTCGAGCGACATCCACAGCACGCCGCCCACTTCGTCGGGCAGCCAGCTGCGGCACTGGGCGATAAAGGAATAGCTGCACTGGATCACCGCGATGGTCCGGCGGTTGGTGACGGTGCCGGGCGCAATCTGGTTGAGCATGGCGCGCATATCGGCCGACATCCAGTTGGAGACCGGCGTCACTTCTTCGTCATATTCGGTATAGGTCGAATTCGGATACGGCGGGCTGTTGGGATCCTTCACGCGACGGTGCGCCTTGATCTTGAGGTTCTGGCCCATATCGAGGTCGGTTCCTTCGTAGGTCTCGCGGTAGAAGGCCAGCACCATTTCGGGCGTGACCGGCACTTCCGGCTTGACCGAGAACGGAAGTTCTTCATCGTCGAGCGACAGGCCCAGCGACGGGGCAAGCGTGCTCAGTACGAAGTATTCCCGGACGGAGAACGGCTTGCGGTTGGCATCGCCCACCACCTTCCAGAACTTCAGCGGGCCCTTGCCATCCCACAAGCCCAGGGCTTTCGCTTTCTTCTTCAGATCCTTGCAGTACATGAAATGGTCGGGATCGTTGAAATCGATGGCGCCGATGCGGGCGATGTTGGCGGAGATGCCCACGTGATCGTCGGGGATGCGCTGGGCGGCCCAGATAGCGCCGGGTTCGCCCGGGCCGGGACCGTTGATCTCGAACTGCCACACTTCGTTGGGATCGGCCACCGTGAGGCATTCACCCCAGTCGGCATAGCCGTATTTCTCGGCCATCTCCCCCATCAGGCGGATGGCGTCGCGGGCGTTGTCGCAGTACTCGAGCGCGAGGCGGCAGAGTTCTTCGATCCAGAACACGCCGTTGCGGTTGATCAGGTCGCGGTTGCCGTCGTACGTGGTCTCGCCGATGGCCAGCTGCTTTTCATTCATACACGGATAGGCCGTGTTGACAAAGCGGTAGGTCTGGGTCTTGGGCGGCACGATGCGGCCCGTCTCATAGACGCCGCGGGGATCCCACGGTTCTTCCTTGTGCAGGACGTTGAAGAAATAGGGTTCCGTCTCGCCCGGAGCAAAGGTCTTGCGGGGCTCGATGGTGATGAAAGTCCTGTAGTACGAATCGCAGCAATGGGCGGTCATCACCGACCCGTCGCTGGAGGCCTTCTTGCCGACCATAATGGAAGTGCAGGCATCGCCGGAAGGGACGGCGCAGAGCAGCAGGGCCGCTGCAGCGACGATACAGTTACTGAGCAGTTTCATTTTGCGGTAGTTTATGGATCTTGATATTGAAGGCAGCGTAAGCGATGGCGATCAGCGGCGTGATGAAGCAGAAGATCGCGAAAGGGAAATAGGCCATGGTGGCTACGCCGAGCACGCTCGACTGAACCACGGCACAGGTGTTCCAGGGCACCAGCACGGAACTCACCGTGCCGGAATCCTCCAGCGTACGGCTGAGCACCTCCGGTGCCAGGCCGAAGCGCTTGTAGGCGGAGCGGAACATATTGCCCGGCAGAAGGATGGCCATGAACTGGTCGGAGAGCGTGAGGTTGCAGAAGACGCAGCTCAGCACGGTGGCCGTAACCAGGCCACCCTGGCGGCGAACCCGGGAGAGGATAGCCCCGGTGATGGTCTCCACCATACCGCAGGCTGAGAGGCAACCGCCGAAGAGCATCACGGCGATGATGATCCAGACGGTGTTGATCATGCCGCCCATCCCGTGGGTCGAGGCCAGGCGGGTGATGAGGGGATCGGAGGTCGTGATGTCGACGTTGGTCGACATCATCTGCATCAGCGATCCGAAGAACCGGCGCCAGCCGGTCACGTCAGCCCCCACGATCTGGTCGATGATCTGCGGCTGGGCGAAGAAGGCCAGGATGCCGCCCGCAAGCGCCGAAAGGAACAGCGTCACCATCGGCGGCACTTTTTTGAAAATCATCAGAATCGTCAGGACGGGAACGAGCAGGTACCAGCCGGAGATGTGGAAGGTCTCCTGCAGGACCGCCATCTGGCGGCCGATCTCGACTTCCGACGTGACGGGAACCACGAAGCCCACGATGCCGTACACCGCCAGACAGATGACGAGCGCCGGCAAGGTGGTCAGCAAGGTATAGCGGACGTGCGTATACAGGTTCACGCCGGCGATGGATGCCGACAGGTTGGTCGTATCGCTCAGCGGAGACACTTTGTCGCCCAGATAGGCACCCGAGATGATCGCACCGGCCAGCCACCCCGAAGGAATGCCGATGAAGGTGCCTGCGCCGAAGAGCGCCACGCCGATGGTGCCCACTGTCGTCCAGGAACTGCCTGCCAGCAGCGACACCAGCGCGCACAGCAGGAAAGCCAGCACGATGAAAATCTTCGGATGGATCAGTTTCAGGCCGTAGTAGATCATCGTCGGAACGATGCCCGAAAGCATCCAGGTGGCCGTCAGCGCCCCGATGGAGAGCAGGATGATGATGGCGGAACTGGTGTTGCCCAGATTCTCCCCTACCTTTTCCTCGAAGGTGCGCCAAGGCACCTTGAGGCCATATAGGCCGATGAGGCAGGTCAGGACGGCCGAGGCAAAGATGGCGATCTGGGAAGGGCCGCCGGTGAGCTCGTCCCCGAAAATGAACACCCCGACCATCAGCAGGACGATCAGGAACAGCACGGGTACGAGCGACAGAAGGAGTCCGGGCTTCTTCATGGCGTTACAGCATTTTCTTCTTGCGGAAGATCAGGAACACAGCCAGCACGATCAAGACCATGCCCGCCAGGATGACCAACATGTCCCAGTTCCCTCCCAACAGCGGCAACTGGATGTTCATACCGTAGATGCTGGCAATCAGAGTGGGCGGCATCAGCAGCAGCGACACCATCGTGAATATCTTCATGATCTTGTTCTGCTCAAGGTCAATCAGACCGAGAACGGTGTTCTGCAAGTATTCCAGACGCTCGAAACTGAAGTCAGTATGATTGATAAGCGACGAGATATCTTTCAGGAGGATGCCCAACTTGCCGTTGATCACGTCGGGCGTCTTGTCGCTGCGCAGGATGCTCGAAATCATCCGCTGCTTGTCGACGATATTCTCGCGCACCAGCATCGTGTTCTCCTGCAGCTGGTTGATGTCGAGGAGGAATTCCTCGTTGACGTCTTCACCCAGGCTCACACGCTTGCTGTACTGACCGATCTCTTTCGACATCAGCTCGATCATATCGGCGTCCAGGTCAACCCGGTTTTCAAGGATGCCCACCAGCACGTGGAATCCCGTGGGATACAAACGGGAATTGAACAGGATACGGCGCTGGATGTCGGTAAAACTGCGCAGAGGTACCTGGCGGATGGAGGTGATAGTATGGCCGGTCAACACGAAGGAGACACTCTCCATCGTGTAGTTTTCTGCACTGGGAATCAAAAAGTTCGTGTTGGCGAAGATGGAGTCGAGCGTCTCGCTGTAGCGCGATGAACTCTCGATTTCCTCAGCCTGCGCCCGGCTCTGCAGGGTCGTGTGAAGGAAAAGCTCCACCGCACGTTTCTCTTCCCCCGTCGGGCTGAAAAGGTCGAGCCAGAGCGCGTCTTCGCGAGAAATCTTCTTCAGGATTCCGATCGATTCGGAAACTTCCGCCTGTCCGTTGAGATTGTAAAAGATTTTGATCATTTTCCTCGGGTTTAGTGTGTTATCACTCCGTGAAGCGGCAAGGGCCGGCAATCACAGCACACATTCTCGAGGGGTCAGTTTCTCCAGGGCGACCCGCCAGAACTCGGTCAGGCCGGCGCGCTTCTCGCTGTCGAACGGGAAGGAGATATTATCCCGCAGATAAGTGCAGGCATAATCCCTGGGAAACTGATGATCATATTTTTCGACGGCCTCGGGAATATGGCGGATCCCATATTCGAGGGCCTGGTTGAACGATTCGATGAAACGGGAATCCAGCGGCTTGTTCGCAGTCCACGCAGCGAAGACAAACGGCAGATGCTTGACGGAAATCCACTCCTCCGCCATATCGTACACAAAGGTGAAATCCGCAGCGTGAAGCAGGGCCTTGTCGCCGATCAGCAGATAGCACTGCGACGGATCCAGCGGTTCACGGGTGAAATCGAAGGGTACGAAGCGCGGGGCAATGTGCCATTTCTCGCGGCAGAGCCAGCGCAGCAGCAGCACGGACGTGCGGCTGTCCACATCGAGCCGTATCTCTTTCACCTCCCGGATCGGGCGTCCGGAACAGACCAGCACGCTGGCCACCTTTCCGGTCGCTCCGATGCAGAAATCGGAAACGATATGGGGATCCTTCAGCGAAGGAATCACCGCCACGGGAGTGATGCCGACATCCGCCTTGTCTTCCAAAAGCATACGGGCGGATTCGGCAGGCGTACAGAACTGCATGGCGATCGTTCCGGGGGCCATCCTGGCCTCCAGCCCGTAGATAAACGGGATCGTGTTCAGATAGTTGATCGCAGCAATTCTTACCATATCCAGCAAAGGTACGAATTATTTTTTATTCAGCGTGCTTACGCACCCGGAAAAGCCACATACCGATGAAGGTAAGCAGTCCGTTGACTATCAACAGCGTAAATCCCAGATCGAAACCGAGGTAGCGTTTGCTCAGCAGATTGAAGACCAGGCATAGCACCGGCGCAGCCACGGCGATCCACGGCGTAGCCCCGTCGCGCACCCGGGTTTTGGTCAGGATGCCGAAGAAGAACATGCCCAACAACGGGCCATAGGTGTAAGAAGCCAGTTTATAGACCAGGTTCACCACCGCATCGCTGCTGACGATGAAAAGCACCACGATGATGATCAAAAACAGGAAAGCTACACCCGCGTGGACCTTTTTGCGGACCGTCTCCTTGCGGGCTTCCGTCAAATCGCTGCGGCCGTTGAAGTTCAGGTAATCCACACAGAACGAAGTGGTCAGCGAGGTCATCGCGGCGCCCGCACTCGGATAGGAAGCGGAGATCAGGCCGATCAGGAAGAAAATGCCCGCCCCCACGCCGAAGTACTGGCTGGCGATGGTCGGGAACAGTTCGTCGGTCTTGGTGATGCCCAGCGCTTCAAAGCCCCCCAGACTCTGGGCGTACACGCACAGCAACGCCCCCATAAGCACGAAGAAGAAATTTACCACCACGATGATGACCGAAGTCGTATACATGTTTTTCTGCGCCGCCTTGATATCCTTACAGGCCAGATTCTTCTGCATCATCGCCTGGTCGAGGCCCGTCATCGCGATGGTCACGAAGATACCCGATATGAATTGCTTGACCGCATTGGTGCCGTGGCTCCAGTCCCAATCGAACCAGCTCGTGAAAGAATGTCCGTATCCCACCGTGCCGGCATTCTCGTTGAGGGTGCCCCCCACAACGGAGAACATCTGGCCGAAACTCCAGCCCATATTCTTACAGATGTAGTAGATAGTCAGCCCTACAGCCAACAGCATGAAGGTTGTCTGCAGCACGTCGGTCCAGATAATGGTCTTCACGCCGCCCTTGTACGTATACAGATAGAGCAGGACCAGAAATACGGCCGTGATGATGGTGAAAAGCAACACGGGGGACACCGAGGCCGAAAGGCTGCGGGGCATGAAGGCGAAGAACACCACGATAACCACGAAAACGCGGACGGCGGCGCCCAGCACGCGGGAAACCATGAACACAGTCGTGCCCGTCTTGTGGGATTTCGGTCCGAAACGCTCGCCCAGATACGTATAGATCGAGGTCAGGTTCATCTTGTAATAGAGCGGCAACAGCACCTTGGCGATGATGATATAGCCCCCTACAAACCCCAGCACAAGCGGCATATAAAAGAAGTTCTGCGCCCATACGTTGCCGGGGACCGAGATAAAGGTCACGCCAGAGATCGACGCGCCGATCATACCGTAGGCCACTACGGGCCAGGGAGCTTTCCGGTCGCCCGAGAAAAAGGAATTGGTGCCGGCCTTGCGCCCCGTCAGCCAGGAAATCAGGAACAGGAGCGCGGTATAAGCCGCAAATGCGGCCAGAAACCAAACGAAAGGAAAATCGTGTCTCATATCGAGCTAGGGTTTGAAAAGTTGGCGGTTGGCGATCGAACGGCCCAAAGTCAGTTCGTCGGCATATTCCAGGTCGTCTCCGAAGCCCACGCCGCGCGCGATGGCCGTGACCTTCACCGGGAAACGGGAAATCTGTTTGTACAGGAAGTAGGCGGTGGTCTCCCCTTCCATGCTGGTGCTGAGCGCCATTACCACTTCCGAGATATCCCCTTTCTCAAGCCGTCCGCTTAATTCGCGGATGCGAAGGTCTCCAGGACCTACGCCGTCGATCGGAGAAATGATGCCGCCCAGGATGTGGTAGAGGCCGTTGTACTGTCCGGTGTTTTCGATGCTCAGCACGTCGCGCAGGCTTTCGACCACGCATACGACGCTCCGGTCGCGATGCGGGTCACCGCAGACAGGGCAGGTATCGTCGTCGGAGATCATCCCGCAGTCAGGACAGGTACGGATGTCGCGCTTAAGGCGCGTCAGGGCGCCGGCAAACTGGTCCACATTCTCGCGCGGCTGACCCAGCAGATGAAGGGCCAGCCGAAGGGCGGTACGACGGCCTACCCCGGGCAGCGAGGAGAGCTGGTCGACGGCCTCTTCCAGCAAGGCGGAGGAGTAGTTGCGGCGGAACATCGCTTATTTTTTGGAGAGATAGGCATCGACGGCGCTGCGCACCGAACCGTAATGGAGCAGCATTGCCCGGGCCTCGCCGTAATCTTCGATGCCGGTCTCATCCATGATCATCTTCGTGCCGCGATCCACCAGTTTCTTGTTGGTAAGCTGCATATCCACCATCTTGTTGCCTTTGACGTGGCCCAGGCGGATCATCACGGAGGTGGAAATCATATTGAGGATGAGTTTCTGGGCGGTGCCCGACTTCATGCGGGTGCTGCCGGTCACGAATTCGGGGCCGACCACGGCCACGATCGGAACTTCAGCGGCTGCGGCCACGGGGGCGTCGGGGTTGCAGGTGATGCAGCCCGTCAGCAGGCCGCGCTTGCGCGCCTCTTCGATGGCACCGATCACATAGGGCGTAGTGCCGGAGGCGGCGATGCCGACCACGGTGTCATCGGTCGTGGGTTCGAAAGTTTCGATATCCTTCCAGCCCTGGGCCTTGTCGTCCTCGGCGCCTTCGGCGGCGCGGCGGATGGCGCTGTCGCCACCGGCCATCATACCGATGAACAGGTCGTAGGGAGCGCCGTAGGTCGGCGGGATTTCAGAAGCGTCGAGGATTCCGAGCCGGCCACTGGTGCCGGCACCCACATAGAATACCCGGCCGCCCCGCTTCACGCGCGGCACGATGCCGTCGACCAGTTTCTCAATCTGCGGGATACAGCCTGCCACCACTTCAGGTACGTGCCGGTCCTCGCGGTTCATGCCTTCCAGCAGTTCCCGCGTCGTCATCTTGTCGAGATTCGAATAGTTCGAGCTCTGTTCTGTGACTTTCATCGGATTATCGTTTTATTTCGTGTTCTTGTGATAGGCGACCAGGCCGTCGATGGGGCCCTGCAGGACCGTACCCATCCGCATGCCGGAAGCATTGACCGCCTTTTCGAGGATATCCTTGTAATAGTAGGCGATGGAACCTACGAAATTAACCGGATACTTCTTGTAATCATAGTGGATGATATTGCGGCGCAGGAACTCCTCGAAGCTGCTCTTGAGCAGGTTGGCGATATGCGGATGGTTGCGGAACTCTGCGATGAAAGGAGAGAACGACGCAAGGAAACGGCTCGGCATCGGTTCGCGGTACACTTTCTGGACAATGGTCATATAGTCAAGTCCATAGCGTTTCTTGAACGCATTCTCCACCGGCGCCGGAAGCAGACCCTTGATGAAATCGGAGATCAGCCGTTTGCCCAGGTAGGCGCCACTGGCCTCGTCGCCGAGAATGAATCCGCCTGCGCGGACGTTCTCAGCAATCCCCTCCCCGTCATAGAAACAACTGTTCGAGCCCGTGCCCAGAATGCAGGCGATACCCGGTTTGTGGCCGCAAAGTGCACGAGCCGCAGCCAGCACATCCGACGCGGCTTCGCAGGTCGATCCCGGGAATACTTTTCCGAAGCAGCGCTCCAGTTTGGCAGATATTTCGCCACCCACCATACCGGCTCCGTAGAAGAAGATTGCGTCAACCTTCGTCCCGATCTCGGGCACCAGTTTTTCCGTCAGAATAGATTCGATTTCGGCATCTTCCATGAAAACCGGATTGATGCCCACGGTCTCGATCGCCCGGACCGAGCCGTCGTCCAGAATGGCCCGCCAGGAAACCTTGGTGGAGCCGCTGTCCGCTATCAGTTGCATAAAATGTCAAATTATCGATTAACTTACAAAGATAATCAAATAATCCGACTTTGTCAATCCACATACACCCCGTTGCGGCGCCAGTTGCGGATGCCGAAGAAGGCGAGGATGATGTAGCAGACGTACATCGCGGCCATCCAGTACATGCCGCTGTAGATGAAGACGCCGACAGTCAGCAGGTCGAGGCCGATCCAGATGTACCACTGGCACATATAAGATTTACTAAGGAAGAAGGTACCGACCATGCTGCCTACCGCGATAAAAGCATCCCAATAAGGCTGGCTCGGGAACAGGGCGGTGCCGTTGGCCTCCGCGTACACCCGGAGAATGTGGGCCAGGGCGAAAAACGCCGGGACGGCGATGCCCAGGGTCCAGGCGCCCGTCCGCCAATCGAAACGGCGGATGGCGACCTTCTGCCCCGTGGAATTCTTCTCCTCCCCATACTCGGCGACCGCTTCCTCCTTGATCTCCTTGAACGCGTGAATGCCGTAGAAGGCCATCACGATATAATAGACCTGGATGACCGTCATCGACAGGAAATTGTTGTGCCAATAGACGAAGATGTTCAGGATGGATGTCAGGATGCATACGTACCAGAGCAGCCGCGTCTTGCGGATCTCCAGATACACGTAATAGATCCCCACGACCATGGCGAGGATTTCCAGCCAACCCCAGATATCCAGGCCGGCAAAATAAGCCAACGCCTGTTCGGCCATGGTCTAGGCTCCTTCCAGGTCGAGCACCGTTTTCACCGGAACGTCCTCCGGGAATTTCGCGACGCTGCCAAAATCTTTCAGGTAAATGATAAAACTGGCATACACCTGCTTCGGATGGAACGACTGTACAAGCTTTACGGCAGCGCCGGCCGTTCCGCCGGTTGCCAGCAAGTCATCGTGGACCAGGACCACATCGTCTTCTGTAATGGCATCCGTATGCATTTCGATCGTGTCTGTCCCGTATTCCAGGGCATAGTCCATCCGGACCGTCTCGGCGGGCAGCTTGCCCGGCTTGCGGATGAGCACGAAACCCGCGCCCAGACGCGAAGCCAACGCCGCGCCCATCACGAATCCACGGCTCTCGATGCCGGCCACTTTCGTGATGCTCTTGTCCTTGTATTCCTCATAGAGGATATCCTCCACTTCCTTGAAGGCTTTGGCGTCTTTGAACAGCGTGGTGACATCCCAGAACAGGATGCCTTTCTTCGGGTAATCGGGCACAGTCCGCAGACTGGCGATCAGGCTTTCTTTACTCATCTATTTCTTTTCGACTAAGGTGATACGATACATTTTCGGCCAGTATTTTCCGGTCAGCCAGATGCCTCCGCGCGCATCGACGGCGATGCCGTTGAGCACGTCGGTGCGGGGCTTGCGGAGCGAGGCGGGCAGCAGGCCCCGGCAATTGATCACGCCGGTCACTACGCCCGACTGGGGATTGATGCGCACGATCTGGTCGGTCCCGTAGACATTGGCCCAGATCTCGCCCTTGATG
>JAEEGH010027593.1_pt1 | contig 11205 bp, 17 predicted proteins | sample 9134181 | NCBI WGS metagenome assembly JAEEGH01 (sample SAMN16246544, study PRJNA631951) | gut metagenome | biome: gut microbiome; feature: rumen; material: DP-attached | host: Bos | place: Iran: Karaj | collected 2018-10 | reverse complement strand
AGCGCAGTAAAGGCAATAATAAGGTTGATCTGAAATACTTTTTTGTTTGATCTTGCATACTGGTCAGGGGTCATATAATTATCTCCTTTAGCCATGAAAACAGAATTTAACTGTACAATAACTGACATAAATAATTATATAATATTTCGTTGTGAATAATTATTAAATAACACTAAAACCAATCTTGCATCCGGTTATGAAGTCAGTCATTGGAAAACTATCGCCTGACCGTATGCAAGATTGGTTTTAGCAGTATCGCCCTGATCTTTACTACGGCTCAATTGTTGTATTATTGACAGGAACAACATAGAATTCTGCCTAAGACAGTACAGTAGTGCTGTCCTTGCCATCAAGAACCTTAAGACTTACATGAAATTTTTTCCCATCCCAACTGTAATCAATACTTGATGTCAGATAGTCGGAATGTGTATTAACTCCAACTCTGTTCTGTGGTGCGTATGAGGCATGGGCTACCAGTGGGTAGTATTTGACAGAATCCGTATCGGCCGATTCACCGGAAGCTGAGTAATCTGAATAAACACACAGCTCACCATTAGTCGACGCCCCCGAATAGGCATCGGCGGAATCTGACCCCGAATAAGTTGCAGCAACAATTTTACAGGACTCTCCCATATCTCTCGATGAGCTGAAATACTCCGGTACCGTTCCGGCTTTAATATTTTTTGCGTACAAAAGCTCATCCTGAACAGATGCCACAAGGACGCTGCATAGCATCTGGGCCTCTGACTTTTTGGTTATCTTCTCAAAATTATTAAATGCGACACCAACAGTCTGCGCCATAAGACCTGTTGCAATCCCCAATATAAGGACCGCAAAAAGCATCTCTGCAAAGGTGAATCCGTTCTTATTTATCTTTTCTTTAATATAGACAGCAGCTTTTTTAAACATTTATATTCTCAGAAACACCTTTTGCCAACTATTCTATGTCAGAAATAAAAAAGGAAATGACATTGGGACGGTTCTTTTGACTCCCCCCTTAACTCCCCTCTAAAATTCCAGTTTGTTCTCCATCAGCCATTTTGCGAACTGACTGCTGGTATAGGCTGCAATTTTCTGAAACCTGTCGGATTTGCTGTTGTCTGCATAGTCGCAGACACTTTTAATGACCAGCGCCTTGGGGCGCGGCTCTATGCAGAAGTGCGAAATAAAGAGTAAGCTGTAACGTCCCCATTGACTCCAATATCCGAATACTCAAAAGCTTCTTCAACAGTCATTGAAGATTTTGTGGCAATTTGGTAACCCCGGCGAATCCGACTTTTGCTGCCCTATGTAAAAAATCTGTGAAGTCTATGAAATTTCCCAAAGTCATATTGACTTAAATATGATTTATGATAATCTTAACTTAGCAGTGAACCCTACTGTGAGTGGGAGCTATAAAAGCAGTGAACCCTACTGTGAGTGGGAGCTATTAAAGCGGTGAATCCTACCGTTAAGTGGAAGCGAATGAGGGCTGCACTTGTTGCAGCCTTCTTATATTTTGGAGGAATATGAATCAAGAAAAGCTTTATCTTTACACCATGGATATGAAATATGTCCGTAATCTCCATTCTGGTTTCAACTGTGACCTCAGAGCCATATTTTGACTCCATCTGCTCTTTTACATCATTTGCAAAATTTTCCTTTAACTCTTCGTGATTCATCATTTGTCCTCCTATGAATTGAATAATGGTCATGCCCGGTTTTGGGCGTAGAAAAAGAGCAGTCATTCTCTTTAAGAACAACTGCTCTTTATGTAAAATCCATATTCAAATATCCTGCGTGATGATGTCCGGTTAACAGTATCTACACCAGCGCTACACCAGGCCTACACCAACTGCCATTTTCTAATATGAATTTATGTAGCGAAACGTGTAATTTAAGATTCCAAACAATCGCGAAATAACGGCTCGCGTGATCTTATGTAATTACACGTGATTAAGGAGAAGTCTTTCGATGCCTAGTTTCTTTTTTTATGTATCTCCTTCTAAAAATGCTTTATTTAAGCCATTTGTTATCTCAGCTTATTGTACCGAGTACCACGCCGGGCACCATTTATCTATTATGACATAAATAGTCCTGACACAGCGAATATATATTACCATGTCAGGACGGATTTGTAAAAACATGCAGTAATGGACCTAGGGGACGGGGTTTGTGGTTCATTATATGGCTCAAAGTTCTGGTGTTTTAATCTTGTTTATATGAAACTACGTCTTACTACCACTTTCGTGTAAGCCGCCATTTTTTTGCTTACATGAAATTCTGCTTCTTGGTCACTTTCATATAATGGACCCAGAAATTCCATCTCTGAATACCATGCTGATTCTCTCATTTCACCATTTAAGAGAATTATTTTTGCAAACGGCAATTTTTTTGCCACAACACCATCTTCTATCGTATATATAAGCAGATAAGAAAAACAACCTTTTCACTTCACGTGGCTTATGCTTCACGAGCGGCAGAGATAGTTGTTACGCGATAAAAAGGCAATGGTGGCGCATGCTTCACCGTAGTCAAAAAGCATTTCTTATGAGGAACATAGTCGAGATGGCTTATGCTTCATCAAAGATCAGTACAAAAATAGCATCCACAGCAAAGGTGACGACGTTTCACCAGAGCCCAGGGATGCTATTTTTATTTAGATACATTTCAACCTCACAATGCCCTGACATACCCAATTTCCTTATATACCATTCCATGTCTCCCCTGCTCCGACTTCATGAGAGAAATGCCATTAACTCTCATAGCGTCACTTTCCTGAAACTCTAAAAAAACTTCGCCCTTAGTGCAGTCTGCTCTCCGGATCAGCGTCACATGTGGCATGAACTTCTTTCTGTCAAAAGTAATCTCTTCATCCAAAAGAGCTTTCCTAAGCCTTTTCGCATACTCTTTCAGACTCTCATTTTCTTCAAACTCAGCAAAAAACATATCTCTGAAAGGCCTGTACCCACTCAAACTTACAGAAAAAGAACGAAGCGGAACCTTTTGCATAACTTTCACAACCCGCTCAGGATCATCATACTCCCCAATGAAGGCCAGCGTCATGTGCAGGTTCTCACGGCGTGTATAGTTTCCTTTTACCCCGCAGCGCCGCAATTCATCCTGAATCTCTGCAAGGCTGTCCATCATATTGTCATCAAAACAGATTGCTATAAAAAGTCTCATCAGATCAACTCCCCATCTATTATTTGCCTCATCTCTTTCTTATAAGCAATATTTAATATAGCTAGCATAGTATAAGTAATCTTACTTATGACTTATTTTCTCTTTTCACATCTATCACAATAGATATAATTCAGCTTCCCATCAAAAATACTCTTTTCTATACTTACATGCTTCATAATTTCTTTATCTACCGATTGTTTAGAAAATCTATGGCCAGTAGTAATTACTATCAACTCTAATGCTTGATAGTCTTTCTAATACTCTCTCCAGCAAGAACATCCGTAATACCTCTTGAGGTTGCAGCCCTCTCTGTGTTGCAAAATGTCTTACCTGTCCTTTTAATTGTTCAGGCGTGCGTTCTTTCACTATAAAACCTCCATGTATGTCCTAACTTTAGATTCAATATTAAATTGTCTGGCATACTTCACTATTTTTCTTGGGTTGCATCTACTTGAAAAGTATTCCTTCATTGCTTGGGTATAAATCTGCATATCAACAGATTTTTTGTCTCTAATTAAATCGCAGATACAGCGTTCCAAATCGTATATTTTTACTTCATAGCCCTGCGGTGTTTTAGCATCAGTTATTCCTAAATCCCACAAGTCTTTTTTACAATAATGAAATCTTGTGTTTTCATAATCCTTTTTTATGCGAGAAACATTATCTCCCTGAGGAACTGTAATATCTATCTCATGAGGAACGCGATCTGAGAGTCCATGTAAAAATAAAGCAGTACCGTGAGAATAAATCATTTTAGGAGAACGATTCTGTATCACACGATATTCGTCAGGTTGATTATCCGCTAACACATAATTTCCATGGGATTCCTTTTTTATTGATCCACTTAGCAATGCTTGGTACAGCGAAAGTCTCGAAACTCCCTTGTCAGCCAATTGTTTAGCAGAAATAATCCCATCGTTTGAGTCTATAATCATTTTCAGCGATTCAATTGAGTAATCCATAAACATCACCGCCTTTCATTTCGTTCTTTAATTCTATCACATTAAAGAACGTTTGTATATATATCGTTCTTTAATTTTCATATTTTAATGAACGATATATTACAGACTCATGTCTCTGTTATGCTTCCGCTTGAATCGTAATGGTCTACACTATCCGTATGATAACTTTGTTATGCCCCCAAGGAATAAAAAATATTGCATTTTCCAAATCGTCCCCAAGTTGAGGACGATTTAATATTTCTGGATGCATCTCATGCATCACCGCTCATCCATATTAATGTTGATGTAATTCCAAACGTTTACATCATTAATAACAATACTATTTTGTTATTGGCCATTTCATCTTTAATTACCTTAAACGAAATCACATATTTATCAACATAGTCTTCATACCAGCTTTGATATCTGATATCTTCGTAAAGAACGCCATGGCAAAGGTATTCAGAATTTTTCAAAACAGAAATTGGAACGTTTCCTTCATAACAGGATAAGTATTCTCTTAAAGTCATAAGCTTTTCCTCCTAAATAAATTAGTAACATTACGTTAAAGACTCAATATTCCCAGTTATCATCACCAGCAAAGTCGATTCTTGTGTCATTATCAAACATATTCCACATATCGTCACTGATTCCGGTGTAGTCATAAGAGTTACCTACGTGCGCAAAGCCATCCACAGTAGCATTTAAATCATCATATACATCTAGTCCAACACGTCTTAAAACCTGTGTATTTTCCATGTGTACCTCCTTATTCATCGTCACTATCATAGTCTATTCTGGTATCTATATCTTCTCTATCGTACAAGTAGTAATCATTATAATCATCGTAGTCCATGCTATCTTCGGAATTTTGAAATGAAGTTTCTTCTGAGGATGCATCATTTTCAGATGGCCATTTAAAATCGAAGGGCATATCCCCTAATGGCATGTTCTGAATCTTTTCGAATAGCTTTTTGGAGTTTTCAAGGTTCGTTCTAAATGCATTACGCATCACATCGATGTAATCCTTGTTCATGTCGAAGCTCTGGTCTACTCCATCTACGATTCTGTCAGGTGTTCCACCCATTTCGGTAACCATAGCATTCATCGTTTCAAGGATTCTGTACAATGCATAGTCTGAATCCGTCCCCTCTAATCTGTTCAAAGAATAAACGACCTCATTGAACCCTTTATATAAAATGGTTGTTCTCATGACATTATTCATATAGTCCTTAATTGAACAGTTCTGTACAGGAACGAAATAACTATGTATTTCTGATTCAACCCCTTTCTGCAATTCCTTACTTTTCACAAATGCATTATATACATTTGTGTCTCTTAACTCTTCTTCAGCAAAACCTTCTAACCTCGCTTTCTTTTCTGCCCCATTATCAGTTTCTCTATCATCCGATGAATACCCCAATCGCTTAGTAGCTTTTTTTGCAAAGCTATTAGCCTCTTCTTCATTCACTTCTCCAAAGCTATCAATGTCCAGACCGAATAATTGACTTAACTGAAGCTTGCGTGCTGCAGGTATCTCTTTAACTCCGTTTTCCCAAGCGCTTACTATCTGTTTTGAAACACATAACTTATCAGCCAATTCCTGTATTGTCATGTTGCACTGTTTTCTTACAGCCTTTAATCCGTTCATCTTAGCTCCTTTTAGTTGACTTGTTTTGTCAACCAATTCTTGAAAAAAATAAGGCGATTCGTTTCTGCCTTTAGTGTAATTGCATCTTAACATGGTTGACATTATTTGTCAACCATGTTTTTTTATCTTTCAATCAAGTGCTTTGCTACTACCACAATGCCTCTTCATACACACTTTTTTCGGTCTCAATGTTCTATAGCGTATTTAACGCACCAACAATCTTCTCTCTTTCCCCACTCTCATTGGTTCCGAGTCTTACAAGCTTCAATCCGCACTTTTCAAGAATATGATTCTTCTTGATATCCCTCTCATGTTGCGCAGTTCCAGCCTTGTCTGTATGCGTGGTAATGATGAAAGCATGTTTTCCCTTGGTGAACTTCATAACCAATCTCATTTGCCTTCTCCGGTGTTATCTCTCCAGGTTTAAAGGCCTGCCAGATCTGATAAGCGATAATCTCATTTTTACCAGTGATGGATGTGTTACACTCATAGATTTTTCTTGAAAGAAGGAATTGAAGGAATTGCTCTTTGACAGTATTTGGATAGCAACCATAGGCACTTACGCACTTTTCATCTTCTGTCTTTTTAGCATCCCTTACATAATCAATACTTCTATCAAGGCATTCAGCAATTGATTTTGACTTCACATGATGAAGCGGAATCAGCATTGCTGCAGCCATTAAAAGACCTCCTTTCAAATTACTGGTTGCCTGGCCCGTTTTGGGCACAAGAAAAGAGCAGTCATTCTGCTTAAGAACAACTGCTCTTTATGTAAAATTCGTTATTTAAAATTTACTAAAATCCATTCACCTTTTTTATTTGAGCCCACTCTCTTGACTACGCCCTTTTCAATCAGCTTTTGTAGCTCTCTTTTAACAGTAGCTTCAGAGCAGCCAAGTTTGTCTCCCATCTCTTTTCTTGTCATATCAGACCTCTGACGAAGCAAATCTATAATTTGCTGCTCCCTTTTTTCCAATTTTATCGGGTCATTTATCGGGTCATTTATCGGGTCATTTATCGGGTCATTTACCTGGTCATCGTGACCCTGTAAAAAATTGCCACTGATATGCATCTCTCTATTATGGAGTTCATGTTTCTCATGGGATTTATATGAAAAGTAAAAATCAAGCATAAATCTTTCTATGTAGATAGATCCCTTGACCAATTGTTTTCCAATATTTTCTTCTCATAGAACAGTGCCTTCTGGGGATTGTTTTTACTTTTTCCCAGTATCTGTACATGGTGTCCCCATGGTATAAGAAAAATTATACTCTGCCCCAAATCGTCAACAACTTGTTGACGATTCTCTGCATCGTCAAAATCGTCAACAGCCAGTTGACGATTTGAAACTTCCGGATACATCTCATAAAAATATCGCATATATTTAAGATTTTATGCGACTGTCGTCTCTTCACGAAAGATTACCGAGACATGAGTGATTTTGTTTTCGGGATCTGGGTATTCCTTCTCGAAATGCATACCTATAGATTCTGCAGTCTTATAAGAACCGACATTTGTATATTTGCAATATGAATAGAGTGCATGGTAATCCATGTTTGCAAACGCCCAGTCTCGTACAGCAGTTGCTGCTTCCTTAGCATAACCTTTTCGCTGATGATCTGCGCGGATATGATAACCAATCTCAGGGAGCATCTTCCCCTCAATATTCTGAAGTGTCAATCCACAGTCACCAATCATCTCTCTAGTATCTTTCAAACATACAGCCCAGAGCCCAAAACCATTCTCATGATATCGGTTCATATTTCTTTCAATCCAATCATTGACTCTTTTCTCGTCAAAGGTATATGGATAATGCTGCATTATGTCTCTATCGGCGAGGACTTTGTATAGCGCCACGAAATCATCAGTATTCATTTCCCTAAGAAACAATCTCTCTGTTTCCAAAATAATTTTTTGTTCCATATTATGTCCCTCCTAAACCATGTGTAATATTTATCTGATTGATGATATCATTATATTTGAGACGATATCACGAATATATAACCATGTCTGTGTCTAGAAAATGCATATTCCACCAGTTCTGCGAAATATGTGCAGATATGGTTGAACCATAATTCAAGAGCGGTTTTAACTATGAGCGAGACTAATACAGGAAACAACAAAAACAATAAAAGCAGCACTACTACTGGTGCAACTGCGCTGATCTGAGTACTTGATGTTCCAGTTACTTTGCTTGCAGGACTGCTCTTATCCAATAAGCGTAAGAAATGAAATCTTAATCCAAAATGGAGTTTTATCATGAGAAAAAAGACACTGTTACTAGCATTTAGCACTGCTTTTATAATAAGCGCCTGCGGAAGCAATAACATTACCAATATTCCGGAAGATTCTGTAGATGAAGCATCATCAGTTACCAGCGTTGAAGAAACTACAGATTCAGCTTCAATAGCCGAGACTGTTGAAGACAATTCTAATTCCGAAAACTCTTCAGAAATAAATGGCTATCTGCCCTCTTCTGCAACTGATTTTAAGCAGGCTTATGAAGAAATCATCGAATATGAGCTGGAAAGATCAGCTTCTGTTTTGCCTGATGATTATGACGCATATGAGGATACCATTGAATGTTATTGGCTATATGACATTGACAAGGATAATATACCTGAGCTTTTGATAAGATATGGGCATTGTGAAGCTGCCTTCCACGGAAAGCTTTATACATTTATTGAAGGAAAACTCCAACTCATAGATGGAATTGGCATGGGCCACACTTCATTCTATGCAGTTCCTTATGAAAACGGAATCCTTAGCTATTGGGGACATATGGGATGCGGAAGTGCCTCCAAGCTGACACTCAAAAATGGACAGCTTGAATCTGAAGAATTGTACTCTGAAGATATTAACGAGAAATTACAAAATGGCGAAGATGCTTGGTACAAAGCTGCAAATGAGATAATTGAAGGCGCATATTATCTTGAGGCTTTTGACTGTTACAACACCTATCCAATCGATATGTATGATGTTATTGCAGATTATTCCTCTGGCAACACACCATTTGTTCCAACAAGCTATAGCTTCCCTGAGAATAATCCAAACTTCTATACTGACATAATGCAAAATGATGAGATTGTAAGTGCTGTAGCACTTGATCAGTTCATGAACACTCCAGGAGAAGTGCCTTTCAGTATGTTACTTGAACCTGGTCAGATATACGAAAACACTCACGCCTTTCTTGTCGTGCATGGAATAACATATGCTGATTTAAACTCAGATGGCATATATGAATGCATTTTCTACTTATCCGAAAACGACCAAAACAAAGACTATCGAGTTATCATGAGCCTTCAGGATGATATGGTATATGCATACCTAACATTTTACCCTGGCGAAACCAAGATTACAGAGAATGGTTACTTTATATCGGAACCTGGTGAATACACACATGAGCGCTATGTAAAAAGAGTTCTCTATAACAAAGACAATTGCTTTACATACGCGGTTCCATCTGAAAAATAATATACAATATAAAAATAAGTGCAGTACAATATCTCAATGGAAAAATTTTTGAAACCAGATCATATTTCCCTGATTAATAACGCAAGGCGGTACTCATAATCGTACCGCCTTGTATTATTGTATATATAAATATTGTTGCTCAAATACATAAACAATCCACCAGTTTTATCAATTGACCACTTGAGGTAAATAATAAACTTTACCACCTTTGACTATCAAATTCACATCCTCTTGGAATATATCTGATTCTGCGTCTCCATTCTGCACTTCTGAGTCCATCTGATTCTTTATTCTATAAATCATGTCCTCTGGAACCATCTTATAATTTAAATCATCATTAAAAATTCCAAAAACGCTCATGAATACACCTTCAACTCCTTGACGCTTTCTTCGCTGTTCTTCGGTACTGATTTCTAGCTTTTCACAAACTTTATTATGCCATTCATTCAACTTAACAAGAGTATCATTTACCAAATTTTGCAACAGGGTGTTGCAAAATTATAACTGTATTCTGTTCTCGATATCTTCAATGGATGGAAGATTGTCCATAAGCTCAGGATTCATCTTGTCAGACACTCTATATTCACTGATTCCTATCGGCTTGTTTATATCTCTCAAAGCATATTCTGCAACAACTTTATCTTTGCCTTTACACAGTAGCAGTCCTAATGTAGGATTATCCATATCTGTCTTAAGTTCACCATCTACCGCCGAGAGATAGAATGACAACTTACCTGCAAACTCTGGCTCAAAATCAACTGTTTTAAGTTCAACAACAAAATAACAATGCATTTTCACATTATAGAAAAGCAAATCAATATAATAGTCCTTTTCTCCAACATGAATAGGATATTGCCTTCCTAAGAACGAAAATCCAGAACCAAACTCCATGAGTACCTTTGTTATCTGAGCAACCATTGCATCTTCAAGGTCACGTTCTAACAGTGGAGCTGCTGCTGGAATGAAATCAAATACATAAGGGTCTTTTATTATTTCCTCCGCTAGCTCGCCTATCGTTCTAATTAATTTGCATCCACCCAAAGATGATATTTATTACAATGAATGCATTTAAACAGATATCCCGACATATCCCCATCCTTATACAAACATTCCTCAACATCTTCAAGTGAGTATGCATCTTCACGCATAGCATACTCTTGTAGAAGTTCGTCTTTTATCCCAAGATCATTTAATTCATCAATTCCGACTCTCCCAAGATACTGACAATAGTCATCACAACATGCGAGCCAATTTTCATCTTGCCACCCAAGATATCCCGGCGTTCTATGAAATAGTTCATCTCGTTTTTCAGGATCACTAACAGCCTCTGCCCAAGAAACAAATTCAGCATCAAACTTTTGGGCTGCAGTCCCATCACTTACACATTGTAAGCAGATGCAATCTACATCCTCCGCTGAATAAACATGTTCTATATACTCATTTATTTGTTTGCCACAACACTGACATATACCACTCTTATGAACAAGAATGTCATCCTCATAAATATTGGGATGATATTTAAAGTGAATTTTTTTCATATCCATCTTCTCCTCGTATAATATCTATTGTATTAGCATCCACTGTATCTATATCCCTTTCAAAGCCAGAAAACTATTATAACTCTTTTAAATAATTAGCAATTTCTGTCTGTCCATACTGTCTTGCAAACTCATAAGCATCACAGGATTCCAGTTCTCCAATAGGATAAGCAGCAGTTATATCAATACCATTTTCAACAAGTAGTTTTACAACATCAAAATGTCCATTATAAATTGCAGCAAATAAAGGATTTTTTTCAGCAGTGCTTACATCCAATACAGCACCATTTTGAATCAATAACTTTACTATATCCAAATGTCCCTTAAACGCAGCATCCTTTATAGCGCCACCATCAGTTACTCCAGTACACTTATTCACATCTATTCCACGCTCAAGCAAATACTTAACTATATCTATGTTCCCCTGTGCAGATGC
>JAEEGH010027678.1_pt1 | contig 11206 bp, 6 predicted proteins | sample 9134181 | NCBI WGS metagenome assembly JAEEGH01 (sample SAMN16246544, study PRJNA631951) | gut metagenome | biome: gut microbiome; feature: rumen; material: DP-attached | host: Bos | place: Iran: Karaj | collected 2018-10 | reverse complement strand
CCTATTATATTATCGCTCATCTGGAAAACGACATGACCTCGCTCCCCTCCAATTATGTCACCCTGACAAAGGCTGTCGAGATTGAGGCCGAAGTCATCAACAACATGCGCGTCTCCTTGTCGTGGAACATGCCTGCGGGTATTTACGATGGCTTCGAGTCGGGCGACTTCTACCAAAACATGTGGATCAACGACGCCACCAGCCCTTGGGTCATCACTACCACGCAGCCCAACACATGCACCTATTGCGCCAAGTCGACCAACACGGGCATGTTCTCCAATAGCAAGATCTCTTTGGCAGTCAACTTGCCCACTTCGTGCGTGGTAAGCTATTATGCCCGTGTCAGTTGCTTCCCGCTCAATGGCTGCGGCTTCTTCATCGACAATGTGCAATATGGCGAGACCTTGAAGGACGAAGTGCCGTGGACACGCTACACCGTGGCCATCGGTCCCGGCAACCACATCCTGGAATGGAAATACGCCAACCAACTCGCTGAGGGCGAATACGATAACGCCTTCTATATCGACGACATCACCGTGGGCAACACTTACAACATCTACCGCGCCAACTGCGACGGAAGCAATGCCGAGCTGATTGCCTCCAACATTGCCGACGCCAATTACGTGGACTACGGTTGGGATGCCTTGCCGATTGGACAATACAAATACGGCATCAGCACGGATGACGGAAACACCATTTCGTGGTCGGAGTGCTTGGATAAAGATGTGATGGCTATTGATGAGAATAACGCAATGGAAATCAATGTTTATCCTAATCCTACGAACGGTATTCTGTTTGTAGAGACGGTGTGCACACCGTCTCTACCAGAGGCAACCAAATATATCATAACCAACGTGGCAGGCCAAACGCTGCTTTCAGGCCACATCACCGATGAAACACAACAAATTGATGTGTCGGGTTTGGCCGAGGGAATGTATTTCGTTAGGATTCAAAACAATAGCAAGACTATTATCAAGAAATTCTGTATTGTAAAGTAAACACACTATTGAGATTCCCCTGCGAGGAATGGCATGTTTGTTATTGTGTATACAGCGGCGGCAAGAGCAAGTTACCCAAAAGTAGCACCTCATGCCGCCGCAGTTTACATACATATTACAACTCCATTCCCGAAGGGAATCTCTCACTATCAATCCTCCTCTTCGAGAAAGAATATCTCCTCCACCGATTTCCCGAACACCTGCGCCATCTTCAAGGCTAAGACTGTGGAAGGCACATAGCGTCCTGATTCAATGGCGTTAATTGATTGCCTGCTCACACCAATAAGCTTGGCCAAATCCTCTTGCGTGAGATCCATTTCGGCTCGCGCCACTTTCAAACGGTTCTTCATTGCGCACCTCCTTTGTTGTAATGATGCAAAGCAATCTTGAATTTGAGGATGAACAGCAAGAGAAACACAAAAAACACCATATACGGTATCAAGAGGTAAGTGAGGCCGTAAATCAACAAGGTGCCCAGAATGAACAAGCCTGCTGTGACGTACGTGGACCAGATCAGACTTTGGGAACGAAGATACTGCACGAACTCATCTTCGACTTTTTCTTTGGAGAAACCTAAGAAAATCAAGCCGATGATCAACAAAGGCATGGCAATGGAGAACATGCCAGTATCAGCCATGCGGAAGAAACCGCTATTGGATTCTTCGTCAAAGGAAATATCGCCATTATAAAGGGCTGGCATCCGAATGGAAAAAACCATATTTGGACCAACGCATAGAGCCACAAAGGAAATGACAGCAATCGCCAATCCAATCCATTGGAAGTAGTGAGGAAACAAATAGTTTTTCTTCATAACGTATAGATTTTTGAAAGTTTGACACTGCAAAAGTAAAGCAAACTTTCCAATTAGACAAATTAATTTGTCATTTTTTTTCAATTTTTCTTTTTTGGCAGGGACTTACGTCGCCTGCCGAGTGGTCTGTCGTCCCTACGGGACTATGCGAACATGGGAACCCCGTAGGGGTGACAGCACACTTAGGCAGGCGGTGTCAACCCCTGCCGACAAACGAAAAAGTCCAGATTCCGATGAGCCCCGAAGGGGCGACAGAAAACAAGAATCCTACAATTCCAGGAATTTCCTAGGATGATATGCGAAAATCCAAGGACGGTTGCTGAGAAAACCGTTGTAAACCACATTCCCTTCCTTATTGATATAGGTCACATGAGGGAAGGCATTGAAGCCCAAATCCTGCATCACTTGCTTGCTATCCAAGGCTTTGGCCCAAGTAAAAGCTGATTCCCTACTGGTCTCGCTTGCATAAAAGGCTGAATCACTTGCTTCATCGAAAGAGATGAAAGCCGCGATGAACACTTTGGTCGTATCGCCTTCGTATTGGGCAGCCAACTCGGAAAAATGCGGTAACTCCACATGGCAATTGCCACAATGCGACGACCAGAAGAACACGGCAACATTCTTGCCTTTCAGGTTCGATTCGGTAAGCGTTTCACCTTCTTTGCTAATGAAAGTATATGAAAACGGGAAAGGCTCTTTTATCTTACTATGATATTCATTAGCAACGAGATAAGTAAACAGATTCGCACTCAGCAAAAACGACAACGGCAAAGAGAAGATCATCAGCAAAACCAATGTCACTGCCTTGGCTTTTCGCGAAACATGCAGAGCCCGTATCAGCATGACCGCCAATAGCGATAACACCAATGCAAGCAAGCGTGGGGCGACGAATGGGAAATAGCCGAAAACATGAGTGAACAGCGTTGGCAAAAGGAATATGACCAACTGAATCCACCTTTCCTTGACATTGGAATTCCTGGTGACATAATAAAAAGCTGGCAATGTGACAAATGCAATGGCCATCACAATGACGTTCAATCCCCATTGGCCTGTCAAAACAACCGCTACGAAAGGCAAAAAAGACAGATAAAGTGTCTCTTTGTACAGATCCCCAATGTGTAAACGACGGATGATGAGAACCAACAAGTAAGGCACAAAGACAGAAGCCGCCAACATGCCAACAAACGTAAATACCCTTCCCGAACCAAATTTCACCAATAACGACACCGACAACAACACCCATAATATCAACAGGTAAATCCATGTGTATTTCTGCCGTTTGGGCGCGAATGCATCCGAAAGGGCGAAGCAAATACCTACGCCCATGGCCCAATTGATCAACTCACCGCTCCTTCCCTTTTTGTCAACGAAAACGACTACAATCAAAAGCACCCCCAATAAGGCTCCAACAACGTTTAAACCGATTTGGGCTGCCTTTCTTTTATTCTCCATGATACTGTTTTTTAATACCAAACGGATAATGCAGATTGATATTGCTCCTATTTTCGCAAAAACCGTCAATCCTCCCGATTTTTTTCCTATTATTGCAAACAAATTTAAAAAGCGAACCTTATGGAAAACGATCAATTCAAACTGCCCGAAAACGCGCAACGCGAACTGAAACCGGGCGAAGAGTATGAGCCGATACTCTCGAAAAACAAGAAGTACCAAGAGGTTACGGTATGGTCGGTGTGCATCGGCCTGCTGATGACCATCCTGTTTTCGGCTGCCGCCGCCTACCTTGGCCTGAAGGTCGGACAGGTGTTTGAAGCTGCCATCCCAATTGCCATCATCGCCATCGGACTGACGGGACTGGCCCGCAAGAACGACGCCTTGTCGCAGAACGTCATCATCCAAAGCATCGGTGGCTGTTCGGGTGGCGTGGTGGCAGGTGCTATCTTCACCCTGCCCGCACTTTATATCCTGCAAGGCAAAGGCTACCAAATCGAAATCAACTTCTGGCAGGTGTTCATCGCCTCCTTGTTGGGCGGCATCTTGGGCATCCTATTCCTCATCCCTTTCCGCAAATACTTCGTCAAGGAGCAACATGGCAAATTCCCCTTCCCAGAAGCCACGGCTACCACACAAGTGTTGGTCAGCGGACAGAAGAAAGGCAAGGACTCCTTATTGCTGGTTGTCAGCGGCTTGATTGGCGGTTTGTATGACTTCATCGTCTCCACCTTCGGCTGGTGGTCGGAGACCCTCACCACCCGCATGATGGGTTGGGGCGCTGCCGTGGCCGACAAAGCCAAACTAATGTTCAAGGTGAACACTGGCGCCGCCGTGCTCGGCTTGGGCTACATCATCGGTCTGAAATACGCCTTCATCATCTGCTGCGGTTCCATGCTGGTATGGTTCATCATCATCCCGGGCATGAACCTCATCTGGGGTGACCAAGTCCTCGACCTGATGAACACGGGAGTGCTGCAAACCATAGGTGAAATGTCACCTGAACAGATTTTCAAAGACTATGCACGCCATATCGGCATCGGTGGTATCGCCATGGCAGGTGTCATCAGCATCATCAAGTCGTGGGGCGTCATTAAGTCTTCAGTCGGCCTCGCCGCTAACGAGTTCAAAGGTAAGAAAGCCTCGGCTGAGCCTGTCGATCGTACCCAAAGCGACATCTCCATGAAAGTTGTCGTGATCGGCATCGTGGCCGTGCTCATCGTCACCTTCCTGTTCTTCTGGTTCGGTGTGGTACACAACGTATGGCATGCCTTAATCGGCATACTGGTTGTGGCCGTCATCGCCTTCCTGTTTACGACGGTGGCCGCCAATGCCATCGCCATCGTGGGTAGCAACCCCGTAAGCGGCATGACACTGATGACCTTGATTTTGGCCTCCTTGGTGATGGTTGCTGCCGGACTGAGTGGTCCCAGCGGCATGACCGCCACCTTAATTATCGGCGGCGTGGTTTGCACGGCTTTGGCCGTGGCCGGCGCCTTCATCACCGACTTGAAAGTGGGTTATTGGATTGGCACGACGCCCAAGAAGCAAGAAATTTGGAAGTTCGTCGGCGTGGCCGTGGCCGCTGCCACCGTCGCTGGCGTCATCATGATCCTGAACAAAGCCTACGGTTTCGTAGGTGACGGTGCCTTGGTCGCACCGCAAGCCAATGCCATGAGTGCTGTCATCGAGCCGATGATGTCGGGCGGCAGCGCCCCCTGGCTGCTCTACGGCATCGGTGCTGCCATCGCCTTGATCCTTAACTTCTGCAAGGTGCCGGCACTGCCTTTCGCCTTGGGTATGTTCATTCCCATCGACCTCAACATCCCGCTGCTCATCGGTGGTGCCATCTCGTGGTTCGTGAGCAGCCGCAGCAAAGACCAGAAACTCAACGATGCTCGTTACAACCGCGGCACCCTCATCGCCTCGGGCTTCATCGCTGGTGGTGCCTTGATGGGTGTGGTAAGCGCCATCCTCAAGTTCTGTAATGTGGATGCCGTAGCTAAGACTGCCGATGGAACTCCGTTTGCCGAGCTGCCCGTGGCTGGCCTCATCGCCTTGGTGATGTACATCGCCATCATCGTCTACATGATTTGGGACTCGAAGCGAGCAAAAGCCGAAAATTGATTTTTCGACCATAACCATCGACCTTGACCATCTTGAACGAAATCAGGCGGTCAGGGTCTTTTTATGAATTATTACCAAGCATACCTATTTTTTCACTAGTTTTGCAGCCCAATTTGAAATCAAGAAAACCTATTGACATGAAAAGATTTACAATAACTGTGGCATTGGCTGTGATGATGGCAATGCCTGTATTTGCTGAACACATCGACCCTGAAACCGCCCGCAAGGTGGCCACGACATTTTTGAACAACAATGGTGCGAAAGCTGTTCAATTGACCGACCTTACGAAGACGATAGGTTTCCCAAACCTTTATGTTTTTACCACTGAGGAAGAATTTGTAGTGATGTCTGCTGACGACTGTGTGAAACCAATTTTGGGTTATTCTTTGATGGGGAAATTCGTCGCAGAAGGGATGCCGGAGAACCTGCGGTGGTGGCTACAAGGTTATAGCGACCAGATACAAGATATAGTTGACAACAAACACAATGACATCTCTGCCACAACAGAATGGCAAAGCCTAAAAAACGGATCCTTTTCCAAATCCGTTTCTGAAGTTATTGTAGCACCATTGCTTACCACCACTTGGGACCAAAACTATCCATACAACTATTATTGTCCTTCGGCATCAAATGGCCCAGGCGGTCATGTATATGCAGGATGTGTCGCCACAGCTATGGCACAAGTGATGAAATTCTGGAATTACCCAACAATCGGTAACAGCAGCTATAGCTATACCCATACGACCTACGGAGAACAAACTGCCAATTTCGGCGAAACCACATACGAGTGGGAAAACATGCCCAATTCCATTTCAAGTAGTTCAAACCAAACAAACATTGATGCAATAGCTACATTGATTTACCATTGTGGAGTTGCAGTAGACATGAATTATGGTCCTGGAACCAGCGGTGCTTCATCAAACAAGGTTCCCTCTGGTTTAATCAACTATTTCAATTATGCACCCTCCGCTACCTACGTTTCAAGAGACGGATACGAAGATGACCAATGGATTGCATTTTTGCAATCCGAATTAATCGAAGGGAGGCCTGTTTTTTATTCAGGAAGTTACACATTCCTAAGCAACGGTGAACTAAAATACGGTGGTCATGCCTTTGTGTGTGACGGATACCGTTCTGATAATTATTTTCACTTCAACTGGGGTTGGAGCGGTTCTGATGGGCATGGTAACAATAATGGGTATTGGCTTATTGGCGATCTACATCCAGGTTCTGGAGGATCGGGCAGCGGTTCTGGCACATACAACCTCAACAACTCCGTGGTTGCATGGGTTGAGCCTATCAGCAACCTGACTGCTCCAACACTGACAGTTTCTGTCTCAAACAATAACGCTACCTTAACTTGGAATGCCATTGACGATGCCACATCATATGATGTCTACAAAGACAATGCAAAAATCGCCACTGATTTAACCAGCCTCAGCTACGTTGACAACAACATTGGCTTTGGCCAATACCCAGAATACTATCTCAGAGCCAAAAATTCAACAACCAAGTCCAACCCTTCAAATAGAGTCACTGCAACAGGGACATATCATAATCTCATTCCCCAAAACCCCAATGCCACAATAGCAGTTTCCGACAATAGTGTCAACCTAACTTGGACCGAGCCGCAAGTCCAATCCATGGACATGCATTACGGCACTGGACAAATTGGCAGTCATTATGGTTCAAATGTAAGTGAGGGTACTTACTGGGGACAATGCTATCCGTCAGAATCCATCGGAGTTTTTGGGGGCATGGCTATTGATCATGTTGCTATCTATCTTGGTATTACGGGCAACTATAGTCTTTTTTTGTACAAAGATAACGTTACTTCAGAATCAAATCTTCTTGCCACCAAGGACTTTACAGGCTCTGTCGGTTGGAATGAAATTGCTTTGGACAATGCCATTCCTCTTGATATTACGAAGGACTTATGGGTGGTTTTCCACACAAGCAACAGCATCTCGCACCCAGCTTATTTTGGAGAGTATTTTGGAAACGGCAAGGAACATGCTCATTATTTATGGTATAGTTTTAGCGAAAACATCACCTATTCATTACAATCTGAAGATGTCTCATGGCCTATAAAAGTCCATCTCACAGACGGCACGTTCACATACAATATTTACCGTGATGATATGCTTATTGCCGAGCAACAACCAATCAACACCTTTCAAGATGTGAATTTATCCGACGGAACACATAACTATTATATCAAGTCATACGCAAACAATTGGGAATCTGACGCCTCAGACATCGTTACCCTTTCTTATTCTACTGAACATCGGATTTCTGATGCGGTCACTATTCCCGACAATCTGACTCTTTCTAACTATAATAAATACACCATCGAATCAACAGGCATCCTTACCGTCACAGGTACATTGGTCAACAACGACCCTGCACAACTCATTTTGGAAAATGACGCACAGCTCATCCACAACTCTGCTGGAGTGAAGGCTACAGTGAAGAAACACATCGCCCCCCACACCACCAACAATAATGGTTGGTACTTCGTCGCCTCTCCCGTCTCGGAGAATATCACACCATCAGAAAACAATGGCTTCCTAACCAACGATCATGACCTCTATTTTTATGATGAGCCGACACACTATTGGAGAAACCACAAAGAACATTTAGTCGAAAACATAAATCAAAACACAAATTCAGACTTTGATATCGAATACAAAAAAGGTTATCTCTATGCTAATGGCGAAACTGAAGGGACTACGCTTCAATTCCCTGGTACTTTAACACCTAGCAATAATGATGTAACCATCAACAACTTGAGCCACAGTTCTGACTCACAACTCAATGGTTTCAATCTTATCGGCAACCCCTTCGCCTGTAATGCTTCACTTGGAGTCGACTTTTACGTCATCGATAACACGGCAAACAAATTGGTATTGGCCGAAAATGGCAGGATAATCACCCCTGGTGAAGGTGTTTTCGTAAAAGCCTCAGTAGCAAACAATTATCAAGTCACTTTCTCAAAAAGCAATGGCACAAGATCCCACACTGCAAACAACTGCATTGACTTAGTCGTCTCTCAAGGTTGCTCAGATTTTGATCGTGCTCGCGTGCGTTTTGGTCAAGGCATAGGCATGGAAAAATACAGCATAGACGAATATGGTTCCAAACTCTACATCCCACAGAACGGTCAAGACTTCGCCGTGGCCTTTGCCAATGGACAGAACGAGATGCCTGTCAACTTCAAGGCTACCAAAAATGGCAACTATACCATCAGCATAGAAACTGAGGACCTTGAAGCAGAATACCTCCACCTCATTGACAATATGACTGGTGCTGATATTGACCTCTTAATCACACCAAGCTATACCTTTGAGGCCAGAACAAGTGATTATGCTTCCAGATTCAAACTGTTGTTTGACAACAACGGTTCTTCGACTCCTTCGATAGGCTCAGGAGCCGACTCAGAGACCTTTGCCTACATCAGCGGTGGAAACATCATCATCAACAATGAAGATAAGGCAACACTGCAAATTGTAGATATGACAGGACGTGTGGTCGTTGAGAAAGACGCGATGAATTGCGTCTCTACAAGCGAGATGACATCTGGTGTCTATGTCATCCGCCTCATCAACGACCAAAAGGTGATGACACAGAAGATCGTAATCGAATAAAGGCCTTTCGACAAGCTCAAGGACCAGATTTTTCAGTATCTTTGCGCCACAATTTAAGAACACTGTGGCAAGCATAAAGTACCAACCTTATAAAGCTGATGCCCACATCGACGCGATAGTCAAGACTTTGCGCGATGGAGGGCATTTGCTTTGTTCCAATTTGGCGGCCTCGTCGAAGGCTTTCGTCGTGGAGGAAACTTTCCGACAGATAGGCGGCCAGCACCTCATCGTATGCGCCGACAAGGAAGACGCAGCCTATTTTTATAACGACCTCGAGAGCCTGCTCGGTGAGCGCGGCATGGACTACAGCAAGAAGCAGGTACTCTTCTACCCCACCTCTTACAAGCGTCCCTACGAGCCCGAGAAGCCCGACAACACCTATATCCTCTCGCGCACCGAGGTGCTGCAACGCGTCTCCACCTCCGAGCGCAAGACTTTGATTGTCAGTTACCCAGAGGCACTGAGCGAGAAGGTCTTCACCCGTAAGCTCTTGGCCAAAAACACCTTCAAAATCAAGGTGGGTGACAAAATCAACCTCGATTTCCTCACTGACTTGCTCTACGACTACGAGTTTGAGAACGTCGATTTCGTGGTGGAGCCGGGACAGTTTGCCATCCGTGGCGGCCTGGTTGACGTGTTTTCGTTCGCCAACGACTACCCCTACCGTATCGAGTTCTTCGGCGACGAGGTAGAAAGCATCCGCAGCTTTAACATCGCTGACCAGCTCTCTATTGAGCAATTGAAACAAATCGTGCTGCTGCCCAACATGCAGGAACGCGCCTTCATCGAGGACCGCGAAGCCATCCTGCAATACCTGCCCGACACCACCACCGTTTGGCTCACCGACATGGCCTTCTTCGCCACGCAGGTCGACAAGGAATACGACCGTGCCGTGGAAGCCTTCGAGAAGATGCAAGAGCAGAACGAGGAAGTCAAGGCTTTGAAACCAGGGCAGTTGTTCAGCAAATCGGATGAATTGCTTTCTAACCTTATTAAGCACCCTACCGTCGAGTTTGGCGTTTCAAGCAAGCTGATAACTGACGATCTGGATTGCTTCATTCCTCGCAATGACGCGAAGCGACAATTAGAAACTGTCACGTTCCACACCAAGCCTCAACCGATATTCAGCAAGAACTTCAACCTGCTTATCGATGACATTGCAGCACATAAGGAAGAAGGCTACCGCGTCATCGTGTTTTCCGAAAGTAGCAAACAACTCTCTCGTATCCAGGCGATTCTAAACGACATCAACCACAACGACGAACTTCATCACAACTTCGAGACTGAGACCATCGCCATCCACGGCGGCTTCATCGACGAAGACCTGAAGGTGTGTTGCTACACCGACCACCAGATCTTTGAGCGTTACCACCGCTTCCACCTGCGCGACAACTTCTCCACCAAGCAGGCCATCACGCTGAAAGACCTCTATGAGCTGAAGCCCGGCGACTATGTCACCCACATCGACCACGGCATCGGGCGCTTCGACGGCTTGGAGACCATTGACAACAATGGCAAACAACAGGAGGCCATCCGCCTGATTTACAACAACGGCGACCTGCTCTATGTGAGCATCCACTCGCTGCACCGCATCGCCAAATACAGCAGCAAGGACGGGACCGAGCCCAAACTCAGCACTCTCGGCAGTGGCGCTTGGAACCGACTGAAGAACAAGACCAAGAGCAAGGTCAAGGACATCGCGCGCGAACTCATCAAGCTCTACGCCGAGCGCAAACGCACGCCTGGCTTCAAGTTCTCGCCCGACAACTACCTACAAAACGAGTTGGAGGCCTCGTTCATCTACGAAGACACCCCCGACCAACTGAAAGCCACCAACGACGTGAAACGCGACATGGAGAGCGAGAACCCCATGGACCGCCTTGTGTGCGGCGACGTCGGTTTCGGCAAGACCGAGGTGGCCATGCGTGCCGCCTTCAAGGCCTGCTGCGACTCGAAACAGGTGGCTGTGCTCGTGCCAACAACGGTGCTCGCTTTACAACACTACCACACCTTCACCGAACGCTTCAACGGCTTCCCCGTCACCATCGAATACCTCAACCGATTCAAGACCACTAAGCAACAATCCGAAATACTAAAGAAGCTGGAGAAAGGCGAAATCGACATCATCATCGGGACGCATCGCCTCACAGGAAAAGATGTGAAGTTCAAGGACT
>JAEEGH010027677.1_pt1 | contig 11206 bp, 6 predicted proteins | sample 9134181 | NCBI WGS metagenome assembly JAEEGH01 (sample SAMN16246544, study PRJNA631951) | gut metagenome | biome: gut microbiome; feature: rumen; material: DP-attached | host: Bos | place: Iran: Karaj | collected 2018-10 | reverse complement strand
CTTACTGTAATCCATGCCACGCTCGCCGAGCATGTTTTCAAGGTCGTTATAAAAATAGGCTGCGTCTTCTTTGTCGGCGCAGACGATGAGGTGCTGGCCGCCTATCTGCCGGAAGGTTTCCTCCACCACAAAGGCCTTTGACGAGGCAGCCAGGTTGGAACAAAGCAAATGCCCTCTATCGCGCAAAGCCTTGACTATCGCGTCGATGTGGGCATCAGCTTTATAAGGTTGGTACTTTATGCTTGCCACAGTGTTCTAAAATTGTGGCGCAAAGATACTGAAATCTTAGGATTCGATGAAATGAGGTGAGTTAATTATTCGAATGTTAGCGTAAATCGTTCTAGAGGGTCTGTTGTCTTGGCCTCAAATGTGTAACTTGGAGTTTCCAAAAGGTCAACATCGTTGCCTGTTATGTTGTCAATAAGGTGGAGGTAATCCAGTTTAAGGCTTTCCTTTTCGATGCTGATGGTGTATAGACCATTCTTTGTAGCTTTAAAGTTGATAATCATTTCGCTCTTTCCATTGGCACAGGCCACAGCAAAATTTTGACCGTTTTGTGGGATGTAGAGCTTGCTATTTTGGCCATTCAAATTGTATTTTGAGAGTTGGTCTTTCTCGTTGAAGCTTATCCTAGCTTGGTCAATGATGGCATTGCCACTTGTGTTGGCTATGGCGACAGAAATGTTGATACTAGGTGCGTTTTTCGATGCTGTCTTGTTGAAGGTGATACTTTCATTAGCACCTTGCGCCTGTACTAAAATGGCTGTGCAGGGTGGGATGGGATTGTTGCCTAAGGTAAAATCGGATCCATCTGCATTCAAGACATAGAAACTTCTTTCGATATAGGCATTGCAAGGATATGGATTACCGATGAGGTTGAAGCCCTTGAAAATGGCATTGTTGTCGTAGTTCAAAGTAGTGGCTGTTGTGTTGGCGACTAGTGTTCCTGCAAACGAAAGTTCCAAAGTTCCGCTGTTGGCATAAAGGTAACCGGTTTTGTTGTCAATGTTTGTGAACGCGCCTGCATTGAAGTTCCTCCATTCCAATTCTTCACTTTGGTCGAATGAATAGAGGTCATAATTATTGGCAAGGAGACCGTTGCCAATAGTTGGGGTGATGCTTTCAACTATAGGTGAGGCGAGGAGATGCCAACCGCCGAATTGTGAATATGCATCGATATTCTTTTTTATCGTAGCTTGCACACCTGTGGTGCTATTGACGAGTTGCGCACCGTTCTCTAAGACCAAGTTGTTGTTGTTTGCACTACTGAGCGTACCGCTAACGGTGAGTTTGCTGCCTGGGCTGATGGTCATCAGGTCGTTGGCGTTAAGGGTTAAGCTGCTGATAGCGGCTTGTCCTAAAGTATAGCCTACGCCATTGGAGGCAGCCGTTACGCCACCGTAATAGTTGGTTTTTACAGTGTAGTAACTAACTGTGTTGTTGCGGTTTGAGTCGGTATAGTTGGTTGTGGTCAAATTGAGGTTTAAGGGAGACCCATTGCGGTATAAATTGTAGGTGTAGACGCCATCAGTGACATAGGTTTTGATGAGGAAAGCTGCACCACTATAGGTACCGACGAATGAAGTAGGTGAAGACGCATAATAGTTACCGTTGTTGCCTGTATAGGAACAATACGTTGCAGGATAACTTCGGCCTTCTGGGTCATACATGAACACCCAGTAGTCTTTTGAAGCATCAATGATTATAGTGCTTGAAAGATCAAAGTCAAACCAACCGGTTGTCCCGACGTTAAGTGATTGTTGCAAGACCTGGGTTTGGGGGTGATTGGAAACTGTTCCTTTGTACACATATATTTTATATGCGCCAGTTTCATTGGCATAAAACGAGGCCTTATATAGGGCCATGTTGTTGTAGGCACTGAGGTCACTGGCAAGGTACCGATGGCCCCAATACATGTTGCTTCCACCGCCAAAGCCAAGACTATAACCAGAAAACTCACCATCTCCATAAGTCAAAGTCGCTGATGGCGTTGCGGGATAGCACCATTCGGGAGCAGTCCACGAAAGGCTAATGCTGTTTCCCGATAAGGTGGCAGTCAAGTCGTCAACAATAGGGGTCGGGTAATCTATCGTAACAGTGACCGTGTTGGAAGGAAGCGACTGTTGCCCACTGGAATCCACGGCACGGACAAAATAGGCACTGGTACCATAAGGCGCTGTGCAGGCATAAGTGGTGGATGTCGTGTTGCCAATTAGATTGTTGTTGCAATATACGTTATAACTTGAGGCTGCGCTTACGCCAGTCCAAGTCAAAGTGAGATTCTGGGTGTTATTGAGTGTGTAGTTGAGATTGGTGGGTGCGGGGAGCGTCGATCCGGGCTCGATGCCAAAGATGGCACATTGGTCGTTGGTGAAATTGTAACCGCCACCACCTGCACCGCCGCTGCCTGGGTTCAGGCTGGTCAAAGAATAGAATCCATCATTGCTTCCGCTCCAGCCCCAGTTAAAGTGGAATTGGTTGCTGCTGTTGTAGCCATCGCAAATGAAAGCATGTCCGCCGGCATTCCCGCGTCCGTTGTATTGAATGGGACGGGAAGCGTCAAGCTCATTTTTAAGCAGGTTAATCCAATTGTTGTTGGAATAGTTGGATTTGTATTTAATATTGGCTGTTGACTTGTAATTGAAATAGGTATGTAAGGCGTAGGGTATGTCTTCCCCATAGGCTGCGCTACCACCATTGGCGCTGATGTCGTACATCATATCTACAGATACGCCGCAATGGTACATCAGGACGGCAATGGCATTGATTTGCACATCCGAAGACGACTGCGACAAGGAATTGGGCATGTCGCTCCAACTGTAATTGGTAGAACCAAAATTGGCGGATTGCACCCCAAGGTCTGGACGAGTAGAAGGGGTGTACGAATGTGAACCGATACCCTGTGCAGGATAGCTCCAATATTTCATGATTTGGGCCATAGCAGTAGCCACGCAGCCAGTAACGGTACGCTCACCTGCAGTGTAGTCGTAAGGACAGAGGTTGTTGTATAACTCAAACATGTGCAATTGCCCACCACTATAATAATAAAAACCATTTTGGTCCCATGTGGTTTGCACTAAGGGATTCACGACAGTAGTCGCTCTTGCTGCCTTGCTGTTGCCTTCAGCCAAGTCGTTCCACAATTGGGTCGTCTCGTCCGTGGCTCTCAGTTGGTGCTCAATCGCGTACTGAATCTCATCATTGTAGCCTTGCAGCCAACCACTGACATTGGAGGGCATGTCTTCGGCCACGAATTTTCCTGTGAGCGAATATCCCAAAATGGGCTGCACGCGGTCATCGGCTGCCATCACGACGAATCCCTCTTCGCCATTGAAGATGTAGAGATTGGAGAAACCTGCTACATTCGTCAGGTCGGTCAGTTGGGCTGACTTCGCTCCGTTGTTGTTCAAAAATGTCTTGGCCACTTTTTGAGCGGTTTCAGGTGTCACGCGCTCGGCCATCATCGGCATCACCACAATCAGCAGCAATGCCACGAATAAACTAAGTCTTTTCATATTTCTTGAGTTTTATTTCTTATTCTTCTTCTACCTTTGCTCGTTTCGAGTCCCAAATCATATAGATGATGATGGCGATGTACATCACTAAGGCGATGAGACCGGCCACGGGCAGCTCTGCGAACGGCGTGCCTTCGGCGGTCTTGGCCACGGCATCCACGTTGCAGAACTTGAGGATGGCGCTCACCACACCCATCAAAGCACCACCGGCGATAAAGCCTGAGGCGATGAGGGTGCCGCGGTTGTAACGAGCATCGTTGAGTTTCTGATCTTTGCTACGGGTGCTCACGAACCATGAGATGGCACCACCGATGAGCAACGGCACGTTGAGGTCGATGGGGATGAACATACCCAAGGCGAAGGGCAGGGCAGGAATCTTGCAGAAATTGAGAATCAAGGCGATGGCGGCACCGATGCCGTAGAGCAGCCATGGGGCACTACCACCCGACATCATGGGCTCGATGACGGCAGACATAGCGTTGGCTTGTGGCGCAACCAAAGCTCCGTCACCTACGAAGCCATAGGCCTTGTTCAGTATCATGATGACGCCAGCGACGGTGGCAGCAGCCACGGCCACACCGACGAACTTCCAGATCTCTTGTTTCTTGGGCGTCGTGCCAATCCAGTAACCCACTTTCAGGTCGGTGATGAAGGCACCGGCCACGGCTAAGGCCGTGCAGACCACACCACCGATAATCAAGGTGGCGGTCATGCCGCTGGGACCACTCAGTCCGGCAGCGACCATCACCAAGGAGGCCAAAATCAAAGTCATCAGCGTCATGCCGCTCACGGGGTTGCTACCCACGATGGCGATGGCATTGGCGGCCACCGTCGTAAACAGGAAGGCGATGACGGCCACGACTAGGATGCCAATTAAGGCATGCCATACGTTGTGCACCACACCGAACCAGAAGAACAGGAAGGTGACGATGAGCACGGCCACGATGCCGATGACGATGGTCTTCATGGGGATGTCTTGTTGCGTGCGGTCGACGGTTTCAACCGAGGCTTTCTTGCCTTTGAACTCGTTGGCGGCCAGTCCAACTGAAGACTTAATCACGCCCCAAGACTTGATAATACTGATGACTCCCGCCATGGCGATGCCGCCAATGCCGATGTGACGAGCATAGTTCTTGAAGATTTCTTCAGGCGCCATGGAACCAATGGTGGCGGTGATGCCAGCGTTCATCAGGTCAACGATTTGGTCGCCCCAGATGAGGTTCATTCCGGGGATGATGATGAACCAAACGAGCATGGAACCACAGCAGATGATAAAGGCGTATTTCAGGCCGATGATGTAGCCCAAGCCGAGCACAGCAGCACCTGTGTTCACCTTGAACATCAGTTTGGCCTTGTCGGCCAAGGCAGCGCCCCAACCCATCATGCGTGTGGTGAGGGTCTCCGACCACCAGCCGAAGGTGGAGACGATGAAGTCGTACAAACCGCCAATCAAGCCGCTGACCACCAGCAACAAGGAGTCCTTGCCCTTCTTCTGTCCACTGACTAAAACTTGGGTTGTTGCTGTGGCTTCGGGGAAGGGGAACTTGCCGTGTTGCTCCTTGACGAAGTATTTGCGGAAGGGGATGAGGAACAGGATGCCTAAAATGCCGCCTAACAAGGAGGCGATGAACACCTGCCAGAAGTTGATCTCGATTTGGTAACCTTTGCCTTGAAGAATGTAGAGCGCGGGCAAGGTGAAGATAGCACCTGCCACTACGCCACCCGAGCAACCGCCTATGCTTTGGATGATGACGTTTTGCGACAAGGCGTCGTTCTTTCGCGCCAGTCCCGTGAGGCCGATGGCGATGATGGCAATCGGGATGGCGGCCTCAAACACCTGTCCGACCTTCAGGCCGAGGTAGGCAGCGGCAGCTGAAAAAAGGATGGTCATCAGAAGGCCGATGCAAACCGACCATACCGTAACTTCCTGGTACTTCTTGTTTTTCGAGAGTATGGGTTCATACTCTTCGCCCGGCTTCAGTTCGCGTTGCGCGTTCTCGGGCAGTTTGAATTGATCGTTTTCCATATAGTGAATGTTTGAAATAGCAACGGAAATGAATTGCAATATTAAGGAAAAAAATGATTGCTTGGCATCGCGCGATATTATTTCACGCAGAATTAGCTGAATTATATGAAGCGCAAAGCGACGCATTGTTTACGTCCGGCAGGTTCAGCGGATTCTGCGATTTCTGTGTGAGAATTATTTTTTTGCGAGAAAAATGACAAATTAATTTGTCTAATTGGAAAGTTTACTTTACTTTTGCAGCGTCAAACTTTCAAAAATCTATATGTTATGAAGAAAAACTATTTGTTTCCCCATCGTTTCAGAATGATTGGATGGGTGTTAGTTATTGCAGCAGTGGCACTTTATGTTGCTGAAAAAATCTGGTTCCCGCATCTTTCTTTCAAGTTGCCTGCCTTGTATTACGACGGTGCCTTTGAGTTTATGGACGATGATCCTGCGCCTCATGGTTTCTTTGTGATGGCAACGACAACGATTTTATCTATCATCATTCCCGTCTTAACCGTTGGCTTGATTTTCATTGGGTTTTCGGAGGAAAAGGTGGAAGACGAGTTTGTGACTTATGTCCGCGAGCAAAGTCTGGTATGGTCTACCTACATCACCGCAGTGCTGTTCATCCTTGCCACGTTGTTGGTGTATGGCATGCCGTATATTGTTGTGCCTTATATGGTGTTCTTCGTCTTCCTCATCTTGTTCATCATCAAGTTCCAAATCGAATTGTACCGCTTCAACAAAGGAGGCGCGCAATGAAGAACCGTTTGAAAGTGGCGCGAGCCGAAAAAGACCTCACGCAAGAGGATTTGGCCAAACTTGTTGGCGTGAGTCGACAGTCGATAAACGCCATTGAATCAGGACGCTATGTGCCCTCCACAGTCTTAGCATTGAAGATGGCTCAGGTGTTCGGGAAATCGGTGGAGGAGATTTTCTTCTTGGAGGATGAGGATTGATAGTGGGAGATTCCCTTCGGGAATGGAGCTGTAATATGTATGTAAACTGCGGCGGCATGAGGTGCTACTTTTGGGTAACTTGCTCTTGCCGCCGCTTTATAGACTAACGAACACGCCATTCCCCGCAGGGGAATCTCATTGTGTGTTTACTTTACAATACTGAATTTCTTAGTAATAGTCTTGCTATTGTTCTGAATCCTAACGAAATACATTCCCTCTGCCAAACCTGATACATCAATCTGATGGGTTTCATCGGTGATGTGGCCTGAAAGCAGCATTTGGCCTGTCACGTTGGTGATGATGTATTCGGTTGCCGCTGGTAGAGACGCGATTAATCGCGTCTCTACAAACAATACATTATTTGTAGGATTAGGATAAACCTTGATTTCCATCGTGTTGTTCTCGTCAACGACCATCACATCCTTATCCAAGCACTCCGACCACGAAATGGTGTTTCCGCCGTCAGTGCTGATGCCGTATTTGTATTGCCCAATGGGCAGGGCATCCCAACCATAATCCACATATTGGGCATCAGCGATGTTTGAAGCAATCAGTTCAGCGTTGCTTCCGTCGCAGTTGGCGCGGTAGATGCTGTAGGTGTTGCCCACGGTGATGTCGTCGATATAGAAGGCATTATCGTATTCGCCCTCGGCGAGTTGGTTCGCATATTTCCATTCCAGTATGTGGTTGCCAGGACCGATGGCCACGGTGTAGCGCGTCCACGGCACTTCATCCTTCAAGGTTTCGCCATATTGCACATTGTCGATGAAGAAGCCACAGCCGTTAAGCGGGAAACAGCTGACACGGGCATAGTAGCTTACGACGCACGAGGTGGGCAGGTTGACCGCTAACGAAATCTTGCTGTTGGAGAACATGCCCGTGTTGGTCGACTTGGCGCAATAGGTGCCTGTGTTGGGTTGCGTGGTGGTGATGACCCAAGGGCTGGTGGCATCATTGATCCACATGTTTTGGTAGAAGTCGCCCGACTCGAAGCCGTCGTAAATGCCCGCAGGCAGGTTCCACGACAAGGAGACGCGCATGTTGTTGATGACTTCGGCCTCAATCTCAACAGCTTTTGTCAGGGTGACGTAATTGGAGGGGAGGGAGGTCATGTCGTTTTCCAGATGGGCGATTATATAATAGGTGTAGGAACCCGCGTAGCTGATGTGGTCGGTATAGGTGGTTGCTGTCAGATTGTTGGCGATGCGCATGCCGTCGCGATAGACGTCGTAGGAGATGCCTTCGGGTGCAGCGGTCCAGTTGAGGACGACCTGCTCGCCGTCGAAGTCAGCGGTGAGGTTGGTAGGGCCGTGGTGGAACAAGGCATTCATGGCAGCCAAGGCATCGATACGACCCGAGCCTACACGGTTGTTTTTCATGGTGTTGCCAACGCGTACTGAGGTGAGTTCAATGATGGAATCCAATTCGGCGGGACTCAACTCGGGGTTGGCCTCAAGCAGCATGGCCAACACGCCTGCCACACAAGGTGTGGCCATCGAGGTGCCGTCCAATTCGGTGTAGCCGTTGGTAGTCTGGTAGTTCAATGAGGTGATGTTGGCACCAGGGGCAGAGATGTCAGGACGAATTAAGCCGGGTTTGTTGACATCTCCATTTTCGTATGGGTAGTCGTTGTAGTTGCCGACATTGGAACCTGCTGCCCAAGTCGTTGGACCGACGGATGCAAAGCCGCAGCGCTCGTCGTTGGAGTCGGTGGCGCCCACGCTGATGACGGAGGTCAAGCCGCCTTCGATCAGGTTCCTTTGGTCGGGATGGAGCCAAGCCGGAGGACAGTTGCCCGGAGCACTGATGTTGAAGGGGACGGGGAAGGTGTATTGCGTTTGGCCTTCGTTACCACATGCCACGGCAGCCGCCACGCCTGCCTCAAGGCAGGTGGTGAAGACATCACGGTAGTAGTAGCAGGGACCAGCGCCTACATCGCTGAGTGAGAGACTAAGGATATGGGCACCGTGTTCCAAGGCAAACTCAACACCTTGGATAAGGTGGGTGGCTTCACCTTGACCGTCTTCACCCAAAACCTTGATGGACATGATTTTGGCACCTGGGGCAATGCCCGTTTGGGTGCCTGCCGTACCTTGTCCTGCCAAAATGCCAGCTGTATGGGTGCCGTGACCATCGTCGTCCATGGGGTCGTTGTCTTGATAAAAGATGTCATAGCCGTGGTGCGGGAACTCGCTGCCGCCGTCCCACATGCTGTTGGCAATGTCGATATGGTTGTAGTTGACACCTGTGTCGATGTGGCCGATGATGACGCCGTTGCCCGTATAGCCCGTGCCATTGTAGTTCCAAACTGCAGGTGCGTTGACTTTGTCGACATGCCAAGCGTTGTCCCTTGTGTTGACGGGACGAGCCATCTCGTTGTCAGGGATCATCTGACGCATCTCGTCAGGGATAATCATGGCAACATCCTTGCGCTGAGCGAGTTGTGCGATGACTTCGGCACTGGCCGAGCAGCTGAAGCCGTTGAACGACCAGAAGGTTTTTAGGTCGCTGACCATATTGTTGGCTTTGTAACCTTCAAGAAAATCAAGCACTTGGGCTTGCGAGGCTTGACAAAACGCCTTTCGTTCGGTGATGACAAAGTCGCGGCGTTGCTCCTTGGTCATCAAGGCTGTTTTTTGCGACAGTTGGCTGTCATTGTAATGTTCCGACATCATCACGATGACGTGTTGGAGATTGTTGGATTGGCCAAACAATGCACTGAAGCAAAGAGCCAAGAGAAGGATTAAAAAGGGTTTCTTCATGATATTGAATTGATTTTGTGTAACAATACATTTCCGATACGGCATTCCAGACACCGTTTGCGCTTGCAAAAATAGGAATAAAGGTGCAACAAAGCCTGTGTCTGCAAGGCATTTTCCGCCTTTACCCCACATTGGGCATAATGTCGAATAACAGCATTGTCCTCAGCCTCAGTATCTTCCAAGAATTGAATGGCAGTCTCACACACCGATTCGTCTTTGTGGAGTTTGCCGTAGCAAAACAGTAATGGAGCTACTGCGTTGATGATCAATACATCGGCTGTGGTTTCACCTAGATGTTTCGGTTTCGATTCGGTTGAAACACCAAACCGCCAATGCGTCTCCCAATATTCCGAAGCCTCGACGTCAAATAAGGCTTTAACCTCGGCAGTGTTTTTCGCTGCCTTTATTTTAGAAAACAGGCAACCGTTTTTGTGGATGAGCTGCGCCATCTGCGCCAATCGGATGGTCGGAAAGTTGGAAGGTCGCATTCGCATGAACTTCCATCTTTCGGCCGGCATGGTTAACAGATTGAATTTGGTGTGCATTACGATGAACTCGCGCTTGAGCAGTAGTGGATATTCCTCCATAAAATTGTCTTCGAGGAATCCCGCGCAGCCCATCAGCATGGCTTCCACTTGAAGCAGGTTGTCGGCATGTTTCAGCAAGGTCTTGAAAGGCAAGATGTTGGCCAAATATTCAAAAGCCTCATTGTTGACTTTCAAGCCGAAATAACGCATCAATAGTTTGTAAAGGACATCCTCCCAATCAAATTGATTGGCTTCCAGTATCTTGGTGACGGTACCCGACTTGCTCTCCAAACGTTCCACAGCCATTCTGTCGAGCCACGAGAGTCGGGTAAAGACGGGCACCTGGCTGATGCTTTTCTCGCATGGAATCCAGCTCTTTGACGAGATAAGTTTTTGATATTGTGCAAAAAGGCTTTCTTCGAAATGCCCTTTCAATTCTATTGTGGGTATGCCGTTGACTTGGGTGTCGTTTTCGTAGACCACATGCAAGATCACATTTTTGTAGGCTTTATCGGACTGGTGGCCATGGCGATTCCAGTCGCTGCTTTTCACGTGGATTTCCACATGGCCAGCCCACAATTTGTCGCCGATTTGGATTTTCGCCTCCAAGAAATCGGGGCCCGAGTCGGTGTTGCGGTAGCCTGTCGCCACCATTTCCACCGCTTCGCCTTCCGTGGTCTTCAAATCCTTGTCGGTCAGGCGGTTCTCCCAAATATAGTATAGGAATTCTTCTCTCATTGACAATTCGTTTGTTGAAACTACACCTTGGAAATACACACTGATACCCTTGACGTCATGGCGGAGAAACATCCGCCATCTCCCATACTCGGAGACGACTCCTTCTTGTTTGGGAGATTGCGGGTCAAGCCCGCAATGACGGCAATAGCCGTGTAGTGTGTTCCTTGGTCTCGAGTCATTTAATTTTCCAGCAGTTCAACGGTTCACTATCTAAAACGCCTTTCTTAGCCGCCCAGTCGATAAATAAGGAACGTAGGTCGCGCTCACTTTGCCACACCACATGGTTCTTGATGTCTTCCTGTGCCCAGCCGACACCGTTGATCAAGTGGTTGCCACCTCCCATCGAGCGATAGGAGTTTATCACCACATTGTAGGTCTTTTCCATATCGAAAGGCGTGCCGTCGGCCATGCTGATGATGTGGATGCGTTCGCCCATGGGGTTTTTGTCGGTCACTTCGTAGATAATGCCCGCGCCCGAATCGAAGTTATAAATAGGGCTCTTCATCTCGTAGGCGTATTCGAGGAAAGCTTTTACTTCCTTTCCCGTTAAGGCCATGACAGCCAGCGCGTTTTCGAAGGGATACCAGGTGAAGAAGTCTTGCACGGTAAGTTTTCCCGCTTTGATGGTCTTGCCGCCACTTAAAGGAGCTGCCATGGAGATGTCGGCGTGTATGCCTTCGGCTTCGACGGTCTC
>JAEEGH010027675.1_pt1 | contig 11207 bp, 7 predicted proteins | sample 9134181 | NCBI WGS metagenome assembly JAEEGH01 (sample SAMN16246544, study PRJNA631951) | gut metagenome | biome: gut microbiome; feature: rumen; material: DP-attached | host: Bos | place: Iran: Karaj | collected 2018-10 | reverse complement strand
CCAGGTTGAAGGAAACAATACAAATTCAGATTACTGGGTAATGGAGAATATGGAGTATTCACAGTTTGTTGAGCCTTCACTGGATGCTGTTGATCACTATAACAGATATGAAGAAGACATCAAGATGCTGGCAGATGCAGGCCTTAACACCTACAGATTCTCTGTTGAATGGGCACGTATTGAGCCTGAGCAGGGCAAATTTGATGAAAAAGAGATTGAACATTACAGGAAGATGATCAAATGCTGCAGAGACAATGGTGTTGAACCGGTTATTACCCTTATGCATTTTACATCACCTGTGTGGCTTATAAAGCTCGGAGGCTGGGATAATGAGCAGGTTATAGAGCTTTTTGCCAACTATGCAAGATTCGTCACAGAGCAGCTTGGAAGCGAGATAAAGTATATCTGCACCATAAATGAGGCAAACATGAGACTTCAGATTGGCGCTCTCATGGAAAGATTTAAGAAGCAGATGATGGCGAAGATGGCAAATGCAGCTAAAAACGATGGTGACTCCATGGAGGGACAGGTCCAGGTTGGGCTTAACCTCTCCGATCCAATGGAGAAAATGAAGCTGGCTGCAATGGAGAATGCCAAAGTATTCGGAGATCCTCAGCCACATACATTTGTCTCCGCAACTGATACAAATGGCGATATGATAGTCATAAAGGCACATCAGGCAGCCAAGGAAGCAATCAAGGCTGTTAATCCCGACATTAAAGTTGGTATTACGCTTTCCCTGCACGACTGCCAGTACATAGAAGGTGGCAAGGCGCGCGCAGACAGCGACTGGAATGAGGAGTTCAGCCATTACATTCCTTATATCAAGGAAGACGATTTCTTTGGACTTCAGAATTATACAAGAACTACCTACGGCCCTGATGGAATTGTGCCTGTTCCCGAGGGAACACCAATGACACAGATGGATTACGAGGTATATCCTGAGGCTCTTGAGCATGTAATCAGACGCGTGCATGAGGAGATGCCAAATGTGCCAATCATGGTTACCGAAAATGGAATTGCAACAGCAGATGATGAGCAGAGAGTTAAGTTTATCGACAAGGCAATCGAGGGTGTTCAGAACTGCATAAATGATGGAATCCCTGTTATCGGATACTGTCACTGGTCACTTATCGATAATTTTGAGTGGCAAAAAGGCTATGCGCTTACATTTGGTCTTTGCGCAGTTGACAGGAGAACACAAATCAGGGCACCAAAGCCCAGTTTAAAGCATCTTGGAGGCTATTTGAAATAATGAAAGACACAGTACTGACGGGTGTGCAACAGATAATGATTGGTAGCAGATGCAACAGTTATGAGAGTGCACTTAGCACGCTTAGAGCTATTAAAAGTGCAGGATATGATGGCATTGAACTTAATGACTTCATGATCAAGCCAACGCCCTTCATTGTGAGGTTACTTACTAAATTTGCCGGTATGCCCACGGGGAATGGCGGAAAGCTCGATTGGAAGAAGCTGATCTCAGAGAGCGGATTGATAGTCATAAGCCTGCACAGTTATCTTAACAGTATTGAAGAAAATCCGGAGGCTGTTGCTAAGGAAGCGTTGAGCTTTGGGACGAACACCGTTGTTATAACCGGTATGTACAGGTTTGATTACGGAAATGCATCTGAGGTAAAAAAGCTTGCTGAGCGCCTGAACAATGCAGGAAAAGCTCTTTTACCCTATGGAGTAAAACTGCTTTATCATAATCACAATGTAGAACTGCAGAAGATCTCAGAAGATAAAACTGCATATGATGTGATCATCGAAAACACAGACCCTCAGTATGTAAACTTTGAACTTGATACATATTGGATTGCAGATGGTGGCGCCGATGTTACAGCCCTTATAGATAAGCTGTCAGACAGGATGGTGATGTGGCACATAAATGACAGGGGATGCAGAAAGAAGGGACCTTTCATTACGCCTATTCTTAAGGAAGATGCTGCTGAACTCGGAACAGGGAATATGGCCCTTGGTACTATCCTGGAGAATGTACGGGCAAAGTCCAAAGTAGAAGCGATTGTTCTGGAGACCCATAAGAACTGGATCGATAATGATCCTGTAAAAAGCCTTATCGTAAGTGCAGAATGGTTCAGAAAACATCAATTGATGTCTTAAAATGTCAGGACTTCGACGGAATCTGAGCCAGAAGAACTGCGGAAAAGATTAAAACGCAGCCTGTGATCTCTTTTCCCGACATCAGCTGATGGAGTATCAGCCAGCCGAAAACCGATGAGAACACCGATTCGAGGCTCATGATGAGGGATGCAAGGGCAGGATTTAAGCCGCGCTGGCCAACAGCCTGCAAGGTGTAGCCTACACCACAGGAAAAGATACCTGTATAGAGGATGGCTATCCAGGAAGATGGCGCGGATAAAGAGCTGATCCACGCAGAAGGGTCAGGTATAAATTCAAATATAAACGCAGCAACCAGCGAAACTACGCCACTTACGAAGAACTGAACGCACGCAAGTGCAACGGGACTCATGATGGGAGCGTAGTGATCAACGCACAGGATCTGAACCGAGAATAAAAGAGCGCACATAAGGAGTGCCAGGTCTGCGGTTGATATTGAAAAGCTTCCGCCGGAAAAAGGATTGCAGAGAAGGTAAAGACCAATAAGGGCGATGCCCACAGCCGGCCAGACCCAGAAGCTGCATTTTCTGCCGATGAAAAGACCTATAATCGGGACCAGAACGATATAACAGGCTGTCAAAAAGCCCGCTTCACCGGCGCCGGCGCCAAGTGCGATTCCGGCCTGCTGGAAGGTGGATGCCAAAAACAGAGCAAGACCACATATTACGCCTCCAAGGAGCTTATTAAAAGGGATCTTTGAAGGCGTTATATTATGCCCTCTAAGAAACGGAAGAAGGCATACTCCGCCGATAATAAAGCGTATTCCGTTAAAAGTGAAAGTACCGACCCTGTCGCCTGCTACAGATTGGGCTACAAAGGCAGCGCCCCAAACGATGGATGCCAGCAGGAGCAGTAATGAATTTTTTATCTGAGATTCTCTTATTTTTTCCATAACAGGCCTATTATAGCAGATTGCGAAGAATTTAGAATACTTTTAGATTTGTTTTTGGGAAAATGGTAGTAACATAGAATCGTTATGAAATTCGAGGAGGAATGTATTATGAAAAAGAGATTTGCACTGATGCTTGCATGTGTTATGGCTCTTGGCCTTGTTGCATGCGGAGCAAAGACAGAGGAAACAAGCAGCTTACAGGTTGAAGAGATTCCTGTAGCGCAGGAGACTGTACAGACCAGCGAGACTACAGAAACAGCAGAAGCTTCAGAGACAACAGGCAAGATCACAGAGGAGCAGGCAACTCAGGCAATCCATGATTACTGCATAGAGTCTTTCCCTGATCTGGCAAATATGGAAGGTTCAGACGATTACACTCTCTACTGGGAAGCCAGCACAAATGAGAACGGCGAGATTGTTGTTCTTTACAGAGCTTACACAGGTGCACTGATCCGCTATTACGTTAACCCAGAAACAGGCGAAACTTACGTTACAGAGCAGGTTCCGGGCATCATTGATGATGAGCAGCGCACAGAAGAGACTTTGAATGTAAAAGACTATATCAAGTGATATTTAACCTGTATTTAGGTAAAAATACACAAGTATGGAGAAAGTATTTAGGTAAAAACAGAGAAAATCGGGGTTTTAGCAAGAATAGAATATAGAACGCAAGAATAAGAGATGTAGTAATTTAGCCGGTAAATATAATTTAACTTACAAAAACAATTACTTTGTAAGGGAGGATTATATGAAGCTGAAGAAAAGAGTTTTGTCACTAATTGTATCAGCCGGCCTGATTTTCACATCTGCAATGCCTGCTTACACGGTTGCAGCTGCTGAGCCACCGGGTAATGCAGGCTTTTCTAATTATATCACTGTGTCCGGTACAAAGCTCATGGACGGGGAGAATGAGCTGAGGTTCGTATCTTTGAACTATCCGCAGGCAACGAGTGATACACCTTGGGAACATGCAAATGCCATGAAGACCTTCAGGGCAATGGGAGGAAATGTAACAAGGACCTATACAATTCCGGTGTTTAACGGGCAGAACAGCGCAACAGCGTATGTTACAGGCGTTGATAGCGAGGGCAATCTAACCTTTAATGAAGATGCTCTGAACATGCTCGATGATGTGCTGGCCAAAGCAAATCAGTACGGGATCAGGGTGATCGTTCCCTTTGTTGATCACTGGCACTGGATAGGCGGAATGGACGGCTACGTCTGGCTTGCGGGGGAGTCAGACGGGAAAGCACCGTCACAGTCGGGATTTCAGGACTGGGCATGGAGGTTCTACAGCAGCGAGAAGTGCATGGATCTCTTTAAACAGATGATCACACATCTGCTTAACAGAACCAATTCGGTTACGGGGGTCATGTACAAGGATGACCCGGCGATACTGTGCTGGGAAACAGGAAATGAAATAGGTAACAGAAGCCAGGTCGAGAGGGACGAGGAGCTCAGCGCCTGGACCAACGAGGTCGTTGCCCACGTAAAGAGTATCGATTCAAATCATCTGGTGCTGGACGGCAGAATGTCCATGTCTCCTATGTCTCTCAGTTCTGACAATCTGGCAGACATCCTTGGAGCGCACTACTATGAGGGCAACTACGCACAGAGATGCGAAGATGATACCAGAGATGCCCACAATGCAGGAAAGCCCTTTATACTGGGCGAGTTTGGTGCAAAGGTTACTGCGCAGCCCTGTATCGATGTATTCCAGAAGGGCATTGAGAATGACACCAACGGAATCATGATGTGGAGTCTTAGAGCCCACAAGGACGGATTTGGCTACTACTTCCACAATGAGGATGGTTACTGGGCTTCCTACCACTGGCCCGGTTTCGAGTCGGGAAATTATTACGGAGAAACTGAGATAATCCGCTCAATATATGCCTATGCACAGATAGTGAACGGTAAGGCTTCAAGTTACGAAGAGGCTAAGAATATCCCGATTCCGGCGCCTGAAGATGAGGAAGCACCCCTTCTTTATTCAGAAAACGGCACTTCCCACGACAGCTCTTTTGCCGGAGGATCTGTGGGTGATATCAAGTGGCGAGGCGTTGTCGGAGGCGCGTGGTACGAGATCCAGAGGGCGGAAGGAAGCGTGACAGACCAGAACTCCGATGCTTTCATGACTGTGGCAGGAGAAGAGGATTACATCTATGACTCCGGCAGGAACTGGGAGGATAAGGCCCACGACTGCATCGCAGGTTTCCATGACGAGACAGCCCTTGATGGACTTACCTATTCATATAGGATCAGGGCATGCAATGAATCCGGAGTTGGCCCATGGTCTAACATTGTGGTAGTAGACAATGTTAAGCACGTGGTAAAAGACAATTTGGACCTGATCGCAGTTTCCAGCAGCGACCCAAATCCCACCGAGATCAGGCGCACTTACAGCAGCGATCATTCTGCAAACATAGAGTATTCCAGCAGTTCAATCGTGAATAAGAGTGCAGAAGAAGGTTATATCGAGTACTCATCAAGGATTCCCGTGGATGAAGTGAGAATTGAAGCTGTAGCGGAAGGTGCTGCGCCAAGGCTCATGGTTTCTAAGGACGGAATCGTATTTGAAGAGGCTGAGCTTAATCATGATGCTGGAACGACGCTCTACAAAGCTTCTTCACTCCTTACAACCGGAGCTTACTACTTCAGCAGAATTTATCTTCAGGGAAACAGCAGCTGCAAGCTGGACAGCATTGAGATCACCTACAAGAATGACGGTGAATCCTACAATGACGGAGCTGTTCTGGGAGCAGTCAGAAATAATGTGATGATCCAGGATTCTACTTTTGGAGAAGGCGCTGTTTCTTATCATGTTTCAAAGAGCGACAACCTGGCGCTTTTGGGCACAGAAAATTTGCGAGGTCTGACTACCACAAGTGCAGAGAGCGGAGCAATTGTTTATAAGACAGGTGATGATATCAATGCTTTCCGCGTAAGCACTTTGGCGCAGGAAGGCAAGAGGGCCAAGGTTGAGTACTCCTTTGACGGTGTGACTTTTAAGGAGGCAAAAGAGCTTTCGGCAAAAGAGAATGACGGCGCAGAGAGCATAGTCTACGGAGATCTCAATGTTTCAGGCGCTGTGCGCGTGATCAGGGTCACGGTTCCTGAAGATAGTCAGGAAAAGGTCTTTGTAAAACTGGTTGAGATTTCAAGCGGAAAAAAGATGATACCTCTGGCTGATTCCGCGCCTTCTAACATCATAGAAGACGGTGAATACTACACAGGATCAGATGAGAGCCTGAACGCTGCTTATAGCGTAACCTGCGGGGAAGGTGAGATCTCTTTTGCAAAAGAGCTATCAGGCAAAGATTACAGCGCATTTGACAGCGTATACATCTGGGTAAAGCCCGACGGAAGCGGAAATGAGCTTCAGGTAAGACTTAGGGACAGTGAGAACAGAGTCTGGGCAAGTGAAAAGATTGCTCTGAGCGGCGCTGCGCAGATGAATAAGCTTGCAATTGACAAGAGCGGCGATTTCAACTGGGAGAGCGTAAACGGAGCTGAGTTTGTCATAGTAAATAATGGTGCAGTCGGCACAGATGGCGCTATTATGCTGGATTCTGCCAATGTATATACAGGTAATTACGGAATCGGACTGGAGTATTCATTTGGCGGAGAAAGCAGCAGAGTTTATATTGACAGTGTCTATGCAAGTTCATCTACAAAGGTGGATGATTTTGAGGGCTACAGCGGATCAAATACACTGCTGAACCAGGCATATTCGAGAAATACAAACGGCGGAACTTTTAATCTGTCACTGGATTCGGGCAACAAATACGAGGGTTCATATGGGCTCAGGGTTGACTACGACTACAACGGAACGGGTTATGCCGGAGCAACCAAGACTATGGATATGCTGAACCTCAGCGGATATGACGGATTTACGATGTATCTTGATTCCGACGGGTCAGGTAACGAGATCAAAGTCCAGATGGAGACTGATACATCAACTTACGCTTACACGGGATATATGACAGGTAAGGGCCCGATGATCATGTACATGCCCTTTAGTAAGATCATACAGCCCGACTGGGCAACATCCGGAACACCTCAGCCAATCGACAGTTCGCAGAATCTTAAGTCGGTGTCGATTTATACAAACCAGAGCGGACAGGTAGCCAGCGGAACATTTTATGCGGATGACCTTAAGGGCGCCAATTTCGCTGAGGATCTGGCGTCAGGCGCCGGAATTTCCATGGATGAACCTTCTGAGGAGATTACAGAATTTCCTTACAGTATTGGCGGTAGTGCATCTTATGTGGAGTATGTGACTGTAACGGTTGGTGATAAGAAGTTCAATGTACCTGTAGATGCTGATGGAAATTGGAGTTATGAGCTCACTGAGGATTTAGGACTTTATAACACGGATGCACTGGGTCTCAAGGCAGGAATCTATTATCCTGACGGTGAAGCAGTGGCTGAGAGTGTGCAGTACACCGTAAAGCTTAACCTTGAAGCCAATGACGGTCCGGAAGAAGAGAAGTATGACAATATCATCTGGAGCTGGGACTTCGAAGAAAAAGGCGTGGAAGGCTGGACTTTTGAAGGATTTTCTCCATGGCTTGAGAGCGGAAGGCTGGTGGCCTGGTCTCAGGATGGCTATGAAGCTGAGTTTTCCTACACTGTTACGGATATTCCAAACGGAGTATATGCGCTCTCAAATGACATAAAGGTAAAGAGTAACATGAACAGCGCAGTAATGGCGCTGATATCCGGGGATAATGAAGTAAGATCCCTTCCGATTGATACTGCGGACCAGATTGTAGAGGATCAGCTCCTTGGGGAGAAGATCACTGTTGAGAATAACACGGTTACGGTCAAGTATTATGTGAATGCGCCTGTTGATGCCAATGGCGTGACCTTTGCTGTCGGGGATGTGAAGTTGTATCTTATGAAGAGCCTTGAGAGCGAGGAGCCTGACGAGAACGGTGAGTCAGGAGAGCCTGGTGAAACCGGAGAAACAGGTGAATCTGGAGATGCAGCTGGAGAGACAGGTGAATCCGGAGGTTCTACTGAAAGCGGAAATGCGAGTGGAAACGGAGAATCAGGAAATTCAGGAGAATCCGGATCAGCAGGAAACTCACAGGAAAGTGGGCAGCCAAGTCAGAGCGGAAATCAGAACCAAAATTCCGGTGGAAGTAATCAATCAAGCGGAGGCACAGGTTCCGGTAATGCACAGGATAGTGCACTACAGGCATCACCGACTCAAGCACAGCCTACTCAGGTACAGCCTGCCCAGACACAACCGGCGCAGGTAACCGATGCACAGGCGTCTACTAAGACTACAACTAATACTCAGACATCCGGTAAGACTTCAACAAAGACGCAGAATACAGCTCAGACAACGATTGACGACGAGCCAGTAGCACTGGCAGCTGCAGCAGACGAGGCATCTACAACAGATGAAGAATTGGCTGAAGAGACCAATATGCAGGAAAACGTGCAGAATTCTGAGGAGAAAGCGGATGCAGTTGAGGAAACCAATATTCAGGAGGAAGAAGTACCTGAGGCTTCATTCAATAACATTGAGCCATCAGAAAGCTCTTTTCCTATAATTCCGGTAAGTACATTAGCAGTTCTGATGATCATTGCATTAGCAGTATTCATTATAAGAAAGAGAATTAGATAAAGATATCCAGCCACTATTATCAATGTTGATGCTTAGTGGCTGGTTTTGCTATTAAAACTAATATGCTTGGTGAAATCTGTAGCAGAAGTGCAGGTTATTGCCTTCGGGACATGAAAAAAGCTTGCACAAAGAGCTATCTCTAGCTGAAGTATGTGGCAAATAGCTACATTTGCGTGTCTGGGACATGAGAAATGAGCAGATAAAGGCTGGTGCTTAGCCGAAATCTGTGGCAGAAGTGCAGGTTCTGACCTCCGGGACATGAAAAAAGCTTGCACAAAGAGTTATCTCTAGCCGAAGTATGTGGCAAATAGCTATATTTCTATGTCTGGGACATGATAAATGAGCAGACAAAGGCTGGTGCTTAACCGAAATCTGTGGCAGAAGCGCAGGTTTTGGCCTCTGGGACATGAAAAAAGTAAGCGCAGAGGGAAAACCAGAAAGAGAATTAGATAGTAAATTTTCAGCTTATGGACATATAATAGTATCATCAGTTGAAAGGAATGACACAAAAAATGAGCAAGATTGCCGTAATCTTTCCCGGAATGGGATACCACAGTGATAAGCCGCTTTTATATTTTGCAAAAAGACTGGCTCGAGAGGCCGGATACGAGGTGGTTGAAGTTAACTATGAATTCCCGTTTAAGGCAAGGGAGATCATGAATGACAAGGTCCGCATGAAGGAAGCCTTCAAAATGGCGGTTTCTCAGATAAAAGAGCAGCTTGGAGAAATGTCTTTTGACCAAAGTGAAGACGTAGTATTCGTGGGAAAGAGTATAGGCACAGCGCTTGCTGCGTACTTCGACAGCGAGCTTGAAGTTGGCGCCAGACAGGTGGTGTTTACGCCGGTTCCGCAGACATTTGACAGGGTCAGAAAGGGCTCAGGCATTGTCTTTCACGGGCTTGCCGATCCCTGGTGCAAGACTGATATCGCGGAGGAGAAGTGCTTGGAGCTTGAGCTGCCTTTGTACAAGGTAGAAAGAGCTAACCATTCTCTGGAGACTGATGACCCGATGGAGGATTTATCAAATCTTCAGTGGATCATGGAAAAGGTAAAAGACTTTCTGGTTGATTAAGAAATAATTAAAGGATAGAGCAGCTACGCTCTATCCTTTTTTTGTAAAATCATATGCTGAATGATGATATCAAACCTTCTTGATGTATCCTTCTTTTCTGGCAGGAGCCGGGCCGATGCTGCCGGGCTTTCCGTAGCCGAGGATTACGTTTCCGACACCTACATAGTTGTCAGGGATTCCCCATGCTTTCTTAAGCTCTTTTCCCTCTTCACTCTCAAAGCTCTCTTCGGCACGCCAGATATAGCAGGAATCAACGCCAACTGCGTGAGCAGCGTTTAAGAGGTTGCCGATAACAAGGTTACCGTCTGCGATTCCGAAAGGAAGAGTTGGATCGCCAAATACTACAACTACTGTAGGAGCACCGTAGAAGGTGTGCGCGTCGGGATTTCCTGTAACGGTCGCATTAAGTCTCTCAACAGTCTTTAAAATCTCTGGATTCTGAACTGCAACGATGAGAGGTGATTGCTTGCCCATTCCGGTTGGAGCGTATGTGCCGACTTCAAGTATTGTATCAAGCGCTGCATCTGTTATCTGTCTGTCCTCGTAAGCACGGCAGGCTCTGCGCTCGAGAAGGTTTTTGATGGTTTCGTTCATATCATGTCCTCCGTTTGAAATATAATAGTGTATTTATTGTAAGATAAAATCTAATTGCACACAAATGATTTTTGCACAACCTCTTAATACAAATTTAAGAACAGTATCTCACGTAATATAGTAATATATAGTTAGGAAATAAAAGAGCTTTAAGAGGGTGATTACTGTTTATGAGTAAAAATCAGGATAAAAAGCTTCCGGCGGAGGGCAAGAAGCAGGATATAAAGGTAAAGAAAAATCCGACCGCAGAAGCCTTAAAGAAAGCGCCGGATGAGGCTCTGGCAAGAGCTATACATGATGTGCTGTTAAAGGAAAGGTTATAGGTGGTCTATGGGCAGCAACGTTAAAAAGCTATGTATAAATTGTGGAAGAGAATTTGTCGCAAAAAGGTCCGGGCACATATTCTGCTCACTGGAATGCAGAAAGCGCTACGGAAATCATACCGGTTATAGATGCAGCGAATGTAGAACTTTGCCCTGTGAACATCGCAACGTGCTTTCAAATAAAACACCTGATGATTGTCCGAACTATAAATGGAGCTGGTAAGTTGTAAAAAGGATATCTAAAAAAAGAACTCTTACTGCATTGCGGCAGGAGTTCTTTTTTTGTTACAATCAGAAATCAGTAAGTCAGTCCATATCCGTATTCAAGCCAAGGAGTCTGGGTTTCTATACCTTTATCGTCAGCATACCAGGGACTTGGGAGCTTTCCGGTAAAGTCTGCATCTCCGCAGAGGACTTTAGCGACGCCCTGACCCTCACTTCCGGGAAGGTAGCCCATTACAACGCCGTCCCACTGATCGATATAGTCTTTTATAAACACGTTGCGTCCGGCTATGACAAGACATACGATGGGTTTTCCAAGCTCT
>JAEEGH010027673.1_pt1 | contig 11207 bp, 8 predicted proteins | sample 9134181 | NCBI WGS metagenome assembly JAEEGH01 (sample SAMN16246544, study PRJNA631951) | gut metagenome | biome: gut microbiome; feature: rumen; material: DP-attached | host: Bos | place: Iran: Karaj | collected 2018-10 | reverse complement strand
TCTGCTCCGATTTTGAATCGGATGCAAAGATAGGCATTTCAAAACCCGGACAGGGTGTCGGAGGGCTAAAACGTTGTGCATGAGATGCTTAATTTTGATTTTTAATAATTTTAAGAGACACTAGTGATAATTTATATATAATATTAAATATAATAGATTATTTCTCCTGCACAAAAAAACCTGATGAGCTGCTCATTGAACGCAATAAGAGCGGCGGCTACTGGCTGCATTTCGCCGTCCGCCCAAAGGATAATCGGAGAAAGACGATGATGCTACAAGTCTAATCCCTGATCTTCATAAGCGCGATGCCGATGATGATCCAGATGATTTCACGGACACGGCAGATGATGCTGACGAAGATACCGAGGGCGGCGGAGAGGCCGAGGGCAGCGATGGAAAGGACGAAACCTCCCTCCTGAACTCCAAGCTGCATGGGCAAGAAGCCGATGAGGTTGGCAAAGAGCGTGGTGAACGACACGATAAGGATGGCGTGGAGGTAGGTGAGGGTGATGCCCGTGAAACCGCCTCCGCAGTCGATGCCGAAGAGCAGGAGCATGAACAGCACCTCGCTCGACTGGACGACACGCGACAAGTATTCGAGGACAAGCGAGCGGTAAAAGGCGCGCTTGTCTTCTGCGTATAGGGAGGCAATCTGCTGGTCGATATTGCGGAATGTCTCGCCACGGTTCTCCAACAGACGACTGCTCCACCCCTTGAGTCCTGGGATGCGTCCGAGAAGGTGGAGGGTGCTCACCACCAACCCCTTGCGATAGCCACGGGAGAAGATCCAGAAGAAGATGAGGCAAAAGATGATGATGATGCCGAGGACGGTGGCGATGGCTGTGTTGATGGGCAGGTCGCCCACGGCTGCCAGACCTAAGTAGATGAAGATGGAGGAGAACCAGAACCAGAAGTGGGCGAAGAAGTGCATCATCGCATAGAGGATGACGCTGGAGGCGGCATGCTGGCCGCTGATGTTCTTCGAGAGCTCCAGGATGCGATAGGGTTCGCCTCCGAGGCCGCCGACAGGTGTGGCGTAGTTCAGGGCATAGCCCGTGATGGTCAGGCGGTAGATGCGCCAGAACGAGGGCTTGCCGCGTTCCTCGGGTGAGGATGCCGTCTTCGAGCGGATAATAGCTTGCCATGCGAGGGCGTTGATGCCGTAGATGATGATCCACACGCCGACGATGGGGATGAGCCAGTAGCCGGCATGACAGATATGCTCCCAAAGCTCGACGAAGCTGACGTCGAAGGTGAATAGCATCACGACCACGGCGGCAAGGCCGAGGAAGAAGAAGAGGTTGTTGAGGCGCTGCTTAGACCAAGCCATGACAAGGATGTTTAAAGTTTCTCTGCGAGTTGGCGGCAGAAGGTCTCGTGGCGGTGGTTGACGTACCAGGTGAGGAGGCCCATGCCGAAGATCTCGAAGAGGAAATAGAGGGCAGGCAGGTCGATGAGACAGAAGAGGAACAGCCAGAAGGAACGGAAGTTGAATGTGAGCAGTCCGTTCCAGAAGATGACCGGCAGCGACTTCTGGCGGAAGGCCTCGCGGAAGTCCTCGGGGATATCGTGGGCAGAGACGGATGTGCCGTCGCCGTATTTCTCACTGAGACGTTTCATCAACTGCTGGAACTGTGGTGTGGACTTCTCCTGAGCCTTGGTGTAGCCGACGTAGGACTTCTGGAACCAACGCTCATACCACGGTGTCTCAGCCGTCATCTGATCGAGGATCTCCTGCTGGCGGCGTGAGGTGTCGAGTTCACTGCCCTTCTCGCCCTTGAGGAAGAAGAGGTGGGTGTTGATGTAGTAGTCTGCCAACCGCTGCTGTCCTGAGATGCCAGCGAAGCCTGACCATAACGCGAAACCGTAACAGACGACGGCGGCGATGAGGGCGTTCTGAGGAGTGTCGGCAATGCCGAGCCACGAAAACTCCAGGTCGTGGTGCTGGTAGAAGCGCCAGGTCATGGCCGTGTAAATAGGCACGAACCAGGTGAAGCCTGCTGCACCGTCGAGGATGCGTCCCAACGGACTCTTCTTGCCAGTCATACGAGCCAGCTGACCGTCGGTGCAGTCGAAGATGTCGGCAATCATCAGCATCACGATGGCCACGAGGTTGAGCATCAACCCGTTCCAGCCACAATAGTAGTAGCTGGCGCAGCCGAAGAACACGGCACTGGCCGCACCGATGATCATCGACCAGATGGTGACGGTGTTCGGATGGATGTCGAACTTCGCGAAGAAGACGGCCAGATAGTAGCAGGCGGGACGGATGAAGTGGAGGTCAAGCCAGTCCTCGGTCTCTGCAGATTTCAGCGTTGCTTTATATTTCTCGTCCATTACTATTCGTTCCAAACGCGCTTGATCGTATCGACGACGACCTGTGTCTGCTCCTTGCGGCCGAGGGTGATACGGAGACAGGACTCCAGTCCCTTATCGGTCATAAACTTGATCTTATAGTCCTGTATCTTCAGGGCCTCCATCAGGGCCTCCTTGATCTCAATGGGATACTTGATGAGAATGAAGTTGGCGACAGACTTATAAACCTTGAATCCGGGCAACGGACCCAACTCCTTCTTGTAGAGCTGACGGCCCCACTCCATATCATCGGCGACGCGGCGATAGTGCTCGTCGCTCTCGAGGGCTGCCAGGGCGACGGCCTCGGAGAAACGGTTGAAGCCCAGGTACTTGTTCGAGTAGCTGAGGAACTGCTCGTGACCCTCGCCGATGAAGCCGAAGCCACAGCGGAGGCCGGGCAGGCCGTAGAACTTCGAGAGGGTACGCGAGATGATGAGGTTGTTGTACTTGTTCACCAGGGGAGCAATATAGTCGGTGTCGCTGGTGATGAAGCTGGCATAGGCCTCGTCTACGAGTACCATCGTGTCTGAGGGGATATTCTCCATAATACGGCCGATCTCCTCGCTGCTGAGGCTGTTGCCCGTGGGGTTGTTGGGCGAAGCGAGCAGGAGCATACGGGGATGGATGCGGTTGGCATACTCGATAACCTCATCGACGTGATAGGCGAAAGTGTCTTCCATCTCGTGGAGGGGGTACATCTCGAAGGTGCCGCCGCACTCGCTGGCCACACGGTTGTAGTACCACCAAGAGAACTCGGGGATGAGTATGGTTTTGTTGTGGCCTTCCATCAGGAAGTAGTGGATGGCGTTCTTGAGGATCTCCTCGCCGCCGTATGCCAGGAGCACACGCTCCTCGGGCACACCGTAGATCTCGCTGAGACGGACGGTGATGACACTTTTCTTACCCTGATCGTATATACGTGTGTAGAAGCAGAGATCCTTCGGATCAAAGTTCTTCACGGCGTCAAGCACTTTCTGGCTTGGCTCAAAGTTGAATTCGTTTCTGTCGAGGTAGTTCATATATCTTTATTTTTTATTATTTTTATTAGAATGTGAGTCTGAAGATGTATCTGATTCCCCATTTATGACTGGTGGGGAGGTCGAGATAGTTGAGTCGGCGCACGAGGTCGACGTGGAAGAGCTTGAAGATGTTGTGTACACCCACGACGAGCTCGAAGTAGGGCTGGCCGCTGTCCATGATATTACAGCCGTCTGGGAAGTACATCAGTCGGTCGCTGCCGGCGTTCTGCGGCAGGAACGGATTGTTCTTGTCGCTGAGGCTGCCCCAGAGGGTGTTGATGGCAATGTATTCGCGCCACTTGAGCTTCTTCAGCAGTGGGATACGGTTGAAGAGCTTTCCGTTCATGTCCCACGACAGCATCATCGAGGCATAGTGGTCGTTGAGGAACTCCATGTTGTTGATGAGGTTGTACATCTCCTCCTCGATGACGTACGACTGGTTGGCGGGTGGCTGGATCAGGAGCATGTAGGGCACCTGGTTCCACTGGATGCCGCCCTTGAGGAAGAGGTCCACCTTACCCCAGCTGTTAAGCCAGAAGCGCTTGTAGATCTTCGCCTCGGTGACGTTCGAAGTATATTGCCCGCCGAGGAATCCCTTGAACCCGAAGGTGTGGCTGAGGGTGAGGATGGGCACGTCGCGGTTGATGGCGACACGGCGCTGCTTGCTGTTGACGTATGTCTCATCAGGGGCATAGCGCAGTTCAGCATGCAACTCGGTGGTGCGCAGGTACTCCCGGTGGTGTACCTTGATATCCTTGTTCTCCTGCATCGGCTGGTTGAGGGTGCGGAACGACATGGCGCCCACGGCTTCCATCTCTTCAGCCTTCAGTCCGAGGGTGGTCTTCAGACCGCCGTACATCTCGTATTCGAAGGTGAGCGACTGACGGTTGCAGATGATCATCTTGTCGATCTTCGCCCATTTGAAGGCTACGAGGAAGTTATCCTTATCCGTGGGGAGGAAACGGTCAGAGGGTGTCTGCACGTCGTAGTAACTCTCCAGTCGCAGCGTGCGCTTGGGGTATTCCCAAGGGGAATAGACCTTGTCGATGAATGAGTAGTCGAGGCTGGCCTTGTAGTAGTTCTTATGGCTGCCCCAGGCGTGGGCATAGTAGCCGCCAAGGAACCATCGTTTCCAGAGGTTGCCGGTGGTGGTGGCACTGATACGGTTACGCCAGCCGTCGAAGTTGTTGCGGGTGAGGATGGTGTTCACCGGCGTGAGGTCGATGGGGTTGGGATCGCCTATCTCGATGGAGTTCTCGATGAGGGCAGTGAGGCCGAACATAAAGTACTTGAAGCCCTTGATGTTCTGGATGTTCTTTATGAAGGAGCCCATATTGTCCTCACTCTTCGTGAGTTCCACCTGCCGGTATTCGTTCCAGAAGGATTTCCCTCGCATAGCCGCATCCGGCTCCCTGATCTCCGCTCGTTTGCCCTTGAACATCTTTTTCGGCAACTCGTCGAAAGAGTAGTTCGTGTAACGGTTGTTCTTGATGACGATGGCCTCTTGGATGAATTTCGCAAAGGACAGCTCGGTGACCATATCATCCTCCGTGAGTACCCAGTCGCCGTTGTCGAGGCGTTCGAACTCCTGATTGATGCGCATGTTCTTCACCCAGTTGACAGATGTCTGCTTGGGCAGGGTAAGCTCACAGCGGCGTACATGATAGGTAGAGTCCTTGAGGATATAGATGTCGCCACGGAATCCGAAGTCCATCTGGTTGTTGGGCAGGAAGTGTAGATGGATGCACGAGTCGCGCTGGATCTTCACCGTGTCTTCGATGTAGAAACGGTAGAAGGCGATGGCGTCCTTGCCGATAGGCGAGGTGAAGGGGTACTGCACCAGACGGATCTGGTCGTCGTAGAGGTTCACGTCCGTAAAGACTTCCTTCATCACGATGTTCAGCATGTCGCCCGTCTGGAAGAGGTCGTTGATACCCGATGCCTGCTGACCCTTGATGATGGTTTTCTTCGACTGCGGATTCTTGCGGTAGATATACTCCGACACGGTCTCTTCGACGCTGATGGGGAGAATGAGCTTGTTCGTGTACTGGCACTCCTCCACCTGATCCAGCAGCCACGGCGTACTGGAGTAGGGCTTCTTCTGCAACCGCTCTGGTGTGAGGTCGTTGGCGGCAAGGGTCAGCTTCTCGTATTTGTCGTATTTGTAGTAGTCGTGGTTCGTCAGGTCGCTGAGTTTCTTGGCAGCGATGACTTTCTTCATCAGTTCCACGGCGGGGTTGTTCTTGCGGCTGTATTTGCCTCTCTCGGCCTTGATGGTCACCTCCTTGAGCACGGCATTGTCGGGCTTCAGGGCGATGTTCAGCGGCATCTTCGTGGCGGCGTTGATGAGCACCACCTGCGACTTGTAGCCCACCGAACTGAAGGTGAGGCTCCAGCCTGCATGACGGGCGATGCTGTACTGCCCCTCAAGGTCGGAGATAACGGCAACATTGTGCCCCTTATACACCGCACTGGCGTATGGCAGCGGCTCGCCGGTATCTGCATCGGTGATCTGGCCCTTTATATACTGCTGCGCACTCAGCGGAAGGCTGAGCAACAGTAAAAAAACAAGAATATGTTTCCGCAGTATAGTAATCATCTATAAACTATAAACTTTAAACTATAAACAGTAAATTATTTAAACTGATGGCCTGTGAATGTGTATTCCGTATAGCCGCCCCGCTCATTCATACGGAGGGCCTTTAACTCAGACGTGTTCTTGTCGATGGTGAGCACGAAGGATGAGAAGAGCATACGGCGCTGGGCCTTCTTCGAGTCGGCCTTCGGCGTGATGGTGAGGATGATATTGTTGCCCTGCTTCGTCACGGCGAGGTCGCTGAGCTTGGAGAGGTCGCCCTCACCACCATTGAGTATATACTCGAAGACGGCCTGGAAGGTGGCGAACTGCGGGTTCGTCTGACTGCTCGTCTTGTGGCTCTTGCCCTTGACGACCATCGTAAACTCGCTGCCGTGCATAATCAGCTGGTCCTTGCCGCCATCGATGGAGATGCTTACGTCAGCAGGTTTCTTCATCGTCAGTGTGCCCTTGGTGACGACATCTTTAGCGATGGCGTCCTTATGACTGGTCTTCGTGGCGGCTGCCGTGACAGTCGTCGTTTTCTTATATTTAGCGACAGCCTTCTGCAAGTCGGCGTTCTGCGCTACGCAAAAGGTCAATTGACAAATCATCAATGTTAAACTAATCAGCAGTTTTTTCATCTTTTCTTTTCTTTTAATGTTATCATCTTAAACTATAAACTCTAAACTGTAAACTGTCCGAGGACGGCCTTACAGGTATGTGTCGCTGTCATCGCCACGCCTTCCAGGCCGTGGAGGATAATGTTCTGTCCCGTGAGCAGCAGGTTGGGCAGAGGCGTGCGGGGTGAGAGCATTGTCATCATGAGGTTACGGTAGTCCTTGCGCACTCCGTAGGCTGAGCCGAAGGGCGTCAGCGTATAGTCGCGGTAGGTGAGCGGCGTACTTGTGTAGTGGCTCTCCACCGCCTCAGTCAGTCCTGGCACGACGGTCTCTGCCAGGGCGAGGCAACGGGCATAGGTCTCTTCCTTCCACGTGTTGTAAGCGTGGCTGCGGCGGAAGATACGGGAATCTTCCCATTGCTGGCACTCGTTCCAGGGAACGGGTGTCATAAGGTCTATCTGACGGGTGAAAGTGCTGCCGTCTTCAGGAACACGACAGGAGATCATCACGCCGCCGATATCACCTTTCTGGTCACGTTCGTCATAGAAGGTCCAGACATTCGGACGGGTATAGACGAACTTATTGTGGTTGAAGTAGGGCAGAGTGCCCTCCTTGATGGTCAGCGAGGCGGTGAACATACCGAAGGTGTTCTCCAGCGATGCCATCCTCCTGCGGAACATATTCTTCAGCACCTGACTCTGACGGATCCAAGAGAACGTCAGGGTGGGGTGTACGTCGCTGATGAAGATGTCGGCCTCGTAGGTCTCGCCGTTCCGGCAACGGGCAGCCACGATACGGCCGTCTTTCTCTATCAGCTCCTCTACCTCAGCGCGGCAGATGAGTGAACCACCGTAGTGGGAGATGTCGTCGGTAAGCGATTTCACAATCATATTACCGTCGCCTTTCAGTCGCCAACTGCTCTGAATGTAACTGCTCTGTCCGTGGGCAAAGGTGAAGAGGGGCAGCGACTCACGGCGCAGCTCCATCTTCAGGGCATTGCCTGAGACGATATTCACCAGCAGCGGATCCTGGAAGTTCTTCGTGAGCCACTCATAAGCGCTTATTTCCCCTCCTGAGTAGGAGGGACCACCAGCGCTTATTTCCCCTCCTGAGTAGGAGGGGTTGGGGTGGTCTGATCCGCCTCTATTGGTCTGGTCTGATCCCTGGTCTAATCCAAGCTCCTGCGTCTCACGTAGCATCTCGGTATATCGCTGCAGGGCCTCCCTTTCCTTTGGAAAGTCTGCTGCCAGCGTATCGACGAAATTCTCATAGCCCTCTGCCAGCGCAAACGTGTCACCGCCGATGGTCACGAGGTCGAAGCCTTTGGAATCAAGCCGGTGCCAGGGCAGTTTCATCAGTCCTAATGAGTCGAAGAGCCGATGCATCGTCTGACCTTCCGCCAGTCCTCCCACATAGTGCAGGCCTGTATCGAAAGCCAGTCCCTCCCGACGGTAGCTCTGTATGCAGCCGCCTGGCTGTGCCTGTCGCTCCAGCAGCAGCACGTTCTTGCCCTGCTTGCTGAGGATATGGCCACAGACGAGTCCGCCGAATCCTGAACCTATGATGATCACATCGTATTTCATCTCTTTACAACCCTTTAATTCTTTAATCTTTTAATTTTTTAATTTTCCTGTAAACGGCGGGTTGTACCACGTATGAAAGAATCACTGCTGAGAGAAGTCCGATGAGTGTGGAGAATCCCACGCTCTTGATGGCGGGATGCACGGCGATGAGCATACTGCTCACAGTCACAATCAGTATGACTGCCGAAAAGAATATCGCAGTCTTATGATACCCCAACAGTCTATTCTCCTTTTCTCCTTCTCTCCTTACTCCTTCTCTCCTGTCTCCAATGAGCCCATTAATCACGAAGATACTATAGTCAACGCCGATACCAAATATAAACGTCGATATAATAATATTAATGAGGTTGAAGCGCACATCGAAGATCACCATCGCACCCAGCACGATGAGCCAGCTGAGCAGGATCGGTGCGAAGCCCAGCAGCGTGAGTTTCCAGTCGTAGTGGAAGCTCACTAATAGCACCACGAAGACGAAGAGCATCGACAACCACTGGAGCACGTTGAAGTCTTCGCTCATCTGTATCAGCGTGTCCGTCGTATAATAATAGGTGTCGAGCACCAGCAGGTCAGGATCAGCGGCCACGGCGTCGCAGATGCGGATATAGTCGCTCTCGCTGCTGCGCACGGAGTCGTTCTCACAGCGCACGCTGGTGAAGCAGAGATAGTCTCCATTGTAACTCTGTTCCATCAGCGTCGATTGGTAGCCCTCGGGTATGAGTTCTGCCTCATAGAGGGCGTCAGGCTCGTAGTCGGCTGTAGCAGCCTCGAAGAAGGTCTCGAAAGCCTCTGGGCGCAGACCAGCCTTCGGAGCCGTCATGGCGATGAGGCTGCGAACCTTGTTGAGACGTTCTGGAGTCCAGTAGGCCTTCCAGGCGTCGATGCGCTGCTGTTGTTCTTCTAAGGGGATGAATACCTTGCTGGTATGGGTATAGCTCTTCACCAGTCCCATCTGCTGGAGCGAGTCGAGCTTCTTGTCAAGACGGGCGAAGTTTTTGATGGCCTCTTCCATCGTCTTGCCCTGGCTGGCGAAATATTTCTGTTTGTCGCCTGTATAGGTCTTGTCGCGCAACAACTGCTCCGAGTGCTCCGTCATCTCCTCCAGATAGCCGAGGTTGTGCATATCGGCATCGAAACGCGTTCCGCCATAGAGGTAGAAGCCTACGGCCACCACGACGATGACGGCTATAACGATCAGCAGCGGCTTCTTGCGGTCGAAGGGGTAATTGTTCAGACGGTCTATCAGCGCGAAGGCCTTTTTGTTCACCTTATTCTTCTCTGCCCTGAGCATCTGTGGCAGATAAATCAGCGAGAAGAGCGTCGTGCCTAAGATGGCGAAGGCGGCAAAGAGTCCGAAGTCGCGCAACAGGTCGGTCTTGATGAAGATCAGTCCTGCAAAGGAGCCGATGGTCGTGATACAACCCAGCAGCACGGGCTTCGTCTCGTCTTTCAGCACCTGTTCAGGGTCGCTGACATACTTATACTGCGTCAGCACGTGGAGCACATAGCTCATTGCCACGCCTAAGACCACGCCGCCGATACCCAAGGCCAGCAACGAGAACTGCCCTTTGATGAAATACATCATCGCCAGACCGAACAGCGTGCCGAAGGCTACAGGCAGCAACAGCAGGGGGATGGTCTCCCAGTTGCGGAAGCAGATGAAGAGGAACACCAGCACGAGGATCAGCGCCCCAGTGATGGTGGTCGTCAGGTCGTGTTTGATCTGCGAAGAGTTGTAATAGCCACTGGCAGGAGTGCCATGGTAGCTGATCTCCACGTTCGGATGGCTCTTGGCGAACTGTGCGATCTGCTCGTTCAGCATCTCGAACATCGCCGAGCCCTGTCCCGTGTTCGTCGCAGAGAAGGCTGGGGTGATAAATGCCACGCAGACCGTCGAGTCGGGCACGAAGAAGTGACCGTTGATGGTCTTGTAGCTGCCGGCGCCAGAACTCAACAGCGGCGCCATCTGCTCTGCCAGCAACGTGCGGAGTCCGATGGGGTCGAGCTGGATCAGTTCAGGGAACATCTCTCCGAACTCTCCCTCCAGGTCTTCCTTGTTCTGAAGCATCTGACGGGCGAAGTGCCCTGGTGTCAGCATCGTGTCTAAGCTGGCATAGACAGTCGTGTCGATGTAGGCAGGCAGATGGTCCTCTAAATACCCGATGCCGTCGGTCATCAGGTCCTCCGGCAGCGAATAGAAGACATCACCCACCACGTGCATCGCCGAGTCACGAAGCAAGAGCGTATCCACGAAAGCATCACAAGTCTCCGTTATCTCCTCCACGCTTGTTTCCCCTCCTGAGTAGGAGGGGTCAGGGGTGGTCTGATCCAGGGATCTCTTCCCCTCAAAAAGCAAAAATGTCTTGTCCTTGATGCGCAAATTCGCAAAGGCCAGTTTCGTCGTGCCGTCCTCATTCTTCGACGAAGGCATCAGTTTGTCGATGTCTTCCTCGAGGTGGATGCGCGTGGCGAAATAGCCCAGGAACACAAACAACGCAACCATCGACAGCCAGCAGACTGCCTGATGGTCACGGAAGAAATTGTATAACTTGATGAAAAGTGCTGTCATGCAGGCAGATGCTGCTCGATGTAGTCGTAGAGGTCGTTGAATGTCTTAATAGAGGGCAGATCGGTGGCGGGGATGGTGATCTTGTAGGTGTACTGCACCAGAGCCACGAGGTCTACCAGGTTGATGCTGTCCAGCTGGAGGGTCTCCTTCAGCACGGCATCGGGTGCGAACTCACTCTGCTCAATCTCAAACTCTTCTGACAGCAGGTTGTTTACCTGCTCAATGATTTCTTCTCTTGTCATAATCTTCTTACTTTAATGAATTTTTAATTTTTTAATTCTTTAATTTTTTAATTTTTCATCACTCTTTCCAGTCTTTTACGATCAGCGTGGAGTTGGTGCCTCCGAAGCCGAACGAGTTGCTGAGGAACATATCGAAGTGCGTTTCCTTGGTCTCAGGCAGTACGTTGATGCAAGCTGTCTCCTCGTCGGGGTTCTCGAAGTTCAGGCTACCGCCGATGAAGTCGTTCTTCATCATCAGCATCGA
>JAEEGH010027672.1_pt1 | contig 11207 bp, 8 predicted proteins | sample 9134181 | NCBI WGS metagenome assembly JAEEGH01 (sample SAMN16246544, study PRJNA631951) | gut metagenome | biome: gut microbiome; feature: rumen; material: DP-attached | host: Bos | place: Iran: Karaj | collected 2018-10 | reverse complement strand
GAAGGGCATCCTCGAGGGTCGTTTCGTCACCGACTCCACCATGCGTGCCTTGCTGGCGGAGGAGAAGGTCTACGACATCGGCACGGAGGCTGCCGCCGACGTGGAGCGGATGATACAGCTGCAGCCCGACGCCTTGTTGTATTCGCCTTATTTCGACGGCAACCAAGGCGGCCTCAACGTCACGGGTGCCGTGCTGTTCCCATTTGCCGACTATATGGAGAATACGCCCTTGGGTCGTGCCGAATGGATCCGTGTCATCGGTATTATGGCGGGCTGTGAGGACAAGGCCGACGCTTGGTTTGACGACATTGAGCGGCGTTACAACGCCCTCTCGGGACTCTGTGCCGGGGTGGAGCACCGTCCCACGGTGTTCTCTGACTTGGCCTTCAACGGGCAGTGGTACGTGGCAGGAGGTCGCAGCTATATCGCCAAGCTCTTTGCCGATGCAGGTGCCGACTACATCTGGAAGGACAACCCTTCGACTGCCAGCGTCCCCATGGACGCCGAGAGCATCCTCGCCAAGGCACAGCATGCCGATTATTGGCGCGTCATCAACTCCAATCCTTTCCCGATGACCTACGAGTCGTTATCGAAAGAGAGTCCCGTCTATCCGCTTTTCGATGCCTTCAAGAACCATCAGATCATCGTCTGCGACATCCTCTCGACGGGCTATTTCGAGCAGTCGCAGTGCGAGCCCGACCTGTTGTTGGCCGACTTCATCTATTTCTTCCACCCCGAGCTGTTGACAGGGGAGTGGGAGGGATACCGGACGAGGTATTATCATTTGATGGGGGAAGAATAAAGCATATTTGGGGCAAATCTGGTGCAAATCTGGTGCAAATCTGGTGCAAAAGAAAAATCCGCAGCTTGATTTTGAACAAGTTGCGGATTGTTTTTGTAGCCCATAGCGGAATCGAACCGCTGTTTTAAGTGTGAGAAACTTACGACCTAACCGCTAGTCGAATGGGCCAAAAAAAGGTTCTTTTTGCGGAACCTTTGTGTGAACTAGGCGGGAGTCGAACCCACAACCGCCTGATCCGTAGTCAGGGACTCTATCCAATTGAGCTACTAGTCCAGTCGTTTTTGACACTGCAAAAGTACAGCTTTTTTTATTTATGCAAGCAAAAAATCAGGAAAATTTTTGCTGATTTTTGCAATCGTTTGATAATCAAATGAATAATTTTCAAGCGACGCGTGCGATTTCGCCGCTTTCTTGTGAAGACATTCGTTTTTTTACTATCTTTGCCATCAAATCTCCAAATCAGTAACCATGAGACACATCATTACGCTATCCGTGATGGCTTTCGCAATGCTGCTTGCCGCTTGCAACAATACGCCTAAGCCTGTCGCAACAAATGAGAACCAACAGCCCACCGTCGATTGGGACACGCCCCTCTATGAACTCGACGCCGAGGGCGACACCAACTGCGTGTGGACCTATCAGGTGACCGATGAAGGCCGCACCGTCGTCCAATATTCGGAAGACGAAGACTCGTATTATGATCGTTATGAGTATCAGTACAGTCCTGACGGACGTCTGGCCAAAATGAAAGTGGAAAACGGCCCTTGGAAAGTCCGTTATCGCGAAGTGACCTACGAAATCGACCTCGACATGAAGACGCGCGTGGGCGAAGGACAGGAACACGCGGAAGGCGACCCGCAGTATTATGAAGTCCGGGAACAGTCATGGTGCCTGGATGACAACTACCTCTACGATACCCTGTCGTACTATTACTCCGCTGTGGTGTCGTGGGATGAATTGGATCAGGACAACGATGGTGTACAAGACCATTGGCCGACACCGGTGTGGGAAGACTATACCCTTCAACGGACACGCTATGAACAGACGGCAAGAGGCTGGCAGCCGGTGGAAAAAAAGTATTATGCCGACTTTGACGATGCTGGAAATATCCTGCTCAATGCCAGGGTCGAATACATCTACGACGAAGAAGGCCGGTTGTCAAGCGAAACCACCTATTATCAGAGTGGCAACTCGGAAACGAAAAACTATACCTACGAGGGCAACGTCAGGACGATGCAAGCCACACCTTACTCCGCCGAGATAAAGACCTATTACAAGATTAATCCATAAAACATAACGTCATGAGACTTCTTTTAATCAGCAACTCCACTAACTTTGGGGAGAACTATCTGGCTTGGGCCACGACCCAAATCGAGCTGTTCTGCGCGCAGAACCATATTAATAAGGATAGCCGCATCATCTTCGTGCCCTTCGCGGGCGTCAACATCGGCGGCATGGTCTATCCCGAGAGCTACGACGCATACGAGTCGAAGGTGAGGAACGTTTTCCGCACCAAGTTCGGCCTCGAGAACTTCACCTCCGTGCACCATTTCGACGATAAGGTGAAAGCCGTCCGTGAAGCCGACTGCATCGTGGTGGGCGGCGGCAACACCTTCCATCTGGTGGCCGAGATGCACCGCTACGGCCTGATGGACGCCATCCGCGAGCGCGCCCTCGCCGGCGTGCCTTACATGGGCTGGAGCGCAGGCTCCAACGTGGCTTGCCCCACGCTGTGCACGACCAACGACATGCCTATCGTGCAACCCGCTTCGTTCAAGTGCCTCAACCTGGTGCCGTTCCAAATCAACCCGCACTACCTCGACCCGCATCCCGAAATCGACAAGATGATTAAGCACGGTGGCGAGACGCGTCAGGACCGCATCAACGAGTATCTGGCCGTCAACCAAGACATGACGGTGGTCGGTCTGCGCGAAGCAACGGCCCTTTGGGTGGTCGACGACAAGATGTGGCTCAAGGGCGGCAAGAAGATGATTGTGATGCGCTACGGCAAGGAATCGGTCGAGATTGACCCGAACTCGGATGTGACTTTCCTTCTGGGAGAGCAAATGGCTTAAAAGTTATAAAAGACCTACACAATCCCCCTCTAGATTGCTTCGTTCCTCGCAATGACGGGGGAGCAAATGGCTTATAAGAAATTATTCAAAGGCTTTGCGGTCTTCGAAGACCACAAGACGACGTTCAAGGTGGATGGTTTTCCGTCCACCTTTTTCGCCTTGTATGAGGTAACGCGAGGCGTCCTCACCTAGGATGTCGGTGAAGGCCTTCTTGATGCGCGACAGGGTGGCGTTCAAGGTGTTGCCCACGAAGTCGGTGAGGTTGTCGACGGCACGCTCCAATATGGCATCGTCGCCATAAGTGGAGATTTGGCGGTAGATCCTGTAGAGCTCAGGCTTGTAGTCGCTCAGATAGTTCAGCGAGATGCCTTCCTCGTGGAAGAGGAAAAGGAGGTATAAGGCCTTGCTGAGGGTGGGCATCTTCACCTCGGTGTTGTTGCGGTCGGTAAGGAACAGGTCGCCGCGTTTGGTGACGTAGAGCCGACTGACTTCATGCGTCCCGGTATGTTTCAGCACGATGTCGATGAGCACCTTGTGAAATCCCGTGTATTGCAACTCGTTGTTGTCATCGTCGGAGGTAGGCCTGATCTGATTCAGCAGGCGTTCCTCTTTTGCGCTGAGGCCGTTGGGCTTGAGGCTGACGATGCTGTTTTTCAACACGTAGAACTGTCGCAAGGTGGCGAGGGGTTGTCCGTTGATCTCCAGGATGAGGTAGTCGTGGTAGTCGTCGGCCTCCATGTCGCCGATCTTGAAAAAGAAAGCAGGTTTGTTAATTTCCAATCCATTGATGTTCAAGTAATTGAGAAATATCTCTTTGGAAAGGAAGGCACTGTCCATTTTAGGGAGGTGGGTGTCGATCAAGTCGAGTTGTTCCTCCGAGAGGGTGGGCTCGATGTAGTTGAGCGTCTGTCGGAAGGTAGCTTGTTTCGTGCCGAGGTCGCGGAGCACCATGGGCAGGTAGAACAACTCGCGGTGGTCGGCTTTAAGTAGCCGGCAGATGTCGCGGTAATCGTGGAGGATGCTTTGGTTGGTCAGGCTGTCGTATTCTGGCTCGACGTAGAGCACGGCGTTACGCGTGTCGAAGTTGAGGTGGGGGATGGACACGAGATGGGCTTTGATGCCTTTTGTCGCCGCCAGCTGCATGTCGAGTGAGAGGATGAGGGCGGTGATGAGCAGCGATTCGTTAGGACTCAGGTTGTTGTCGGCCAAGGAGAGGGATTGGAACAGGCAGAGCAGGATGTTTTTCTCCCTGTCGCCCAGCGTTTTCAGTATGCCTACGGCATCGGAGAGGATGAGCGAGGTGGCTTTTTTGCGGCTTGCCGAGGTGATGCCAAAAGCCTCGTTGACGCGATGCAGGAAATCGATCTCACCTTGGTTGACGATGCCGTCGCATTGTACAAGGTCTGAAAGTACCTTTGAAAGCGCTGTTTTATGGTTCTCCTTGAATTTCATGTACTTACAATTTTTTATTTTGGGTTGCAACCTTGCAACTTCTTTGCGATTTCATGAAGGGTTGTATTTTTGCCGCGTTTTTTACAATGCAAAAATAGAAAAATCCGTTAGATAATAAAACCCACACCTAAAAGATGAAGCGAAACTATAGAAACGGCTTGACGAAGGAGGAAGTGGAGAAGAGTAGACTCAAGCATGGCGACAATGTGTTGACGCCGCCCAAGAAGGACCCGCTGTGGAAGCAGTTTTTGGAGAAGTTTTCCGACCCTATCATACGTATCTTGTTGATTGCCTTGTTGCTGTCGATAGGCGTATCGGTCTATCAATTGGCCACAGGTGCGGAGGGCTGGAGCGTTATGCTTGAGCCTTTGGGCATTTTCGTGGCGGTGATGCTGGCCACGACGGTGGGATTTGTCTTCGAGTTGAGTGCCAACAAGAAGTTCGACATCCTCAACCAGACCGAAGACGAGACGATGGTGACGGTGTTCCGTGACGGACTGATTCAGCGCATTGAGCGCAAGGACGTGGTGGTGGGCGATACGGTGGTGCTCAATACGGGCGACGAGGTGCCCGCCGACGGCGTGCTGATGGAGGCCGTGGCTATGCGCGTCAACGAGTCAGACCTGACGGGTGAGCCCTCCTGTAGCAAGACCACTAATAAGTCAGAGTTCAAGCCCGATGCCACTTATCCTTCCAACTACGTCTGCCGTGGCAGCTCGGTGATGGAAGGCCATGGTGTTTTCGTGGTCGACAAGGTGGGCGATGAGACGGAATGGGGCAAGGTGTATCGCGGCGCGCAGATCGACAATAAGGTGAAGACGCCGCTCAACGAACAGCTCGACAAACTCAGCAATGGCATCACCATAGCCAGTTATGTCATCGCCGGACTGATTGTCGTGCTTCGCCTGCTGATGTACTTCATCTATGGCGACCACATGCCCTTTGAATGGATGGACTTCGCGCGTTATCTGCTCAACACCTTTATGATTGCCGTCACGCTGATTGTGGTGGCCGTTCCTGAAGGCCTGCCGATGAGTGTGACGCTGAGTCTGGCCTTGAGTATGCGCAGGATGCTGGAGACCAATAATCTGGTGCGTAAGATGCATGCCTGCGAGACCATGGGCGCGGCCACGGTGATTTGTACCGACAAGACTGGCACGCTTACCAAAAACCGCATGAGTTTGGGCGATAGCTTCATCTACGGCTTAAAGGACGGCCAGATTGACGATTCGGAGGTGGCCCACTTGATGGCGGAGGGCATAGCGGTCAACTCGACGGCGTTCCTGGATTACAGCGACAAGCAAAAGGTGAAGGTCATCGGTAACCCCACTGAGGGCGCGTTGTTGCTGTGGCTTTTCGATAACAATGTCGACTTTGTGCGGATTCGTGATGAAGTGAAGATTGTCCGTCAACTGCCGTTTACGCCGAGGTACAAATACATGTGTACAGTGGTCAAAGCCCCGTTCGCAGGCGAGTATATTTTGTATGTGAAAGGTGCGCCCGAGATGCTGCTGAAGCGTTGTGCCACGGTGAGGAAACGCGACGGTGAAGCGGGCATCATTTGGGCCAAGCAGGAGGTTGAAAGCAAGCTCTTGGAGTATCAGAGCAAGGCCATGCGTACCCTGGGCTTTGCCTACAAATACATCACCGAGGAGGAAGTGAAGACGGTGTTCGTCAACAACAAGCTGACGATGGAGGACCTGTGTTTCCTAGGTATTGTCGGTATCATCGATCCCATCCGCGACGATGTGGCCGGTTCTGTGCAGGACTGCCTCGACGCAGGCATAGGCATCAAGATCGTGACGGGCGACACGCCTGGCACGGCACGCGAGATTGGCCGTCAGGTAGGCTTGTGGCATGAGGATGACGACCCCGAGCGGCAGATGATTACTGGAAAACAGTTCAACCTGATGACCGACGATGAACTCAAGGAACGCATTGGCGACCTGAAAATCATGTCGCGCGCTAGACCCGTCGACAAGGAACGCCTTGTGCGGCTGTTGCAGGAAACGGGAGAGGTGGTGGCCGTGACGGGCGACGGCACCAACGACGCGCCCGCCTTGAACCGTGCGCAGATCGGCCTCTCGATGGGTGATGGTACTTCGGTGGCCAAGGAAGCCAGCGACATCACCATCCTCGACAACTCGTTCAAGAGCATCGCCCGCGCCGTGATGTGGGGACGCTCATTGTACCATAACATCCAGCGTTTTATCTTGTTCCAGATGACCATCAACGTGGCGGCATGCCTCATAGTCCTTCTGGGTGCCGTGATGGGAACGGATTCTCCGCTCACCGTGACACAAATGCTATGGATCAACCTCATTATGGACACCTTTGCCGCCATGGCCTTGGCTTCGTTGCCGCCCGATCATAGCGTTTTGAATGAGAAGCCACGTTCGCGCGATGCGTTCATCATCACGAAGGACATGGGCAGACGCATCTTTGGCTTGGGCTTGCTGTTTGTGGCGGTGCTGTTCGGCTTCATCCAGTATTTCATGCACTGCCATGTGGATTCTTTGGCTGAGTTTTCCTTCCGTGACTATTTCGTCAACTATTTTAATTTCAACCATGTCGGAGGGAGGTTTACGCCCAAGGAACTGTCGCTGCTTTTCACCATTTTTGTTTTCATGCAATTCTGGAACATCTTTAATGCCAAGGCGTATCATACCAAGGACTCCGCGCTTAAGGGCTTGCTTAACAAGGATATATTGCGTGGTTTTGGCGTCACCGTATTAATAATTGCGATCGGCCAAGTGCTCATCATTACTTTTGGTGGCGAAATGTTCAACGTGGTGCCTTTGCCTTTGGGTGACTGGGTGCGCATTGTCATTGGAACTTCGTTGATTTTGTGGCTTGGCGAGATCGAGCGATGGGTGCATAGGGTGAAAACAGCCAAAAAGAATTGAAAATCTTGTTTTTGTGCTTTAAAATGTTGTATCTTTGCCGCTCCAAATCAAAAAGGAATAAGAAATGAACAAAAACTTGATTATCATTGCATTATGCGGATTGATGGGCCTTGCTTTTGCTTCGTGTTCCCGTCCTTCCATCGTTGGTACCTGGGTTGAACCTGCCGCTGAAGGCAGTCTTCTTGGCGAGGTGGGCTTCACTTTGCTCGAAAATGGCGAGGTGGTGAGCATCAACACGGGTTTCAGGGAATATAAGACTTGGGAGAAGGTGGGTGACAAGCTGATTCTCAACGGAGTGACGAGTGGTTCCAATCCGACCAGCTTTGCCGACACCAACAACATCATCTCTCTTGACGAGACCCAATTGGTCATCGGCCAAGACGGTTATTCCGTGACTTACCAGAGGAAATAATTATCAATCAAAATATCAAAAATGAAGAAATTAGCAGTCATCGCCTTTGGCGGAAACGCCCTGTTGAGAGGCGGTCAGAAAGGAACTTACAAGGAGCAGATGGAGAACGTCACCGAGACGTGCCATTCGTTGCTTCCCTTCCTTAAAAACGATTATAATCTGGTCATCGGACACGGCAACGGTCCTCAAGTGGGCAACGTCATGTTGCAGCATGAGGCAGGCCACCATCAGTTTGGCGTGCCGGGCATGCCCATCGACTTCTGTGTGGCTGAGACACAAGGTCTGATTGGTTTCATGATTGAGATGGGACTGGGCAAGACCTTTGCCAAGGAAGGCCTCAAGCGCAATGTGGTCACCCTGGTGACGCAGGTGGTGGTCGACAAGAACGACCCGATGTTTGAGAACCCGACCAAGCCGGTTGGCCCTTATTATTCCAAGGAAGAGGCTGAGAAATATGCTGCCGAGACCGGCGCCATCTATAAGGAAGACCCCAAGGGTCGTGGCTGGCGTAAGGTGGTGGCTTCGCCCAAACCGATCGCCATTCAAAACGTCGACCTCGTGAAGCAGCTTGCCGAGCAGGGCAACATCGTCATCACCGTCGGCGGTGGCGGCATCCCTGTCATCGAGAAGGCTGACGGTAGCTTGGGTGGTGTTGAGGCTGTTATCGACAAGGACCTCGCATCGGCCATGACTGCCATCAACATCCATGCTGATGAGTTCTACATTCTCACCGACGTGCCGAAGGTCTACATCAACTTCCGCAAGGAGAACGAGCAGGCTCTGGATACCATCACCGTTGCTGAAGCCAAGAAGCACTTGGCCGACGGTCAGTTCACTGAGGGTAGCATGGCTCCTAAGGTGCGTGCCGCCATCCTCTTCGTGGAGGCCACGGGTCACGAGGCCATCATCACCGAAGCCACGCGCTTGGGCGATCCGACTTGTGGAACGAGAATCATTGCTTGATTTATAGCATTAAGTGAATTGGGAAAACGCTATGCTGTAAGCGTAGCGTTTTTCTCTATTAATATAGGTCTCCAACCGGTAGCTCTCGCCGTTGAGCGCATGGTGCAGGTCGTTGACGATGCCTGTGCCGCGCAGTTTCACCACGGCTTCTTTCTTGGTCCAGTATTGGGTGAAGGTCTCGATAGGGTCGGAAGAGGAAAGGATCCATTCGGCCTCAACGGGGTTCATCGTCCGGTTGATGAGGGCGAGGTTGCCTTTGCGAAAGCTCTCGATGTCGATGCCGACAGGGGAGGAGTCGACCACCACAGCAATGCCGTTCTTGCAGTGGCTGATGTTGAAATGTACCTCGGGATGGTCCACCAGGAAAGGCTTGCCGTGTTCGTTGTAATCCATTTTCAAATCATGGATATCCAGAGGAGCAAGTAGCTCTTTCAGCATGAGCCACGACTTGAGGCAAGCAAACTGCCCAAAGAGGTGCTTATAGCGCAAGGCCTCGTCGCGCCGTTGCCCGTCAACCAAAGGCAGCATGCGCTGCACTTCGGCTTCGGTGACTTGGGTCATATCGTCGAAAATGGAAACCATAATTACGCTGCAAAAATACGAAAAACGTTTTAAATGGTTTTCGGTGAGGAAATCGCCTCTTTTGTAGCTAAAAAAGTGGGTCGGTTGGATAAAAAAAACAATCGTATGGTTTTAGTTTTATTTTTGCATCAATTATTCTGATATGGAAAACGTTGCATCAACCGGGAAAATGGTTCAGCCTTTTCCCGACATACCATCCCGCACCTTCGACCTCCTGCCGAGGTTCGTGGAGAAATTTGGCAAGAAAAAGACCATGTTTGCCTGTAAGGTGGATGGTGAATGGAAAAAATACATCAGCCGCGATTTCGTGAAGATGACGGACACCATCAGTCAGGGACTGATAGGTCTGGGAGTGGGGCATGGTGACCGCGTGGCTGTGATTTCCAACAATTGCCCGCAATGGAACATGGTGGACTTTGCCGTGCAGCAGATAGGTGCCATCTTGGTGCCCATCTATCCCACGGTGCGCCAGAGTGACTTCGAGCATATCCTCAACCATGCCGAGCCTAAGATCGTCTTCGTGGAAGGCGCTTTGTTGCACAATAAGGTCAAGGACATCCTCAATGCGATGCCAGTGCGTCCCAAGGAGTTCGCCTTCAACCCGGTGGTGGGCATGATGACCTTGCGCGGTCTGATGGTCTCGGTCAAAATCGACAAGAAGAGCCAGGCAGCCCTGCATGCCGCAAAATATGCCGTCGACCCTGAAGACATAGCCACCATTATCTATACCTCGGGTACCTTGGGCACCCCGAAAGGTGTCATGCTGACCCATCACAACCTAATGAGTTGTGTGGCCTATTATGGCCCGCATTATCCTGTGCCGCCTAGCCATAAAGTGGTGAGTTTCTTGCCTTTGTCGCATATCTACGAGCGCTCGGTGCTTTACACCCATCTGTATCTTGGCAACTCGACCTATTACGTGGAGAACTTCGGTACCATCATGCGCGACATCGCCGACATCAAGCCCGAACACTTCACCACAGTGCCTCGCGTCATCGAAAAGGTGTATAACGGCATCATCCGCAAGGGCGACAAGCTGAAAGGTATGAAGAAACGCATCTTCCTGTGGGCGTTCAAGCTGGCCGAACGTTACGATGAGACTGGGAAGAGAAACAATAGGGCTTATCGTTTTAAACTCTATTGGGCTAATAGGTTGGTGTTCAAGGATGTGCGTAAGGCTTTTGGCGGACGCTTGGAATTCATCATCTCCGGTGGTGCCAGCCTGCAGCCCCGATTGGTGCGTTTGTTTGCGGCCATGAATATCCCCATTATCGAAGGATATGGCCTGACTGAGACCTCGCCTGTGATTTGCACCAACAGCCTCGCCTTAAAGATCATCAAGGCGGGAACGGTGGGTGTACCTTGTAGGAGTGTGCGTTTCAAGATTGACCCAGAGTCAGGTGAAATCCTCGTGAAAGGCTCACCCGTGATGAAGGGCTACTACAAGGATGAGGAGCAGACCAAGATCGCCATCGACGAGGAGGGCTTCTTCCACACGGGCGATATCGGTGAGTTTGACGAGGATGGCCTGTTGAAGATCACTGGTCGTATGAAGGAAATCTTCAAGGACTCGATGGGCAAGTACATCTCGCCTGCCTTGATTGAGAACCGTTTCGCCGAATCGCCATTTATCAATAGCATCATGGTGGTGGGCGAGAACCAGAAGTTTGCGGCCGCCTTGATTGTGCCCAACTTCGAGCATCTGAAGACATGGTGCGAAGAGAACCACATTCCTTATACCAATAATGCCGAAATGGTGAAGAACAAGGCTGTTAACGAACGCTATCGCAAGGAGGTGGACAGCTACAACAAATACTTTGGCGACTTTGAGAAAGTGAAACGCTTCGAGCTGGTCGACCGCGAGTGGACCATCGACGAAGGCGAGGTGACGCCCAGCTTGAAGATCCGACGCAAAATCATCGCCGAGCATTTCAAAGATTTGATTGACGGAATGTTTGCGGAATAAAAACAAAAGTGACTTCAATTGAGGTCACTTTTTTTTGTATCTTTGCGCC
>JAEEGH010027670.1_pt1 | contig 11209 bp, 12 predicted proteins | sample 9134181 | NCBI WGS metagenome assembly JAEEGH01 (sample SAMN16246544, study PRJNA631951) | gut metagenome | biome: gut microbiome; feature: rumen; material: DP-attached | host: Bos | place: Iran: Karaj | collected 2018-10 | reverse complement strand
TTAAAAAATCCTCTAAGTAATTCATTAACATTAATACAAGGAATAGCATAATAATAAGTGGCATGACGAAATATAGATTTATGTCCATTATTCCATTTTTCTTCAAGCCAATTATTTATATCTTTAGGAGGTTTTTCTGAAGCATAACAAAGTTGAGCACATTTAACTGTAAGTGTATCATTTGGAAAATTCCAAAGTTCTGCATAAGGTTTAACTATTTCCATTTTAACTAAATGCTAAGTTTTCCGTTTTTAATTAAATATAAAGTTTTTTTAATTTCATTTCTTTTTATAGTTTCTTTTAATATTTCATTATAAACATTAATAGCTTTATAAAATAATTGAAATAAATTGCCATCATTTATTATAGTATAATCAAAAGGAAAATCACAAACTTCGGAATTATGTAAATTTTCAATTTGTTTTTCAGTAGGTCTTATGATTTTAATAACATATCCTTGCCAAACATCATCTGTTTGATGAAGGGCTATACTTTCATTAGTAAATCTTACATCTGGAACTATACAAAAATTATAAGATTTTACAATATCATTTATTTTTCTTATAGTAGTATTTACAAATACATCTTCACCAAATACATGTTTAATAGTATCAGCAAAAACTGTCATTAAATTTCTAATTTTAATTAATGGTGCATCAGGATTATTAGCAATTTTATCTGCAAAATTATTAAAATCAAGTAAATCAGTAGGAGCAAGTCTTTGATTATCAACAGTTAATTCTTTTTGGTCAAGAAATTTATTATCTCTAAAAGAATAATATTTGTTATCTTTATAATCAAGACTATCAAATAATTTTCTTTCAATATGAAATAAAGTAGAACAAGAATCTTTTAAAGAATCAGCAAAATGAGTTGTCATTTCTCTACCACTAAAACTTAGAACTGTAAAACATTCATACCAAGTATTATAATTAGCAGCAGCTGGTCCTACTTTATGAATATAAGAAAGCATAGAAGCAAGTGTATCTTTACCACTATGTTTTTGACCACCAATACCTATAACTATGTTATTCATTACCTACAAATATAATGATAATAAAATAAATGACAAAATTTAATTTTCAAAATTTTTGAAGCAATTTTAGGCGTTTATAGACACTTTCAGATAAATTATGAGGAATCCATCATAAATATAAATAAAATTGATTGTAGCTTAGAATAGACGGCAACAAATGAAAATGAGCTACCTATTTTCATAGATAGCTCACTTACTTAATCCACCAGCCAAATATCATAATCGCTATTAGCATCAACTTTACTCATATCTACATTACCTCGTTCTTCACATTCTTGAATAACATATTCTTTAAAATCTCCACGAGGATGTATTTTACACATTTTATACATATTTACTTCACAAAGCCTACAATGTTCTGAAAACTTTATTTTACTAAGAAGTAAATAATATCTATATTCACCTGTATTTTCATCAATATTTCTAACTTCAACATAATATCTATAATTTATATCTACTGGAAATAAAAATAGATTTCTATTAGTATCATAATGAGGTTTTTTATTGTCAGTTACAGGGTTAATGACATCAAATCTAATTTCAAGTTTACACATTACCAATCATAAAATTTATATCCATTAGTGATTTTATCATGATTTAAACTATATTGAATTCTTTCAACTGAAACATTTGTTAATTCAGAAGCTTGTTTATAACCTGTAACGGTAAATGTAGTATTATCTTTAACTCTAATAATTCTAATTTTCTTTCTTTTAGTAAAATTATATTTTTTAGAATCAAATGTTTCCTTCATATAATCTTACTGCTTTACAATGAAATGGAACTTGATTTATACCGCTACGCTCTCCATATTCAACAAACATATATTTACCAATTACAGCTTCTCTTTTATTATCATTAAGAAAACTTTTTTGATAGTCAAAATCACCATTTATATGGACTTCAAAAGTTTCATCATTTATATCATTTTTAAGTTTAAATAATGGCAAATCTCTTTTTTCACCTTCAGGATAAATATCAACAATAAGAAATTTACCATCTGTACTACGCTTATATTTAAGCATAGCCATATTTCTTTTTCCAAATTGATATTCTTCTTCAGGAGCTCTCATTATAAGACCTTCAAAACCTAAATCAATAAAATCATCTCGCTTTTTTATAGCATATTCTTCATTAAAAATACCAAAACGAGGAAGATAAACAAATGGTTTGTTAATAAAAAGTAGATGCTGAGATTTATCAAAGAAATCAATCATATATGGTTTAAAATACTTATCAAGTATTTCAAATCTTTTATATGGAGCAGTATCCTCAATAGCTAAATCATAACACCAATAAGAAATATATTTATTTAATGTATTATTAATATTTTTAACAGCGGAATTAATTTCATTAACTGGATAACCAGGAATATATAATTCACCATCAAGAATAAAATTTTCATAAACCATTAAATCAAGAAACTCAGGAGGAATAATATCAATAAGTTTATCAGCCAAATTATCAAGGCTATCCCAATAAGTACCTTCTCTTGATTGAAAGCGTAATTTAATAGTTTCTTCAGCAAATAAACCATTTTTATTACTATTATCAATTTCGGCTTTTATAAAACAACGAAGACCATTTATTTTATATTGACCAAAATAACCATCAACTTTTTTAAAAACATTATTGGCTTTATCAAAAGATTTAGCCAACATAGCTAATGTAGAACCATCAGCTGTAGTACGAATAGAAGGAAGATATGCTTCAAGAAAAGATTTTAAGCCATTTAAAGCAGGAAGTTCAATATTATCTTTAAGTTCACTAAGAAATTTATATCCTGTCTTTCTTTTAGCTTTTCTACGAGAATAAATTTCATCTGAAGGATTCCTATGAGTTTTAATATATTCATCTATAGGATGTCCATCAAGTCTACCATGTTGAATATGAATAGTACAAACATCTTGAGTTTCAGCATTCCAAAAAGTAATATTTCCATTATTATCTTTACGATATAATGCTGATGTATAATTAAGAATATTAGCCATTATTTCATTGAAAAATTTAATAAAATTTTACCAAATTCTTTTCTTTGTTGTTTCTTCTCTTTTTTCTTTTTCTTAGGAGCATTAAGTTGCTCAAGAAGATTAGGGTCTGGACTAATAAAGCTATCTCCAGTAGCAAAATTAGTATAATCATACTCCAATTCCCCTGTAAAGAGATTATGTGTTTCTGTTCTTATATAAATATTAGCAGGCTTGGATTTTCTTGTAGATTTAGTTTTACCTTTAGGTTTTTCAACTTGTGGTTCAACATAATTACTTTCAAATTCAAGATTTTCATTATGCTTATTTAACAATTTATCATAATATTCATTATACATAATATAATTGTAAATAGGAATACGAAAAAGAACCCTGATATATTTTTCAATAAGTTCAATATATCTAAAACTATTGGTAGGACAAACAATTTTACCTGCACAAAGTTTAGAACTATCAAGCTCAGTAAGAATTTCATCAAGACATTTCTTTACAGGGGTTTGAAGTAAAATTTCATAACTATAATATTGGATAGCTTCATAATTAGGATAACTTGTATCTATATTAAGCATCTCTTAAAGTATTATAATCACTAATTATTTTTTCATTCCAATTATCATATAAAACAACAGTAACATCAGAATCAATTTGTTTTTTATTAGTTTGAATAGATTTTAATAATTCAAAACTTTTGACTGCTTCATCTAAATCATTTCCAACATAATCATGTACTGTTTCCGTATCATCATAAACATATACATCATATTGAGCTATAACATCATTATTCATAATTTCTACGAGCTGAAGGATATTTATATATAATAATATTTTGAGGTTTACCTAAAATACAATATTTAAATTTAAACCATTTAAGAAAATCAGCAATAAAATTAACACCAAGCCAACTACCTCTATTTTCATTATAAGTTATTTCTCCGGTTTCATAATTAAATGATGTATAGTACCAATTATTAATATCATATGGATTTAAAATAGCTTTATTATATCTTTTAAGATATTCTATATCATTCTTATTATTTAAATCAACAGAGCCATATAGATAAACAAAAGAACTTGGTATTTTTTTACCTTGTATGTTAACGAAAGTAAAAGAACCATGAATATTCATAGCTTTATCAAGTTTTTGTTCTGTTTCTTTATCAATAGCCTCCATAAAAACAATATAATCTCTTTTATCAGAATGGCTCAGCATTACTTGTTTTTGTGTGTTGAATAAGTTTCTCGTCTTTTCCATAATTGAGAAATTCTAATGTTTGCTTAATAAAGTTTGTTAGTTGTGTTATATCATATTTAGAACGAAGTTCAGCAAAATCTTTAGCTCCAAGTTCTTTAGGAATAATTATAGATTGAATATTATATTTATTACGAAGCCACCAAGCTTCTTCTAATCCAACTCTATCATTATCCATTAAAGAAATAAGTTTACCATCAAAATTTAACTTACTAATCATCCAAGTATATTCAAATTCTCGAAGTCTATAAGTTTCGTGTGGAATATTAATAAAACCAACTTTTAATGGTTGTTTACTATATCCAAGACTTAAACTGTCCCAAGTACAACCAAGAGAAAGCCTATCTTTAGTAGATTTAGTTAAAACTATATAATCATAATCATTATAATAAAGATTATAAATGCCTTCTAAGTGATTACAATTAGTAATAAAACGAGTACTACCATGAGGACGATTTGGAAAATATAATTTAATACTTGGGAGAAAACCTTTTTTATGACCTAATAAATAAGCATAACAAGGATCTTTAATATCATAATAATATTTAGGTTCAGGATTTATATTCCTTTCAATATAGTATTGTTCAACAGGATAAACAAAATGACGATTAAGATATGGAAGACTAACTCCAAATTGTTGCCAATAATCTTCATCATATTTATTCCAATCTCTAACAACAAGTTCTATATTAGGTTTTTTCTTACGAATTCTATCAATACTAAGTTTAATAGAATTAGTTAAAGTTTCATCTTGTTCTCCCCCATAGAAGATTTGTCTATGTGTAATCATTATATGTTTAAGAACATATATAAAATCTCCTTTATTAGCAATATTAATCTTTTTATTTTCTAAACGAGAAATAACAAAAGCAGCAGCATCAAAGCAATCACCCCAAAAATATCCGGCAAAATCTTTACCTTTCAATCTACCTCGATTATCATATTTGAAACCAAACGAAGGATGAATATCTTCTCTAATAGGAGAACAAATAAAATTTCCACTATCTATACAATATTGTATAGTTTCTGGAGAAATATTAAAATAAGTAGCAAATATTGTAACTTGACTAACTTTATTAAGAACAAAATTTTTATTTACATTTTCAGTATTAATATTTCTTCCCACAATATTATAAAATTAAAGGCTGGCACCTTTATTGAAAGTACCAGCCTTGACATTAGCAACGAAAAATTAGAAAATATCAGGGGGTAAATCATCAACATCAGCACCATTGGCACCAAAGCCATAATTACCCATGCCCATCTCACTACCTACGACAGAGCCTGCACCACCGCCCATATCAACGCCACCGGCCATACCAGGAATAGAAAGATTAGGAGTTTTCTTCTTTTCAATATTCATAGGCTTGATTGCTTCACGAGTAGCATCAAGCTTAATCATAGGAGCATTATTCTGAATGAAAAGCTCAATAACACCTTCTCCAGGATAAGTAGGGAAAGAAAGATTACCTCTATCAACTTCAACCCAACCTTTTTGTCCAGCCTTAATATAACGAATAAGTTTAATCCAAATAGGAATCAACTTTCCGTCTTTAGTTTTCCAAGCAGGAGCACCATCTTTGGCAGTATTAAAAAGATTAAAGAAGTTTTCAAAGAGTTTATTCCAACCATCAGCAACAACCTTAGGGTCTATGCTAACATATTCTCCATTTTCATCAAAATCTTCAAAATTAAGAGAAAGAGCATCTTCCATTTCGGCTGTCATAGCTACACCATGAAGAACATAAACATCAAGAATGTGTTTAAGATAATTAAAGATACGAGTAACTTTCCATTCTTCTTTACCACCAGGAATAGTATTTACATTACTTTCAACAGGAAGGAAAGAAAGAGTTTGGTAACGACGCTTTGTTTTATCTTCTTCATTAGAAGCAAAAGTAAATACTAAACGAGAAAGTTCAATTCCTCTAAAAGACGGCATACCAGCGCTATCTTCCTTAATGTCTACTTTTGTAATTTGAACATCATCAAGATGCCCAACAAATAGACCATTGGGTTTAGCATCTACATGAGAAAAACGCAGACGAGTTGTACCAACAGTTTCGTTAGTAATACCTCTACGGCGAGCAGGTTTAGCGGGAGCAGCTTGTGCACTAGCTGCAGGAGCTTTTGTTTCTTCTGCCATACTTTTTAATAAGTTTTAAAGTTATATATAACGATAATAAAAGCCGGTAGTAGCAATTGTACCACTACCGGCTATAAGAACAAATCTATTTATTGATTACTCCTCGTCCTTATTACGAGCAGCATCAACATCCTCATAAGTGTTAGCATCAAACACAAGACAAGGAGCCTCAACAGTTTCGCAACCATTCCACAGAGGAACAGTAATCATATTGTCAAGGTCAATAGGGAACTTACGAGCTTTCTTATTGACATCATCGCCAAGACCAGCCTTAAGGATATTCCAAACATTACTATCAGTAAAATTAAGAACAACACCAGAACCAATCATAGCGGAAGTATTGGCAACCTTAGAACCAGAATATTTCTGCTTCTCTTCACCACGAACAGCAATAGCAAGAATCTTAATGATTTCTTCACGATTACCATCAGCAGCAGCAATCCTATCCTTCATTTCATCGCTACCCTGCTCCATAGCAGCAGCAAGAAGTTCATCATAGTTCTTAGCAGCATAAGCCTCACGGTCTTCCTTAGTAAGACGATCAGTGCAAGTAAGAGGAGTACCCTTATCATTATAAAGAGCATAACCCTTAACAATACCCCACATATCATTTTCCTTATGGAAAGCAACAGCGGCATCAGTGCTATCGGCATCTAAGCCATTAGCAGCACAGAACTCAACATAAACAGTAGCCTTGTCATTAATGGCTTTCTGAACTTGGTCAACATTCTGAATAAACTGAATATACTCACCATGCTGAACATCGAGAGCCTTGGAAACAGGACGAGAAATACGGAAACCACCATTAGTGGTAAGAGCAACAAGTTCGGGAGTGTCAACAACTTTACGCTGACCAGCAACAACGGCATTAAAGCCAAAAGCAAGTTTGGAAGTAGTAGGTTTCATAACAATTAATTGTTAAAAAGTTAAACATTGTTTATTGATACTTTTTGTAAGTGTAAGTTCACTTTTGTTAATTTATTGGTCTTGAATGTCAACAATATCAGCTTCAACAACATCACCATCACTTAAAGTAATGTTATTTGTGATTTTAAGCTCAGTTGTTTCCATAACACCAAATAAAACATCAGAACCAATTTCTCTAGCACCATATGTAAAAGCTCTATGACCAATAAGAATACGAGCATATTTTACATAAGTGTCTTTACTAAATAAATCTGCGGCACGAGCTTCACTAAGAGTAAAACGACCATTAGCAGTCATAACTCTACCATCAGGCATATGCCGAGTAAATTTATATTCAGTAACATAATCAACAGGAACAGCAGCACATCTAATAACAGGTATCTTACCAGCAGTTTGAGCTGTTTTAGCTTCAGCTGAATTTCTAACAATAGCAAATTTATTAGCAGCAGAATTAAGTTGATAATCTTTATAAATATTACCATCAAATCCTTTATAGAATCTAACAGGATAAAGATAAATTTTATCATCATCTTCTTTAGCTTCAGCAGCTTTCTTTTCAGCATCAGCTTTAGAATTACATCTAACAGCATATTCTGGAAGATAACCATCATTATAGGAGTTAAAGCCGTCTGTATATTCATACAGAGCTTGATAGTCTTTAATGACTTCCCAAGTACAAGCTGCCCTCAACAATAACGCCTTAATAATATGCACATCTACACCAGTTTTTCCATTAATAACATGGATATGCTCAAGACAAGTACTAAAAGGTAGATTTAAATCTTGTGCTCTCATTAGAACAGCAAGACCATCATTAACACTTTCAATGCCACCTTTTTTGCTACGCATAACCTTAGTTAAAAAGTTTTCAGCAGCAACAAGTTGTTTCTCATCAAAAAGGTTAATTCTACTTAGACTTTGGTCATTGATTGTAGCCACAACATTTCCTGGAGGTGTAGGTTGTTCTTTAACTGAAGTTTTATTGGGATTTTTATTATCAACTTCAGCAGAACTAACTTTACTTTCAGTTTCCATATTTCAAAGACCTTTCGTTGCGTTTGCCGATACAATAATAATACATTTTATCCACAAATCCAATATTCACTAAAAGAAATTACAAAATAATTTCTCCCGTATTTTCATTTATAGATATATTATCGTTCATCGAACAATTGCAAACAGTTATTAAATTTGTAGGGCGTTCTTTATATATTGAATTTTCTTCAATAGTATTAGCACAATAAATTCTATGAATTTCAGTATTATCTCCTTTAAAGTTACAATTTCTAAATCGAGCTTTAAATTTAAATATATCATCAACAAGAGTTGTAGTAAAAATTACAATATCAATATCAATAGCTAAATCAGTATCAGAAGTAGATTTTATTGATAATACATGAGTTTGACCATAAATATAACACTGCATCCAATAAGTAGAAAGAGATTTTGCTTTAAATAATTTAGGCTTACCTTTATTAATACCATTTTTATAAGTTATAGTTTCACCATTTTCATCAGGCATATAAGAAGAAGGAATTTCATTATGATATAAACCACAAAGAATATTTTCTTTATTAAGTCTATCAGAAATTTCATTAGCAAATTCTCCAGATTTACTAACTATAACAATTCCTTTAGAGGGGTTTGCCTTTATTATATTTATAACTTCATCAATTTTACTTTTAGCATTACACACAAGATTTTTACGCTCTCTTGCAATATTATAAATTAATTGAGCGCGTTCATGAATAGCATTTGGATTATATACTTTATCAATTTGAACATTAAATTCTACACTCATATCAAGTTCTGGAGTCCAACCATTTTGACGAGCAACATTATTACAAATTGACATAGCAGAAACATTACACATTTTATCACCATTTCTACAAAGTTCAACCATATCAAAATCACCAAAAACAGTCATACTATCTTTAATAAAATCAGAATATTTAGTATATTGATTAAAATCTTCTTCATTTAAATAAATAGGATGTCTATATTCAGTAACAGGAACATTAATTTTACTTTGTTGTAGATCATTATCATTAACACCAATATGAATATTTGGTAATAAACCTTGAATAGCTGTTCGTTTATTAAGTTTAATATTTGGATTAGTAACAACAACTAAAGTAAATTTACTTTCTTGATAAGATTTTTCAATAAATGAAACATCTTCAATGCCAATAAGAATATTTACAGTATATAAATATAATTTAGTATAAGCATAAGATTGACTAAGAAATTGAATATGGTTTTCAATAAATACTGCATCATTTAATTCCAAAGTTTCTTGAATTACCTTAGTAATCTCATTTCTATATTTATAATCTCCAAGAACTATTAATATTTTTTCATTAGGTCTTTTAAGTATTAATTTTCCTATTGTACCTAATAAAACTTTACCAATATTTAATGGAGGATAAGCAAGAATGCTTCCTTTGCCTTTATTAGCAAGAAAACCTTCTTGTATAAGTTGATTAATTTTATTATAGTCAATCATCGTTATTATCATCGAATAATGTGGCATAAGAACCGCCACCACCATATTTCTTTAATAATGCTTTACCAGATTTAATATTCTTAGTTTTATCTCCTTTTTGATTAGCACTAATACCTAACATAATAGGATCAATTATTTTATAAGTTTCATTATAATAATATTCATAATCAATATCTCGTTGAGTTATAGGTAAATCATCAAGAGTATTAAGAACTTTAACTCTATATCCGGCACATAAATTATTTATACTTTTAGTAGTATTATTAACTTTACATAAAATACCACCAGATTTACTTACATAAAATCTTACATTTCTTTGTAATTCTTTAGTAGTAATTCCTACATTAAATTCTACATGAAATTGTCTACCAATATTTTGAGTTTTACAAAAATCAAGAATATCAGTAGCTTCATATAAAGTTTCTAATACAGGTTTATTATAAAGAAAATAATTTTCTACAGCTTGTGCTACAATAGGTTGATTATAACCTTTTTGTAAATCTTCAATATAAAGTTTAGGATTAAAATCTCCTTTATACCCTGCATCTTTTCCTATTTCTTTAAAAAGATAATTATTAATATCTCTATCAATATAATGCGAAAATAATTCACTATCAGCACCAAGTTTGGTAACTTTAAGCCAATTATTTGTAATTTCATCAAATTTAGCTTTATCCTTTTTATAAAGTTTAACCACAATACCATCTGTATTAGCTGATACAACTTCAATACTATTCATTTCAAGTTCTTCACATAACATTAAAACAAATAATTGTCCATTTATAGTAACTTTTAAAACAGCAAGTCTATCACAAATATCACTATTTTCATCACCAAGTTTACCATAAATACTATTGATAACAATTTTTAATGCTTGTGCAAGTAAATCACGAGGAATACCATCAATAAATTCTTCTTTACTATGTTTAGCTTCAACACGAGTATTTTTTAGCCAATTGATAAGTTTAGTAAATACTCCAGTATCTAAATGTTCAGGAGCAATTTTATATGCTCCCATAAGACTAGGATAAAAACTAGCAATATCAAAATGCACATATATGTAAGAATTTTCAGTTAATGTATCCCAAATATTATCATCTTTTATATCAGTATATTCAAGTTTTGATACAAGTTTTCTTGGAGGGTCTTGACTATGAAGACCACCTGTAGCCATAGTATAAGTTAATTTACCTATAACTATGTTTTCTTGAAAACTATCTTTACTAACAGAAGTAACTACAGTTTTTCTAATTCTTTCAAGATAATCTTGCATTGGTTTAGTTTTAAAAGAAACATTATCAAAAATGACTCTTTTAAAACTCATAGTAGTTCTTTCAGTCTTTTTTCCAGTCCATTG
>JAEEGH010027668.1_pt1 | contig 11209 bp, 11 predicted proteins | sample 9134181 | NCBI WGS metagenome assembly JAEEGH01 (sample SAMN16246544, study PRJNA631951) | gut metagenome | biome: gut microbiome; feature: rumen; material: DP-attached | host: Bos | place: Iran: Karaj | collected 2018-10 | reverse complement strand
TGCCCCCCTGACGGAACTGAGCTGAATTATCTGTCCGTATCGATCCCGGCCTGCCGGAACTTTTCCTGCATGGTCGGGTTTCCTTTTGTCAGCTTCCGGATGGACAGGTCCTGCGCCTTGTCGTTCGCAAGGCGGTACTGGTTCTCGGACTTTGTGAGATAATCCTTCACCTTCTCCAGGTGCTTGATCGTCTGGTCAATCTCATCGATCGCGGAGGAGAAGTGCTTGCTGGCCAGCTCATAGTTCCGGCCGAACTTATCCCGGAAATCGACCAGCGCCGCCTCAAACTGCTGCACGTCCAGGTTCTGCTGCCGGACCATTGCCAGTTCCCTGCGTGTCTGCAGGTTCGACAGTGCCGCGTTCCGCAGCAGCGAAATCAGCGGGATAAAGAACTGCGGCCGCACAATATACATCTTTGGATACTGGTAGGCCGTGACGATGCCGCCGTTGTACAGCTCGTTGTCCGGCTCCAGCATCGTGACCAGGACCGCGTATTCGCAGTTTTTCTTTTTCCGGTCTTTGTCCAGCTTGTCGAGGAAATCGGTATTGGCGTGCTTCTTCTCCGTCGCGTCCGCCTCGTTCTTCATCTCGAACATGATGGACAGCAGCGGAATTCCGTCCTCCGCGTCTTCGCGGTACACAAAATCGCCCTTGGTGCCTTCGACGACCTCATTGTCCTTCTCAAAATACGCATTCGGGAACGCCATCATCCGGACCTCGTTGAAAGCGTTCAGGCAGTGCTGCTCCAGGTCCTCGCCGATCATCTTGGTGGACTGGCGGAGCTTGAAATCCCGGTAACGCTCGATTTCCTCCTCCAGGCGGGTCACCTCATGCCGGTGGTTCTCCTCCATGGACTGCAGCTTGCCGGCGGTCGCCTGCTTCTCCTGCTCAATCTGCACCCGGAGCTCGGTGATTTCCGTATTCTTCTGCTGGACCGCCAGGGTCACGGCCAGCTGTTTGTCCTGCTCAAAGGATTTCGCGCTGTCCCGGAGCACGATAATCTCCCGGTCCTTTTCCGCGAGTTCCCTGCTGCGGCGCATCTCCTCCGTGGCGCGGAGCGCTTCCATTTCCTTCTGTTTCGCGTCGTTCAGGTTCTTCGCCTGCTCCCGGAGCCGGACGATTTCCTGTTCCTTCTCCGCGAGGGCCTGCCGGTACTTTCCGGCCTCCTGCGCCATCGCCACCTGCTGTTTTGCTTCCAGCTCGCTCTGCGCCGCCTTCAGCCGGCCGGCGATTTCCTTTTCAAACTGTTCGGTATGCACCTGCGCCACGATGGCCGCATAGCCGGCCTCGTCCACCTGGAAAACCTTGCCGCAGCTGGGGCATCTGATCTCGTTCATATCGTTCTCCTTTATCCGCGCGTCCGGTTGAATTGCTCCCTATATTATATGGGTTTCCGGCGGGTTTGTACAGTTCCCGTCCGCCCGCGGCTTCCGGATTCGGTGTTGACGCGCGCGCCCCGTCCGGTTTATATTGATGGCTGAAAGAAACAGACTGATATGAAACGGGGGATTCGCATGACGCGGGTAATGCGCGGCGGGCCGATGGGCAAATTCCTGACCGAGGAGGAGAAACAGCAGCAGCCGAAGGTAACCAAGGAGCTGCTGATCCGCGTGTTCTCCTACCTGAAGCCTTACTGGAAGCACCTCTCCCTGGTAATCGTATGCATCGCGGCGGCGTCCTTCTGCTCCCTGCTCCCGTCGATCCTGACCGGTAAAATCATCGACGAAGGCCTGGTGAAGGGTGACCTCCGCGCGCTGGTGTTCTATATCCTGATGTCCCTGGCGGTGACGCTGGGGTCCAACCTGATCGGTGTGGCGGAAAGCTACATCAACACCTGGATCGCGCAGCACATCACCTTCGACATGCGCAACCAGATGTTCTCCCACCTGCAGAAGATGTCCCAGCGTTTCTTTACCACCAACAACCAGGGCGATATCATCACCCGCATGACCAGCGACATCGACGGCGTACAGCAGGTGATCACCAATACGTTCACGAGTATCCTTTCCAACGTCATCACGCTGGTGATCGCGCTGATCGCCATGTTCCAGAAGAACTGGATCCTCGCGCTGATCGGCATCGTGGTCGTTCCGCTGTTCACGCTGCCCACCCGCAAGGCCGGCAAAACCCGCTGGAAATACGCCAACGAGTCCCAGGCCTGCAACGACGAGATCAACGGCATCCTGAACGAAACGCTGTCCGTTTCCGGCCAGCTGCTCTCCAAGCTCTACGGCAAGGAGAAATACGAGTACGAACGGTATGAAAACGCCAACGGCCGGATGATTAAGCTGAACATCCGCGAGCGCATGGCCGGCCGCTGGTTCTTTGTGATCCTGTCCACATTCACGAGCATCGGCCCGATGCTGATCTACTTCGTCGGCGGCCTGCTGATGATCAAATACGGCCATAACCTCACCATCGGTGATATCACGGTGCTGGTGGCCCTGCTCGGGCGGATGTACATGCCGGTGAACAGCCTGCTGAACATCCAGGTGGACTGGATCCGCTCCATGGCGCTGTTTACGCGCATCTTTGAGTATTTCGACATCCCGGTGGAAATCCAGAACGCGCCGGACGCGGTGATCCCCGCCCATACCGAAGGCAACCTGGTGTTCGACCACGTCACCTTCGGGTATGAACCGGAGCGCACGGTGCTGAAGGATATCTGCTTCACGCTGAAGGCCGGCCGCAGCATCGCGATCGTCGGCCCGTCCGGTTCCGGCAAGAGCACGATCATCAACCTGATTCCGCGCCTGTATGACGTCGGCTCCGGCTCCGTCACGCTGGACGGGACGGACGTGCGGAAGCTGGACCTGGAATACCTGCGCTCCCAGGTCGGCGTCGTTTCCCAGGAGACCTACCTGTTCAACGGCTCCATCCGCGACAACCTGCTCTACGCCCGGCCGGATGCCACTGAGGCGGACATGGAGGAAGCCCTGAAGAAGGCCAACATCTGGGAATTCGTGCAGAACCAGCCGGAGGGGCTGGACTCCATGGTCGGCAACCGCGGCCTGAAGCTCTCCGGCGGCGAGAAGCAGCGCCTGTCCATTGCCCGGGTGCTGCTGAAGAATCCCACCATCTTCATCTTTGACGAAGCCACCTCCGCCCTGGATTCCATCTCGGAGCAGAAGATCCAGGACGCCATCGACCCGATCATCCGCAGCCGCACGAGCATCCTGATTGCCCACCGGCTGAGCACGATCCTCGCGGCGGACGAAATCCTGGTGGTGCGCGACGGGCAGATCGTCGAGCGCGGCCAGCACAAGGACCTGGTGTGCGCCGGCGGCGTATACCAGGAGCTGTATGAAACCCAGTTCTCCAAGGCGCTCACGGGCGACCTGCCCGCCGGCAGCGCGGATGACAGCAGCGTCGTCAGCGAGCTGGAGCAGTATATCTGGGGCGCCCAGCCCGGGGATGAGCCGGCGGACTGATCCCCTGAAACGGAAGAAATAATCCCGCCTATTTTGCGGAATCCGCGGTTTACGGTTCGCCCGCAGGCCGCTATGCTCACCCATGTATGGAATTGGCCCTGCGGGGCCGGACGGAGGAATGAATATGCTTGTGCCTGTACTCCTTTTCCTGGTTGGTTTCGCGCTGCTCATCAAGGGCGGCGACTGGTTTGTGGACGGCGCCGTCGGCGTCGCACGCCGGTTTCACCTGCCGGAGCTGCTGATCGGCGCGACGGTGGTCTCCATCGGCACGACACTGCCGGAGGTCATGGTCTCCTCCCAGGCCGCGCTGGAACATAACGCCGGCATCTCCTACGGGAACGCCATCGGCTCCATCATCTGCAACACGAGCCTCATCGCGGCCCTTACCGTGGCCATCCGTCCCGGAAAAGTCAACGCGAAATCCTTCCTGTTACCCACCGTGTTTTTCTTCGCCGCCGCGCTTTCCTACGCGCTGGTTGCCTGGACCCACGGCGCCTTTGAGCGCTGGATCGGCATCGTGTACCTGTGCGTATTCGCCGGGTATATGATCTGGTCAGTCCTGTATATGAAAAAGCACCCCGACACAGCGGATGACGCCGGTGAGGCTGATGCCGAAGAAAAGGAAGAAAAGCAGAAGCCCCTCTGGCTGGAAATCGTTCTGCTGGTCATCGGTGCGGCGGCCATCGCCGTCGGCGCCCGCCTGCTGGTGGACAACGGCACCCTGATCGCCCAGGCGCTGGGCGTACCGGACAGCGTCATCGGCCTGACCATGGTGGCCCTGGGCACGAGCCTGCCGGAGCTGATCACCGCGATCACGAGCCTGGTCAAAGGTCACGGCGCGCTGTCCCTGGGCAACGTCATCGGCGCCAACCTGTTCAACATCATCCTGGTGAGCGGCGCGGCCATCACGATCTCGCCCTTCGCCGTTCCCGCGGAGAAAACCATCGCGGGCATGAACTCCTCGCTGATCATTGACCTGCCGGTCATGCTCGGCGTGATGGGCATCCTGTGCATCCCGACCCTGCTGAAGGGCCGGCTGCAGCGCTGGCAGGGCATCCTGCTCCTGGCTGTCTATGCCGCGTTCACCATTTACCAGTTTGTCTCTTAATTCCGGGAGGAACCTGCAATGTACGGCACCCCGAAAAAACAGCGGATCGGCATTTCCTTCAACGCACCGGTGATCCTGGGCTTCGCGGCCGTCTGCGTAATCGCGCAGATCCTGAACATCGTCACGGGCGGAGCGTCCAACCGGGCGGTTTTCAGCGTGTACGGCGCGTCCCTGCTGGACCCGCTCACCTGGGTCCGCTGCATCGGGCACGTATTCGGCCATGCCGGCTGGGACCACCTGTTCGGCAACCTGATGTACATCCTGATCCTCGGCCCCATGATTGAGGAGAAGTACGGCGCCAAAAACACCGCGATTATTATCCTGGTCACCGCGGCGGTCACCGGCATTGTCTCGATGATCTTCTTCCCGCGGGTCATGCTGCTGGGCGCCAGCGGCGTCGTATTCGCTTTCATCCTGATCGGCTCGATCACCGCGAAAGAGGATCACAAAATCCCGGTCACCTTCATCCTGGTGGCGCTGCTGTATATCGGCCAGCAGGTGTGGCAGGGAATCACCCAACAGGACAGTATCTCCCAGATGTCCCACATCATCGGCGGAATCACCGGCTCGGTGCTGGGATTCACGCTCAAAAACATCCACGACAAAAAATGAGGCGGAAAACCGCCTCATTTTTCATATCACACCTTTGATGAAAATCTCGATTCCGATCAGCACCAGGATGATTCCGCCGATCACCGGCGCCCAGCGCTCCAGCTTTGTACCGAGCTTCCGGCCCAGGTGAATGCCGGCCACGCAGATCCCGAAGGTTACCACACCGATAATCACGGACTCCGTCAGCGCCAGCGGAAACTGGTAATCCGCAATGGTGAACCCGACGGACAGCGCGTCGATCGACGTCGCGATCCCCTGGACCAGCAGTTCCCTGCCCCGCAGGGACTTTTTTTCTTCCCCGGCAGTGTTCCGGATTCCTTCCAGGATCATCCGGATGCCGATGAACAGCAGCAGTGCCAGCGCAATCCACGGGACCAGTTTATGGAAAGATTCAAACGTCTCCGCGATTGTATGGATGCACACCCAGCCGATCAGCGGCATCGCGGTCTGGAAAATCCCGAATGTCCCGGCAATCCGCACCACGCGGGATGCCGGCATGCCCGGTTCATTCAGCCCGTTTGCCAGGGAAACAGAGAACGCGTCCATAGCCAGTCCGATCCCGAACAGGATACTGTTCAGGATAAACAGCCAACTGAATTCCAAACCACATACCTCCAGCCCGACCCTGTCAGGGGTTGGAGAATCATTATAGAAACGTACCTTCCGGTTTGTCAATGCGTATTATCTGCATTCTTTGTGCTTTTGCAGTTTCCGGAAATGTCCCTGCGGAAGAAGCGGGCTCAGTATGCCAGTTCCGATGTCATTTCCGTTCCCTCAACGCCGTCCAGGCATTCCGCGGCTCCGCTGTTCTGGTACAGGTCCCAGTAAACGGAGAAGATATCCCAGAAGTTCGGGCCAATCTCCGCTTCAATATCCCGGCTCCCGTGGAACACCGCCTTGAAGGTCTCCTCCCCGAGCAGCCGGCTGATCTCCAGGTCATACAGGAACGACATGCTGTTGTCATCAAACAGGATCAGCATATCCTGCTGGAAGTCGCCCTCCTTATCCGTAAAGTCCTCCTCGTCGGACAGGCCGGAGAAGGTATAGTTCCGTCCGCCGGTGGTAAACGTAACGGAGGTGATATCCATAGACGATTCCTTTGTCACCATCGTCACCCACATACGCAGCAGCGGCAGCGGATGGTCCGTTTCCGCGTTGATCACGCGGATATCGAAATCCGCATAGCTGTACCACTTGTCCGATTCCATATCATGGGAGAATGCCAGGTCCTCAATGCTGAAATTGTTGTAAACCATCATCGCCTGGGGCTTTTCCTCCAGCCGGATCTTTTCTTCAGCCATCCACCGGCTGCCGGTGATATAGTCCATGGAGAACGCGGAACTGCCCAATACCGGTTCATCCTCCGGATCGTCATCCCAGCCCAGCGGCTCATAGGAAAAGCTGAAATCCCCGCACTGCACCGAAAGGCTGCTGACAATCGCCTCCGCCTCGCTGCCGGGATAAAGGTCCATTTTGTATACGCTGATCCGCAGGAAGAGGTTTTCCCCGAGCTGCGCGGTGTAATCCGTCATGTCCATCCCGTATCTGGTGTAGGTGATTCCCTTCATCTCCATGCCGAGGAGGTATACGCTTTCCGCGTCCGCCAGGTTCTCCGCGCCCTTTTCCTGCTCCGCGCGGAGGGATTCCGCGTCCGACCAGAGGGACAGCCGGAGCCCGGAGGAATTGCTGCTGACCCGGGATTCATCCGGCGCGTTCAGGTACCGCAGTTCCCCGAAGCTTTCCTTCGCGAACCAGTTTTCCGACGGCAGCTGCACCGTAACGTTTGCTTCCTCTCCGGAGGGTTTTACCTTTGTGGACATCGTCACCGGCTCTGCCGGGCTGCTTCCTGCCGCCCGGTTTCCGACCGGCGGAAGGAAGGAGGCGTCCGCCGCCATATATTCATCCCGGGGCAGGTCCGTCACGATGGAGGTGACGCCCCAGTATCCGTCCCGGTTCCGGAAGGTGACGGTCACATAGTCTTCCCCGTCCGTCCAGTACGCGGCATGGGTATCCTCGCCGCTCTTTTCCTTCAGGCAGCCCCATTTCCCGACCGCGTTGCTGATTTCGTCAAACGTCAGCAGTGCCCGGAATTCCCCGTCCATGCCGTCCAGCCACTTGTAGAGGGAGGCCAGCAGCGGCCGGGACAGGATGCCGTTTCCGTCCCCGTGCGGTTCCGCGCCTTCCGCGCAGGCAAAGGGCATAACAGCCAGCAGCAGGACCGCGGCCAGCAGGACGCAAACCGTTTTTTTCCAGGTCTTCTTCCCCATCTTTTTGTCCCCCGTTTTCGGTTTTTTGTTTATTCTACCATGTTTCCGGCGCTTCCGCCATATCCGCCGGACGGAAAACCGGGTTTGTTCCCGGGCCGCGAATGTGGTATAATCCGGTTGCGTCAGAAAACGCAAATATGTATAACCCGAGGGTGCAATGAAACGGCAGTGGTACCGGCTGGATAACGCGGCGCTGATCTTTCCGGCCATTATCCGAAAAAACTGGAATAACGTGTTCCGGGTGGCAGTCACCCTGAAGGAACCGGTGGATCCGGACCTGCTCAGCCAGGCGGCGGCAGACCTGAGGCCCCGATTCCCGACGGTTTTTGTGCGCCTCAAAGCCGGCTTTTTCTGGTATTACCTGGAAACCATCCGGGAAGCCCCGAAGGCCGAACTGGACTACGCCTATCCCCTCACGCACATGAGCCGGAAACAGCTGAAAACCTGCTGCATCCGGATCTTCTATTATGAAAACCGCATTGCCGTGGAGTTCTTCCACTCCGTGACGGACGGAACCGGCGGCATCAATTTCCTGCAGAACCTCACCGCCCGGTATCTGTCCCTGAAAACCGGAAAGGAAATCCCGGCGGAAGGCGTGATTGTGGACTGGCAGGAAAAACCGAAACCGGAGGAAACCCGGGACTGCTTCCTGCTGTGCGATGCCCCCGGCGCCATCGGCCGGGCGGAGGCCAACGCCTACCGCCTGAGCGGCAACCCGGAGACTGACCAGTACCGCCACATCGTACTGGGCATCCTGCCCACGGATGTGCTGAAGGCCAAGGCGAAGGAGCAGGGCGTTACGATCACCGCCTACCTGGCCGCCGTACTGGCGGAAGCCGTCCGCGACCGGCAGGATATGGATGGAAAACCACCCAAACGCCTGAAGCCCGTCAAGATCACCATCCCCGTCAACCTGCGGAAGACCTTCGGGCTGGATACGATGCGCAACTTTGCCCTGGCGGTAAACATCGGGTTTGACCCGAAGCTGGGCGAATACAGCCACGGGGAAATCTGCCGCCTGATGCACCACCAGCTCGCGGCGGAGACGATCCCCCAGCGGATGGCCGGGCGGGTCACCACCAACGTGGTCCTGCAGCGGAACACGCTGATCCGGCTGATTCCCCTGTGCATCAAGCGCATCCCGATGCGCATCGTCTATGCGCTCAGCGGGGAGAGCAAGGGCTGCCTGAACCTGTCGAACATGGGGCAGCTGACCGTGCCGGAATCCATCCGCCCGTATATCGAGCGGTTTGAGTTCATCATCGGCGTGCAGTATTCCTACCCGAACAACTGCTCCGTGGTCAGCTATGAGGGCAAAACCTACATCAGCATGATCCGGGGCATCCAGGAATCGGAGCTGGAGCGGCTGTTCTTCTCCCGCCTGGTGGAACTGGGCATCCCGGTGGAAATCGAAGATAACGAACGGAAATAAGAAATATCCTATCACAATAGGCTAACCTCAGAGATGTTTGCTTGCAGAGGTGAGAGAAATGTATTGCATACATTGCGGTGTAAAGTTAAGCGATAATGTGGCAGAGTGTCCGCTGTGCCATACGCCGGTGGTAACCACCCCGATGCCGGAAAACGCGGTGCGCACCCGGTATTCCGACCGGTACCCGGAACCGGATAAGCGGCACGGCCGGTACCTGATCCTCTGGCTGCTGACCACCATCATGGTTGTCGGGGGCCTGAGCTGCCTAATCTACTGCCTGAACAAATTCGGGGAAGCCTCCTGGTCCGGCATCGTGCTGATGAGCCTGGCGCTCGTCTGGGTGCTGGTGTTCCTGCCGCTGCAGTTCCCCCGGTGGCGCCCGATGATCTTCCTGCCAATCGACTTTGCCTGCATTGCCGGCTTCCTGGTATACATGAACGCGAAGACCGGCGGAAACTGGTTCCTGTCCTTCGCCTTCCCGGTCACCGGGATTGTCGCCATCATGACCCTGGCCGGCGTGGCGCTGATGCGCTACCTCACCCAGGGCCGCCTGCGGCTGATGAGCCTGCTGGTGATCGCCATCGGGCTGAGCTTCATGCTCATCGAGTTCTTCGCGCACATCACCTTCGGCCAGCCGATGTTCCTGTGGAGCCTGTACTGCGTGGCCGGGTTCTGCCTGGTGGGGCTGTTCCTGTTCATCGCCAGCTTCATCCCGCCCCTGTCCGCGTACCTGCGGCGGACCTTCTTCTTCTGAGCATATGAAAAGACCTGCGCTTTCGGCGCAGGTCTTTTTTATACCCTTCAGGCGATATGGCGCAGGATGGTTCCGGCAATATTCCGGATTTCCGGAATTGCCGACAGGTTGGACGCCCTTCCCCAGTCCCGGTTCAGCAGCAGGGCCAGGTACAGCAGGGCCACCGCGATCACAAGGAGCGTGATGATCAGCTTCAGCTTCCGGAACGGACGGGGACGGCGGTGCGGCCGCGCATGCCTTCCCTGGTATTCTTCCCGCCTTCTCATTTTTTGTCTCCCTCCGCCTGTTCAAACTCCACCGAGTACAGCGCCAGGTCATAGCAGCCGGCCAGGAAGCCCCGGATGAGAACCTTCGCGTTCTCCCGGGCGTTTTCCATGATACCGTGGGCCTCCGCGGTCTCGCGGGCCTTCAGCTTCAGCTCGGCCAGGGCCTGGTTCACATCCGACATGCGCAGGGGCGTGAGGATGTTTTCCGATTCGTTGTAGAGCTTGAAGCTGCTTTCATCAATTTCAGTGCTGAGAATTTTGATTTCCGGCAGTTTGATGCGGATTTTCCGCTGCAGGTCGTCCACGGAGATATCGATATCGCCGAAGTTCAGGCCCGCTTTAATGGTGCCGTCATAGCTGAAGATATAGTTGCTGCGGCTGAGGGGAATCTCAATTCCGAACAGTTCCCGGTTGGACTGGATTGTCTGCACGCTGGTGAAGTATCCGGACTGGGTGGCCAGTTCGCCGATGTCCTTCAGTCCGAACGCCGTGATATTCGCCGTGATGCCGGTGCGGATGATGCCGGTGCCCAGCAGCACCGCGGCGGCGATTGCCAGCACCAGCAGGAAGCCCAGCAGCCGGGTCGGTCCCCGCCTCCTGCGTTCCTCCCGGGGCCTTCTGTGAAACATTCCCATCGCATTTCTCCTTCCGCGCGGTCAGTAGAATTTCTCAATTTCACCCGTGATCCCGTACTTCATCTTAAAAGTCACAAGATCCTCCGTTCCGCGGATCAGCATGACCTCCTCAAACCGGCCGTCCTCCAGGTGACGAAAACCGGCCACCTGTTCCCCGGTGCAGATACTGCAGCGGATCATGGGCTTCAGCTTTTCCCGGTCATAGGCCGGCTGTGCCGGTGCCGGGTCCTTCCGTTTAAAAAACGAAAATGCCATGCCGATCACTCCCGGATGATATCCGCGCTCCGGTCCCTTCCGACCGGCAGCGGGCTGGCGGGGTATGCTTTCCCGCATTCATTGAGGCCCAGCAGCACGCGCACGGTTTCGCCCGCGTCCGCGAAGGTCTCGCTGGTGCCCAGGTTGACCCCGGGTTTGATTCCCGCGCCGTACAGCAGCAGCGGCACATATTCCCGGGTATGGTCCGTTCCCTTGAAGGCCGGGTCGCATCCGTGGTCCGCGGTGATCAGGATCATGTCCTCCGGGCCGATGAGCGCCATCAGCTCGCCCAGGCGGCGGTCAAACGCCTCCAGGCCCTCCGCGTAGCCCTTCACATCCCGCCGGTGGCCCCAGGCGGAGTCGAATTCCACGAGATTGGTGAAGATCAGGCCCTGCTCCACAAAGCCGAGGGCCGCGGCCGTCCGGTCCATGCCGTCCATATTGTCCTT
>JAEEGH010027664.1_pt1 | contig 11210 bp, 6 predicted proteins | sample 9134181 | NCBI WGS metagenome assembly JAEEGH01 (sample SAMN16246544, study PRJNA631951) | gut metagenome | biome: gut microbiome; feature: rumen; material: DP-attached | host: Bos | place: Iran: Karaj | collected 2018-10 | reverse complement strand
GGCGTCGAGGACGGCATCCAGATCCGCTTCCGCGTGACGATCGGCGGCACCTCCGCCGAGACCACCGGCACGGTGCACGAGGAGTAACAGGACGGCGCGCTGGCGCGCGACGCGCGATACGGGCGGGCGGCATTCGTGCCGCCCGCCCATTTGCTTCGCACCAACTGCCAACTATCAACTGCGGCTGTGGTCGCATGCACACACAACTGCCGTCCGTGGGTGCGGCAGGCGGCGGAATCATGGCATTTATGGTATAATTAACGGTATGAAAAAGACCATAGTCGTGTGCGGAGCGGTGGCGCTTGCCGCTGTCGTATTTGCGGGCGAAGGGGACGTGCTTGCGCGCTTCCACTCCGAGAACGAGGGGAAGTCGCTCAGGCGCATCCCGAGCTGGGTCGTGCCTGAGAACGCCTTCGTGAGCATCTCCAACCCGGACTTCGAGGAGCCTGACGGCGCTACCCAGGCGCGGATCTTCGACGCCTACCGCGACAAGAGCGACTGGAACGTAATCACCTACACGCTCCGCTGCAGGCCCGACCTGTGCAGCCCCGAGGTGCAGAGCCGCGTTGCGGTGGCGGCGAAGCGCGCGAAGGAGATGGGCATCGAGCTGCTGATGGACATCGATCCGCGCATCATGCGCAGCGAGTTCCTCGCGCGCTGGCCGGACGAATGCATGCGCATGCGCCAGTTCGCTACGGCCACGCCCGACGCCGACGGCACGGCGCGCTTCCGCGCGGAGCAGGACTTCATGCAGGACCACATGTGCTGGGGCTCGGATAATCCGTACAGCGGATGGCAGGAAGGGCAGCTCGTGTCGGTATATGCAGTGAAAAACGGCGCGCCCGGCGGTCGCGCCCTACCAGAGATGCGCACGCTTGTCGCCGAGGATGTGGTGTGCACCACGAACTCCGTGAGCGGAACGGTGCGGGGTCTTGCGGCGGGCGAGACGCTTCTCGCGGAGGTTGAGTTCAAGATCAAGGCGGCCGACCCGTACGCCCCGCACCTGCTGCCGTTCACGCGCGAGATGATGCTGCGCTACAGGAAGCTCGGCGTGCATGGTGCGATGCGCGACGAGTGGGGCTTCGTGGGTCCGCGCGCCGCAGTGCAGGAACGCCGCGCGTTCTGGTACTCCGGGCCGTTCGCCGCCGCGTACGCGAGGATTTCGGGCGGGCGCGACTACCTGAAGGACATCGTGGCGTTCACGCTCGGCGTGGACACGCCGGAGATGTACGGCGCGGTGAACGCCTACTTCCGCACCATCTACGAGGGGTGTAAGATCACGGAGGAGGACTTCTACGCCTCCGACAAGGAGTATTTCGGGCCCGACGCGTACGTGGCCAAGCACCCCACCTGGCACACCGCGCTCTGGCGCGTGAGCGAGCACATGCACAACGGCATCGACTGGTGGGTGGCGAAGCGCGACTGGGCGCAGAGCGACGAGGGATGCCCCGTACCGGTGGATACCGGGATGATGCGCAAGTTCGGCACGCCGCTGTGGATGAACGAGGGGTACGGGCCGAACCCCGCACACTACGCGCGTTCGCTCTGGCAGTACATGCTGTGCGGCGGCAGGATGGTGTACCACGGCATCTACGGCGGCGCCGGAAAGCATCTCGCCAAGTACGCCAACTCGCCGGGCGAGCGGAAATACCATGCGCAGGCCGACCTGCTGAACGAGGAGGGAATCCGCGCCGAGGAGATATCGCGCCTGCTTCCGCTGATGACGCGCGCGCAGATCGATTCGCCGGTCGCGCACGTGTTCGGGCATGAGCGCCTTGTGAACTGGCTCGACCCGGCGTATCTCGACTGGGGCGAGCCGATCGCGCACGGCCTTGGCGGGCGCGGCTACTACGCAGACGCGTTCCCGGCGAGCGAGATCGCGCTTGGGACGTTCACGGTGGACAAGGGCGGATACGTCTGCGTGGGCGGGCACCGCTATGCGGCGTGCGTGCTGTACCATCTTTCAGCTTCCGAACTCGAGGCGTGGCGCAAGGTGGTGGGCAAGCGCAGGCTCGCGACGCGCGTGTTCATGGATCCGACGATGGAGGCGGTGGCGGACTATCTCGACACGAAGCACGCCGTCCGCCAGACGCCGCTCTTGATGACCGGGCTTGGGGGACGGTACGCGAACAGGCTCCCAGCGCCGGACGGCACGATGGTCCTGACAGACGGGACGGTGGTGCGCGTGAAGGGCGCTTCGCCGGATCTCGCCGGCGATGCGATCGAAGGCAGGCTTTCCGTCGGTGGAGCGGAGGTGGGGTACGCCGCGCGCGGGATGTTCGCGGCGCGCGTCGAGAAGGGCGCGCTCACGGGGCTTGCCGGCGGCGAGGTGACGCGCGTGGTTGCGCCCGGGCTCACGCTTGAGCTGGACGCGCCGGCCGACATCGCGCTCACGAAGATCGGCGGCGAATGGCGCGGCGTGTGGCAGACGCCCGATCTCTTCGCGCCCGTTCCGGCGGCGCTCCTGAAGATAACGACTCGCTGGGTGAAGCTTCGCGGCATCGTGCCGCCCGCCAAGGTGACTAGCGCATACTCCGTGGAGTCCGGCGATTCGCCGCCCGAGCGGTTCGCCGCCAAGGAGCTGAAGCGCTGGATCGCGGAGCTGGCCAAGACGCCACCCGCACTGCGCTTCCACCTTGGCGTGAAGCACCTTGCGGACTTCCCGGACGACAGGGAGTTCCTCGGCTCGACCGACGGCTTCGCGGTGCGCAGGAAGGGCGACGACGTGTACATCATGTCGCCGAAGGAGCGCGGCGTGCTGTACGGCGTGTACGCGTTCCTCGAGCGGAACTCGGACATCATCTGGGCGCGCGGCGACGAGCCGATGGAGGCGGTGTTCTCGCGCACCGATGCGTTCGCGGTGAAGGATGCGGACTTCCGTGAGAGGCCGGTGTTCACGCTGCGCGGATGGTGGAACTGCGGCCCGCAGTACCATGCCGGCACGGAGTTCTGGAACGCGCGCATGAGGTGCAACTTCCAGCCCGCCTCGATGCGCAAGCCGGGAGTGGCCGAGCGCTCGCGGATGTGCGGGTTCCGCGTGAATCCGGGCGGAGGGCACAACCTGCACCGCTTCATGCCCGAGAGCCACTTCAAGGAGCATCCCGAATACTTCTGCCTGGTGAACGGCAAGCGCGTGAGCAACGTGCTGAAGGCGCAGGTGTGCTTCTCCGACTTCGAGGGCGCTAAGGTGTTCGCGGCGGAGGCGGTCAAGCGCGTGCGCGAGCTGGGCTATCTGCCGGAGGACTACGCGATCAAGACCGAGGACAACAATGCCGTGTGCGAATGCCCGAAGTGCCTTGCCGACATAACCCTGCCAGACGGGAAGGTGGTGCGCCGGACGGATCCGAACTTCCGCTCCACGCAGTTCTTTCGCTACCTGAACGCGGTGATGGCGGAGTTCAGGAAGGAGCTGCCCACCGTGCGGATGGATACGTTCGGCTATCAGTTCACCGCGCCCGTGCCGGCGGTGCGCGTGGACGACAGCGTGAACGTGTGCTTCTGTCCGTACGTGAAGAACGACAAGTACTCCATCCTCGACAGGCCGAACGCGAAGTGGAAGGATCTGACCGACCGGTGGTGCACAACCGCGACCACCAACCTCGTGTGGCGCGAATACTGGGGCGACGCGATGGACTTCCCGCGTCCGCTCGCCGACGTGATGGTGCGCGACCTGCGCTACATCCACGGCAAGTACGGCGTGAACCGGATCTACACCGAGACGAAGCCCGACTGCCTGACGGCGGGCAGCGCGAAGAAGCCGCCGCGCGACCTGCGCGAGACGTGGGACGTGAGCGCGATGGAGTTCTGGGTGCTCACGCGCCTGATGTGGGACCCGTACCAGGACGTGGCGGCGCTGCGTGCGGAGTACCTGAAGCGCGCGTACAGGCGGGCGGCCGAGCCGGTGGGCAGGTTCTACGCGCTGATTCGCGAGGCGTGGTATGCGGACCAGGCGGGATCGGTGTTCAGCGACATACAGTACAAGAACGCCGCCCGCTACGTGTTCGGCAAGGGGATCGCGGACAAGTGCCGCGCCGCGCTCAAGGACGCCGCAAGGCTCGCCGAGAACGAGGTACCGCAGGTGGCGATGCTCGTGAAGCGGCTTCAGGCGCGCTTCGACGCGTGGGACGCGAAGAAGGGCGACTACGACACGCCTGAGGTGCACGTGCCGTATCGCGCAAACGCCGCCGACGCAATCGCGAAGGGCGACGATTCCGTCTGGGCTGCGGCGGGCTTGGTGGAGCGCATCCCGCTCATCGGCAAGCCGCGCGAGTTCCCGGCAGACGGCACGCGCGTCCTGTTCCTGCACGACAAGAAGAGCCTGTTCGTGAGGTTCGAGTGCGCGGACTCCAAGATGTCCGAGGCGTTCGCGAAGCCGTACGACCCGAGCGTGGAGTTCTTCCCGTCGGGCGACCACATCGAGTTCTTCCTTGCGGGCGGATTCGGCGAGAGCGGCTACTACCAGCTCGTCGCGGACATCAACGGCAACACGTGGGACCAGACGAGCGAGACGAAGTCTGCGGACTTCAACGCGAAGTGGACGAGCGACGTGAAGAAGGGCGAGAAGGGCTACACGCTAACCCTCACGCTACCATTCGAGTCGTTCGGGTACGAGCCTACGAAGAGCAACCGCACGGCGGCGTCGTTCTTCAGGATGCAGTCGCACGGCGACAAGATGCGCGTGATAAGCTCGTGGGGCGCAACGCCGCCACACCAGCGCGGCGGCTTCGGCGACCTTGTCCTCGAGATGTAGCAAAGGAGGGTGATGCATGAAACGGAAGTATGTATGGATATATTCCGCATACGCGGTGGCGGCGGTCGTGGTGGGCCTCTGCTTCCTCGTGCACTGGCTGATGACGCGCAGCCGGCATGTGTACGTGCCGGAAGACCTCACCGCCGAGTATGCGGCGTGGGGGATTGACGCAAGGGGCATGAAGGAGTTCGTGCCACTGCCGCCGCACGTGCCGTACGACATCTCGGCGGCGGGGCTCGGGTCGGCAATGTTCCACTCCCAGAGGATGGGCGCGGGCTCGCGCTCGTGCGGCACGTGCCATCCGCTCACCGAGGGCGGCACCGACGGCCTGCTCCACTCGGGCGTCTTCACGCGGCCCGCGAAGAACGCGGTGTTCGGGAAGTTCTACCTGCGCGACGGTTCGGTGACGAACTTCAGCGACCTCGTGCGCCGGATGATCGAGGACGAGCGCTTTCTCGGCGCCGGCTCCCTCACGAACGCCGTCGCGCAGCTTGGCGGCGACGGGAGGATACGCAAGCGGTTCGAGAACTGCTACGGAGAAGGCGGGCTCGCGGGGACGAACCTCGTTGACGCAATCGTGAACTTCTCGCGGACGCTCATGACGGCCAACGGGCCGTTCGACAGGTTTTGCAGCGGCCGGGACGCCCTCTCGCCGGAGCGGCTGGAGGGTTTTGCGCAGTTCAGGGCGCGCAACTGCGCGCGGTGCCATTCCGGGCCCTCGCTCGGCACGCGGGCCATGTCGGACAAGGGCGTAAGGGGGCCTTCCTTGCGTGGCCTTTCGCGCCGAAGGACGTTCCAGGCGAACGGCCGGCTCTACTCCGACCTCGCCGCGGCGGTGGCCATGATGCCCGACAGCGACTTCGAGGACGACGAGAAATCCCGGCTCTGCCTGGTGGCATTTTTGCGCTGTTTGTGATAAACTCCGCACCTGTCATTAAAACGGAAAGGAGGCAAGGCCATGATGACCATCTACAAATGGGAGAACGGAGGGCTCAAGGAGACCCCCGAATTCTCGGATTCGTGCTGGATAAACCTGGCCGAGCCGACCACGGCCGAGCTCGAGCAGGCGCTCTCCTTCTCGCAGATCCCGCGCGACTTCCTTACCGATCCGCTCGACCGCGAGGAGAGACCGCGGTTTGAGAACGAGGACGGGGTGTCGCTCGTGATCGTGCACGTGCCGTATCCGGTGCGCGGGGACGAGGACGACGAGACTGTGCTACCGTACGAGACGATCCCTCTCGGCGTGATACTTTTCGGCAGCACAGTGATCACCATCTGCTCGCAGCCGACGCCGGTGACGGCGGCGTTCCTCGACCAGATCCGCAGGATATGCCCGCCGAGCGACAGCAACCGGTTCCTCTTCCGACTGCTGTGGCACGCCGCGGTGCTGTACCTGCGCTACCTGCGCGACATGCACGCCAAGACGGAAAATCTCGAGGACGACCTCCATGAGTCCATCTCGAACGAGGCGCTGCTGAAGCTGCTCACGTACCAGAAGGCGCTCGTGTACTTCTCCACGTCGCTGAAGGCAGACAACATCCTGATCAACCGCCTCAAGAACGCGCGGCAGCTGAACATGACCGAGGATGACCACGACATGCTCGAGGACGCGGAGGTGGAGTACCAGCAGGCACTCGAGACGGCGACGATCCACGCGGCGGTGTTGAACGGCACGATGGATACGTTCGCGTCGGTGATCAACAACAACCTGAACAGGGTGATGAAGTGGCTTGCGGTGGCGACGATCTTCCTTGCGGTGCCGACGGTTGTGACTTCCGCGTTCGGCATGAACGTGAACCTGCCGTTCGTGGACGACCCACAGCAGGGCGAGGCCTGGGTGTTCTGGGCGCTCTCGGCGATAAGCGTGGCGATCCTGGCGGCGATCGGCGGCCTCATAGTCTATCTCAAGAAACGCCGCGCATTCTAGGGGCGATGGATTTTCATTCAACAAAAGGAGAGAAGCAAGTGGAGCAGAGCAGAAGGGATTTCCTGATGGGTACGGCCTGGATGGGCGCCGCGGCGGTTGCCGCCGGGTGCATGAGCCAGGGCGCGGTGTTGGGGTCGGGCGTGGGCGCGCCGATGCATGGGTTCCGCGTCGCGCCGATGAAGCGCGTGCGCGTGGGGTTCATCGGAATCGGCAGCCGCGGCCGGGCGGCGGTGCGGCGCATCGCGCTCATCCCGGGCGTGGAGGTTACGGCGATATGCGACGTCAACCCGGAGCGCCTTGCCGAAAGCCGCAAATGGCTCAAGGAGAAAGGCTTCCCGCCGGCGCGCGAATGGGGCAAGACCGAGGACGACTGGAAGGGTCTCTGCGACTGGGATGGCGTTGACGTTGTGTATTCCTGCACGCCGCGTCCGCTCCACTGCCCGATCAACGTGTACGCGATGTCGCGCGGGAAGCACGTGATGCAGGAGGTGCCGGGCGTGTTCAACCTCGACGAGTGCTGGGAGACTGTGGAAGCCGCCGAGAAGTACCGCCGCCACTGCTACATGCTTGAGAACTGCTGCTACGGCGAGTACGAGATGCTGGCGTTCAACCTGATCAAGAAAGGGATGCTCGGCGAGATAGTCCAGGCCGAGGTCGGCTACACGCACGACCAGCGCGCACTGCAGTACAACCCGAGGGACGGAGTGTTCTGGCGCATCAAGCGCCACCAGACGCACCACGGCAACTACTACCCGACGCACGGGCTCGTGCCGGCGGGCAAGTGCCTCGACATCAACCGCGGCGACAGGTTCGACTACCTCGTCTCGATGGAGACGAAGAGCGCATCCTTCGAGACGTACGGCCGTGCGAAGTTCCCGGCAAGCGACTGGCGGCACAACGCGAAGATGGTAAAGGGCGACGTGAACACATGCCTGATGCGCACCGTGAACGGCAAGGTTCTGCAGCTCGTCCACAACGTCGGCACGCCCACGCCATACGACCGCGGGAACAAGTATCTCGGCACGAAAGGCACGATACGCGGCATAAAGGACGAGTCGTACCAGATCTGCTTCGAGACGGAGACCGGCGACAAGAGCGCGGAGAAGTTCTTCGACGCCAAGCGCGCGCAGGAGGTGCGCGAGATGTACAAGCATCCGTTCTGGAAGACGGCCGGCGACATCGCGAAGAAGGTCGGCGGACACGGCGGCATGGACTTCATCATGGATCTGCGCTGGGTGTACTGCCTGCAGAACGGGCTGCCGATGGATACGGACGTCTACGACCTTGCGACGTACAGCTCGATCGTGGAGCTTTCCGAGCGGTCGGTGAACGCCGGCTCTCGCCCGATCGAGTTCCCGGACTACACGCGCGGCGGATGGAAGACGGCGAAGCCGTTCACGGTGGAGGAGTTCGACATCTCGAAGTTCGACTTCGGAAAGCGTGGCCTCGGCGCAGCGTCCGCGCAGCAGACCACCTGATAGGTTAGTGGATGACGTTTAGTGGCAAGAAAATTCGACATACCGGTTCTGGTGACACGCCCCTACCTGCCGCCGCTTGAGGAGTTCAAGCGGGGGCTTGAGGAGGTGTGGGCGAACAGGTGGCTCTCCAACAACGGGCCGTTCCTGAAGCGGTTCCTGCGTGAGCTGTCCGCCTACCTTGGCGTGTGCGACACGAACCTTGCCCTTTTTGCGAACGGCACGCTTGCGCTTGAGCTTGGCTTCCAGACGCTTGGGCTCGCAGGCGCGGAGGTGGTGACCACACCGTTCACCTTCGTCGCGACGAGCCACGCGCTCAAGCGGATAGGCGCCAAGCCTGTGTTCGCCGACATCGACCCGGAGACGTTCTGCCTATCCCCGGAGGCGGCGGAGAGGGCGATCACGCCGCGCACGAAGGCGATAGTGCCCGTTCACGTGTACGGGCATCCGTGCGACGTGGAGGGCTTCGCGCGCCTCGGCGAAAAATATGGCGTGAAGATAATCTACGACGCGGCGCATGCGTTCGGCGTTCGTCTGGGCGGCAGATCAATCGCGGAGTGCGGGGACATGGCGATGTTCAGCTTCCATCCCACGAAGCTGTTCCATTCGTGTGAGGGCGGGTTGCTCGCGTTCAGGGACGCGTCCCTGCAGGAGAGGCTTGTCAGGCTGCGGAACTTCGCGATCACCGGAGAGACGTCGTGCGTAGACGTAGGCACCAACGCGAAGATGAACGAGTTGCAGGCGCTGATGGGGCTGGAGTGCCTGAAGGCGATGGACGCGATCCTCGCCTCGCGCGCGGAGGTACACGCGGCGTACAGGGAGGCGTTCGCAGACTGTGGGGAGGTGGAGTTCCCCGATCCGGCGTGTTTCATGCCGGGCGGCGAGCCGAACTATGCCTACTGCCCTGTCCTGTTCCGTGATTTCGAGACGCGCGAGAGGGTTTACGAGGGGCTCAAGGGGACGAACGTCTTTGCCCGGCGGTACTTCTATCCGCTGCTCACCGATTTCGCGCCGTACGAATACGGGAAGGGCACGTGCCCGGTGGCCGAGGACGTGTCGCGGCGCGTGCTGACGCTGCCGACCTACCACGGGCTGGCCGTCGAGGATGTGAAGTCAATAGCCAACAACGTCAAGGAGCTGCTATGAACAGATTCATGGAGGAGACGAGAGATTGGTTCCGCAAGGCGGGGCTTCCGGACGGGGACCTGTACGGCCTTCCGGATTCCGCAAAGCGGTTCGAGGACGGCGGGCAGTACCGGTTCGAGGTGCCGGGGATACAGGGGCCAGCGGCGATGAAGTCGCTGCTGGAGCGCCTGGACGACTATGGCATACGCATCCATCGCGTCACGCAGACCAAGGGCATCATGTCGCTCACGGATGCCGAGATCGAGGAGATGCAGGGGACCGCGCAATCCCGCGGCATCAACCTTGTGCTTGCGGTCGGCCCGCGCGCCGTCACCGATACGTCGGCGAGCGTGCGGACGGAGGAAGGACAGCGCATGTGGTACCGCCTGCGCGGACAGGAACAGGTGGTGCGCGCGGTGGAGGACATACGGCGTGCGGCGCGGTTTGGCGTGAGGACGTTCCTCGTGTACGACGAGGGGCTGCTCTGGGCGCTCGGAAAGATGCGCGCCGACGGGTTCCTGCCCTCCGACGCGAAGTTCAAGGTGAGCGCGCACGCCGGGCACGGCAATCCGTGCTCCGCGAAGATGCTCGAGGAGCTTGGGGCCGATTCGCTCAATCCCGTGCGCGACATCCAGCTGCAGATGCTGGCGGCGATTCGCGCAGCGATAGACATTCCCATCGACATCCACACCGAGAACCCGAAGTCGTCGGGCGGGTTCATCAGGCACTACGAGGTGCCGGACTTCATCCGCGTGGCCGCGCCAGTGTACCTGAAGACGGGCGGGAGCGTGGCGGCGAACCACAGCTACGACACCACGGCCGACGAGGCCAAGAAGCGCGCCAAGCAGGTGCTGCTGGTGAAGCGCGTGATCGACGAATACTACCCGGAGGCGAAGGTTTCGCCCTGACGGAGAGAAGATGGACAGGCCGCTGGCGATAGTTCTTGGGGGGACGCTTCCCCACGTCACGCTCGTGGAGCGCCTGCACGCGCGTGGATACGGCGTGCTGCTGGTGGACTATCTCGACGACCCGCCGGCGAAGCGCGTCGCCGACGAACACGTGCAGATAAGCACGCTGGACAGGGATGCGGTGCTTTCGCTGGCCAGGGAGCGCGGGGCGGCGCTTGTGATAAGTGCGTGCATCGACCAGGCTAACAGCGTGTGCTGCTACGTGGCCGAGAGGCTCGGCCTCCCGCACCCGTATTCGTATGAGACGGCGCTCGCCGTCACCGAGAAGGGACGAATGAAGGCGGCGTTCTTGGCGCATGGAATACCGACGGCGCCTTACCAGGAGGTTGTCTCCGTCGATGGCGTGGACTGGGGCAAGGTGACGTATCCGGCCGTCGTCAAGCCGGTGGACTGCAACAGCTCGAAGGGCGTGAGGCGCGTCGCGAACGCGACGGAGGCGGTGGCCCGCCTTGGCGAGGCGCTCGGGATGAGCAGGGCAGGGAAGGCGATTATTGAGGATTTCAACGCCGGAGATGAGATACAGGTCGATTGCGTGGCGACGAAGGGTGGGGTGAAGGTGATGATGACCCGCATGAAGCGCAAGGTCGCGGGCGACGGCGACGCGTTCGTGCTGCAGTCGTGGGGGTCGGTGTTCCCGGCGCCGCTCGACGATGCGCTCAGGGCGCGTGCGGTGGAGATTGCGGAGAGGATCGCGGCGGCGTTCGGCCTATGCAACACGCCGTTCTTCTACCAGGCGACTGTCGTGGAAGGCGATATCCGCGTCATCGAATTCGCGCCGAGGGTCGGCGGAGGGATGAGCTCAAGGATCCTGCTCGAGTCGGCGGGCTACGACCCGGTGGAGTGCGTCATCGATTCCTTCCTTGGCAAGGAGATACGCGTGGAACCGGTGGAGCAGACCCGCTACCGCAGCACCAATATCCTGTACATGAGGCCAGGCGTGTTCGGCGGCATCGACGGTCTGCGTG
>JAEEGH010027662.1_pt1 | contig 11211 bp, 11 predicted proteins | sample 9134181 | NCBI WGS metagenome assembly JAEEGH01 (sample SAMN16246544, study PRJNA631951) | gut metagenome | biome: gut microbiome; feature: rumen; material: DP-attached | host: Bos | place: Iran: Karaj | collected 2018-10 | reverse complement strand
TTGGCTCTTTATTTTGAATTTACACAATTATATGGGCACGGCGAAAAGACGGGCAACAATTGCACAAATCGGCCTTTTTATGCAATTGTTGTGCGAAAAAATGAGCAACAATTGCACATTCAGTTTTTTGGATATCATCCTGCGCAATTAAAAACCCCTCCGGAAGATCGTTCCGAAGGGGCAGTTGATCAATATTGAATTACTTGTTCAGCTCATCAAGCCTGTGTTGTAGGATCAGCAGGAGCAGGTGCCGGTGCGGGTGCGGGTGCAGGTGCTGCGGGAGCTTCAGCTGCAGGGGCCGGTGCAGGCGCGGGTGCTGCCTCAACTACAGGAGCGGCTGCGGGTGCAACAGGAGCAGCCTCAACCGGTGCAGCAACAGGAGCAGCTACGGGAGCGGCGGGCGCAGGTGTTGCTTCAACTAAAGGTGCAGCAGCAGGCGCGGGTACAACGGGAGCAGCCTCAACTGGTGCGGTAACAGGCGCAGGTGTTGCCACGGGTGCTGCCGGTGCTACAGGTGTAGCTGCAGGCGCAGGTGCAGCGGGAGCCGGTGCCGGTGCAGAAAAATCAATAGGTGATGCAGGAGCAGAGAAATCGATGGGTGATGCAGGCTCAGGTGAAGAAACCGGAGCAGCTGCGGGTGCTTCAGTAGCACCATCTTTAGCAGGCTTCTTTTTCTTGACTATGAGAAGGATCACAACGACTGCTGCAGCTGCGAAAACAACAAATACGATTGCGCAGATCGCAATGATAAGTCCGACATTAATAAGCGTGAATGTGAGCTCTACTTCTTCCCCTTCGAGAAGATCCCATGTATATGTCTTTCCATCCTTGGAAACTTCTGTTGCATTATCGTCAGTTGCGGGAGAAGGAAGTGTAATTTCTACTTCCATGAATCCGCCGTATGTTTTGAGATCTTCGGAAGTAACACCCTCTTCATTGAGGTCACCAACAACGTTTGTATCCCAGTTAATAGTGTATGTGGAGCCCTTCTTTGAGAGTTCGAAATCACCGAGCTCGAGATCCTCTGTGAAACAGTCAGCGTTGAAGATATCTTCAAAGTCATTGACTTTAACATTTGTCATCGTGAAGGTATAACCTTCGTAGTCACCCTTTTTATAATCATCAACAGTCCAGCCGTCGTCCTCGAAAGCGTCAGCCAGGTCTTCCATTTCTGACTCAACATCTGAGTCGATTAGCTCGTTATAATAACCGTAAATCACTGTCAGATCAGCTTTGCCGTTACTCTTAATGTTCATCGAGGTGCGGAACCTTACACAACCTGTAAAGCAGAACGCAGCAAGAGTGAGAAGAACCATAACGGATATAGCCTTAGCATAGAGTTTTCTCATAAATAACCTCCTGTTTGTCTGAAAACTGATTAGATTATCTCATAAGGATACGGATTTTTTACATTAACATATGTAATGTCTGTCCCGTGCGCGAAAAGCACATCACTCAAAGCCTAAAAATGCACGCAGTTCAGGGAGCACGCGCTCAGCTTCAAGGCGGCCCGTGCGGTATGCCTTTTCGAGCTTTTCAGGATCTTTCTCGGTGCGTCCGATGCCGATCTTTTCGGGCGGTCTGATAACAAAAGACTGACCGTCAGCCTCGCGCTTTTCGACACCTTCGACCTGTCTGTTATATATCACATGACGGTTAGCCATGCCTTCAGCGATGGCGGGATATTTGTGAAGCGCCATCTGTATGATGAACGGCGACTTTTTCTTCACGTAACCTTTGGGCTGGGTCAGCACGATAACGTTGCGGTTATATCCGAGACTTTCCATGTATTCATAGGGAATCGAATCAGCGATACCGCCGTCAAGATAAGTGCCGTCACCGATTCGGACCGGCTTTGAAGCGATCGGCATCGAAGCCGATGCCCTCATCCAGAGAAGGTCATTCTCACCGCCGTCAGTGCATTTATGGTAAACGCACTTTCCGGTCTTAACGTCAGTCGCGCCGATGTAAAACTCCATCGGATCGTTCTTGAAAGTCTCTTTGTCAAAAGGATCTAGAACATCCGGCAGCTCACGGTAGCAGAAATCCGCACCGTAAAGATCACCCGTTTTTATGAGCGAACGGTAGCTGCAGTATCTGGGATCCCTGCAGTAGTTTTTGTTATATCTGATCGCTCTTCCGATCTGACGCGATTTGTAATTGCAGCCGAAAACCGCGCCTGCGGAAATGCCTGCCGCCCCGTCAAATCTTATGTTGTTTTCCATGAGAACATCGATGACACCGCATGTAAACATGCCGCGCATGGCACCGCCCTCTAATACCAGTCCGGTTTTGTAATTCACTATTATCCCATCCTCACCGTGATAAAAATGCACGGGCTAATAATAACAGTGAGTAAGTATATTCGCAAAGGGTTAGTGCGTCCTCATGTTCGAAGAAACTTCATAAGCGACATATTCGTGGTCAAATTCATATCCGAGTTTTTCCGCGAGATGCACGGAACCCATATTTTGCGCATCCCAGCTCGGATACAATCCTTCGTCAAGACATTTCAATATCAATGCGGAGCAGGAGACCGTTGCCAGATACTTTCTTCTCTCTGATTCAGCGGTATCGACTTCGATCTCAATGCCATCCCTGTAACGTGTGTACGAAGATGCGCCTGCTACGATTTTACCGTCCTTTAAGATCACTACTCCTCTGCCGTCTTCAAGGTACTTTTCCTTGCTCTCAAATGCAGATACAAAGTCAGCAGTCACGGGGTTTTCGAGACACAGATCATATGTCTCTCCGTCTATGTTTTTGAGTTCATATCCGTCAGGAAGGAGCTCAAGATTTTTCTTCAACTTTTCAACGTCGAATCTGGTGTCCTTCCTGATCGCAAAACGGGTTACTTTTCTCGCGTCGGGATATACGGATTCGATGAGCTTTGCCCACTCTTCGTTCTGAGGCATCAAGATCACAAAACCTTCCGGTTTGTTTTTTACCAGTTCTTCATCGGGTGCGCCTGCGAAAAAGCCTAAAATGCCGACAATCGCGAATGCCGAGACAGGGTTTTCGAGGTCGGTAACAAAGACCTTTCCCATAACCTTCTGAAGACATGAATATATCAGCGTCTCCTGCCAGCCATCGAATAATCTCTCAACTTTGGATGTATCTTCAAGTACGTAAACCATAACGTTTAACCCCCATTAATTACTTAAACAGCACCGTTTTACAATTCACAAACCATTATATACTCTTCATCGTTTTCATTAACAGTTTTGAAGCCGGCTTTCTCATACATTTTTACGGCATAGTTTTCTTTCTGGACTGCTAACGATGCTTTTTTATATCCTTGAGTTTTAAGCAATTGAAGCATTTGACGCATCATCATCGTTCCGATGCCTTTGCCGCGGTATTCTTTGTATAAAGAAATCGCAAATGACGGGATATCATCTTTCACATGACCATAATCATCCATGATCCTTGTCCATACAGCTCCAACAACTTTTCCGTCTGCTTCTGCCACTATGCAATTGTCAGCCGGTCCTGTTCCAAAATCCTTGTAATACAGAGCAAGCTCAGGCCGTTCAATGATCGACCTGTCCGGAGCTTCTACTCCTTCAGGAACGAAAATGGCTTCATAAAGGAAATCCCTTAATAGTTCTGTCTCGTCTTTTCTGAGCTCTCTTAAAACAGCCTGCATAACTTATATTTCCATCTTCACTTTCTCAACTTTAACTTTGATTTGACCGTGTCATCAGCACTACAGTCTCGATATGACCGTCCCGGAGAAACATATCTATAAATTGAAATTTGTCACTCTTCTCTATACCGATACCCATCCGGAATTCGAATATACGCACGGATATGCTCATCGATAGGGCGCTCGATAATTCCGGATATATTGTTCACATTTCCTTCTGCAACAAGGATCGTACCCTCCCGTTTATCAAGGACGATCCCCATATGGTCGTGCTCTTTGTTTTCGAATACCCTGTCATAGAGCACGATGTCTCCCGCTTCCGGAACATAGCCTTCCTGCCCTTTATGGTATTCGATCCGCCGATCGCCTAAAGCAAACTCTTCCCAGCCAAGGCATCCAGCCAGATGACAGGTTTTACACTCCTCAGGTCTGAACGGGATTTCGAATCCCGCTGTCGTGCAGCAATAATAGACAAACGCCGCACACCATAACCCGTCGGCTTCCCTGAGATTCCATGTCGGAAACAGTCGCACAATCGACGCAAGATTGGAAGCCATCCCATCAACATCTCCGTGAAACGGAACCTGCGCCATATCCTTTGCAATCTTGGCTAGTTTTTCTCTTGTTGCTTTTTCCATATATGCCTCGCCAAACCCCGATTTGTATCTGGAAACAAGGTCACTATTTATTCTTCTTCATATGTCTTCCCTGAGTTTCATAATTCACCACGATATGTCGATCCGCCTGTTTGGCTTTCCGACAAAGAAGGACAAACGTCTCGACTGTAGTTTCATTGATTAACCACTACTAATCTCATATCCTTGTATTTCTGCACTTTATCTTCAAATCCTAATTTTTTATAAATTGGATACCCCTCATCGGTAGCCATAAGATCAATACGGCTGATCTTATGTTCCGCCGCATAATCAATCATGTTCCTCATAAGGTTTGTACAAATCCCTTTTCCACGATATCCCTCTTCCGTATATACACTCAAAACCTCCGAATCAAGTCCATTTAGGAAAAAAGGATTCGCAGGTTTCTCGATAATAAGGAGATACGCTGCTGCAACAAGTCTTCCTTCTGCTCTTGCAACAAATGCGATCAGTTTTTTCCCGAGTTCTCTCTCGAAATATCCGGGAAGCTGCTTTTCCATTCCCGCTCTTTCTTCATCGGTTATAGAGCCAAAATCATCAATCATATACAGAATTCTAAGACGTACAAGTTCCGGTATATCGTTCAGGTTCGCTATATCATATATAATTTCCACGTTATTCACTTCGTTATTTCCTTTTGAATAGATATTTGCCTTTACCCTTTCCTTTTATATGACAGATAAGTTCTGATTCAAGCATTTTCTTTATCAATTCCGATGCCGGAGAGGCTGTAATTTCAAGCATATTCATCACTTCCGTCCGACCAAAAAACTTGTCATTTCCAAATTCAGCATATAGTATATGAATGTGTTGTTTTGTCTTATTACTGAATGCATCCGGAATCTCAATGTCCTGTTTTGGCGATTCAATGTCCTGTTTTTGTTCCTCAATGTCCTGTTTTTGTTCCTCATGATCCTGTTTTTGCCAACGAACGTGTATATATCGATTCTTTAATTCATTATTCTCACCTAATAGGAGATTTCTCAGGAACAGTTCAAGATATTCTGAAGTCTCACGAATTCCTTTGGTATAATTGTTATAGTTAGCCCTGACAAGCGAGTTTCTGAAATACCATGCATTTTCGGCAAAAATGTCATTGGTAACATCGAAACCCATTGTCCGTAAATACAGGATAAAGAATACTGCCGTAGTTCTTGTGTTTCCTTCTCCAAATGCATGTATCTGCCATAACCTCGAAACAAACTTGGCGAGGTGCGGAATTATGGTTGCCACGCTATTTAAAGGATACTCATACTCCTTCTCAGTTCTTATATCGTACTCAAGCATCTCACGAAGTTCCAAAGCATTACCATAATGAACAGATTCTCCGTCAAGTACCCACTCTTTTTTGGAAATATTGTAATCACGGATCTTACCTGCATGAGAAAAGATTCCGGTAAACAGTCTCTTGTGAATACTGATGTATTGCGGAACAGAAAAAGTAAATGCCTTTTCAGAAAGAATCGTAGCAATTCTGGCCGAAACGATATCCGCCTCTTTTGTCCTGTCCTCACTTTTTCCGGATGATTCTTTATAATAGCTCTCTATCAGCTTACCGGCTTCGGGAAGCGTTATCTTACCTTCAATATTCTTTCGGGCAGTCTCCTTTAAATAATCGGAGGTTTCCAAGCCATCGACAGCCTGTAAACCCATGGCCGTATACCAGGCATAACCAAGTTCTCGCTTGGATGGTTCTGTCTGTCTTATATATTCCTCAAAAGGATCCTTTTTGATATCATCCATAAATCCATTCTCCTTTTATTCTGAGCACCATAAGCAAAACGTTTCGAATTCGATGTGTTTACTCCATCTTCTTCTCAGAATCTTTGATCCTGTAATAGTCTTCGGCATCTATCCCAATCTGTATATACTCCTTTGCATTCCTTACCCACTCAAGGAGCGTTGCAACCTCCACATGTTCTGTGTAGGGGAACATGTCAACCGGCTGGATTTTCCGGACTGTATACCCTCCGTCAGTCAGAATTTTCAGATCACGCGCAAGGGATTCCGGACCGCAGGAGACATATACAATTCGGTCAGGCTGCATGTGAAGAAGGGAAGTGAGGAAAGCTTCACTGCTGCCGTCCCGGGGAGGGTCCATCAGGACAATGTCACAGCGTTTGCCCTCTTTCACCAGGCTGTCAATATAATCAACGGTGTCAGCACAGGTAAACCACGCGTTGCGGATGCCGTTTGACTTTGCATTCTCAATGGCATCCTGTACGGCATCCCGGCTGATTTCCACACCGAGAACCTGTGCACAGGAAGCGGATGCAACAAGGCCGATGGTTCCGGTTCCGCAATATGCGTCCAACAGGGTTTCCTTCCCTGTCAGACCTGCAAAGTTGACTGCCGTCCGGTACAGTTTTTCTGCCTGTTCCGGGTTGACCTGATAAAAAGACTTTGCGGAGATGCGGAAGCGAAGACCGCAAAGAGTATCTTCAATGTACCCGGGGCCGTAAAGAATCTTCTGCTCCCTGCCAAGGACAACGGGCGTATATTTGCTGTTGATGTTGAGAATTACAGTAGTGATCTCCGGGTGCTTTTTCAGCAGTTCCTGCAGAAAGGCTTTCTGCGACCGGAAGACCGGGGAAACGGCTACAAGGACTACCATGTACTGCCCGGTTGAATACCCTTTCCTGATCAGCACATGACGGAGAAAGCCTGTATTCCGCTTTTCATCAAAAGGGGCGATCCGGAAAGAGGACATGAGTGAGCGGATATCCCGGATGATACTGTCTGCGGTTTGATCCTCAATCAGACAGCTGTCGACGGGAACAATCCTGTGTGTCATGGGCTGGTAGATGCCGGAGATGGTTTTTCCCTGTTTGTCTGTCCCGAAAGCCGCGTGAACTTTGCAGCGGTAATGCAGCGGATGTTCCGCGCCGAGGATAGGCTCAACGGAACAGAAGCTGCCAAGCAGCCTCTGGAGATACACCTGTTTCCGCTGCAGCTGTTCCGGGTAGGGAATACCCTGATACTGACAGCCACCGCAGTTTTCCGCGCAGGGGCATATGGAAGTGTCTTCTGCCGGAGCAGGGGAAGAAGAGGGAAGCTTCCGGACAGAGGGGACAGGATCCCTGTCAAACCCGAACAGGGACCAAGGATAACCGCCGGTGGGATTCATCCTGAAATCCATCTTCTTTCCGGTGCGCGGATGGGAAAAGCACAGCCGTGAAGACCAGAGTGCGGTTTCACAGCTATCTTCACCAGAACCATATTTGCGGTCGCCGACAAGTGGCATGCCGCGGGAGGAAAACTGCACCCGGATCTGATGGGTTCTGCCTGTCAACAGATAAATGGAGACAAGGGAAAAGGCATCCTGCCTGTTCAGCACGCGATACTCCAGGGAGGCATCCCGTACGCCTTTGCGCATGCGCTTTACAACATAAGTTTTGTTTTCAGCAGCGCTGCGGAAAAGCAGATCGTCAAAGCGGCCTTCATCAGCTTCGGGAGAGCCGTGAATGACAGCCATATATTCCTTCCGGAAGCTTTTCTCCGTAATCTGCCGGCTGAGAGCGGCGGCTGCTGACTGTGTGCGTGCAAACACCATTAATCCGCCCACAACTCTGTCAAGCCGGTGGACAGTACGGATTTCTCCCTGTTCATCCTTCAGGGCTTCGCGGAGCAGGGAAGGCATCCCGCCAGGCTCGTCAGTTGAGAGGACACCGGACGGTTTTATACAGACGATGATATCTTTGTCGGAATAGAGTATATTCATAAAACGGATCCTAACTAAAAAGTGTCTGGACTGTCATTTTGGGAACAGTGTATCATAAAAAACTGTCAGACGAAAGACGCAGATTCAAATTGTATAGAGAAACATAGACAAAAATATGTGGATCAACGGCGGTAAGCGTGTTATAGTATATCAGATTTCAGAAACAGCATGATGAACAGCAGAAACTATGCGGAAATGCAATTTCTGATCTGTTTTATTATTTTTTACTGGGAGTGAACGCAAAAGATGCTGAATATACTGTTTGAAGTCGGACTTGTCGACTATGAAAAAAGCATAGAAAACCTTCTTCCTCACGTTGTTGAAAAATGCAGGGCTAAAAAAGAACCATCTGAAATAGACAAGTTTATTATCAGACTTGGTTCTGACGCCGTGCCTGTAGCAAAGAAGATCATGAAGTATATTGATCAGACTACGCGTGATCAGATTATTATATCTTTAATCATGGCTAACCAGGACCGGCTTGTTCAGGTGGCTAATGACCGCCTGGAGGAAATTCTTGGCGGAAAAGTTGTGGTAATCGGGGGATTTACCGGGGAAGATCTTCCGGGGCCCCGGATGATTCTTGGTGCAACGCAGGTTAATATCAACTATAAGGAACTGGTTAACAGCCCGCTGCTTTCCGGAAATATTTTCAGCGGTGCTGTGAAGTTTGCTGTTCAGATGGCAAGCCCTGCTACTATTGAAAAACAGGCAATCAATATCCTGGCCTCAGATCTGGTAAAGCCAAAAATTCTCTCTGCACTCTCTGACGCCCTGCAGAAGATAGGACTGATTGTTACCCTTCAGAATATGATCGTCCGGGAGGAGACAGGTACGGAGCAAACCGTGGCCTCAAAAAAAGATGAGGGATATCTCCCGGATGCAATTGAAGATCAGCTAATGGACGCTGTTATTGCCTGGATGAAAGATAACGGAAGCCGATAGTCATACCGCGCATCACAAGCAAAGAAAGAACATCTGATAAACGAAATCAGTGAGAAGATACAAATCTCATAACAAACAGCCGTTCCGGAACAATTCCGCAGCGGCTGTTTTTTTCATGGTAGTACGATGAAAGGCGTACCAGATTAATAGTATGGATATGGTTTTTATCCCTGCATTTCTGTTACTGCATTTTTAAGTATCTGATTTTTGTTCATCAAGGGTTTCCATCATTTACTTCGCCAGGGCTGCCCCTAATCCGAATGCTTTTTTGCATTCTTCAGGAAAAACCGACTCATGACGCTGCTGCTTTGAAGCCAGATGAAACAGAGACCACGGCCAGTCCGTTTTGCTGTAATCTTTCAGCTGCAGAGTGTCCCCGCTGACAAAGATTTCTGTCGGCCCGATAAAGCGGTTTAGTGTCTGCTGATAGTTTTTCATCATATCCATAAAATAGGTATCCGGGGCGTTGCTGGTCATGATAAGAAGAACAGGTATCGGGCGAGGGTTGCAGCACGGCGTTTCCAGATTATAGGTCAGATTTTGGAAAATCAGGCGTTCATAAAGTGCCCGGAAAGAAGCTGTCATTTCAGACAGATAGTTCGGAGAGCCGATAATAAGCCCGTCTGATTCCCGGATAGCATCCAGCACCGGCGTCAAGCCGTCTCTGCAGATGCAGTGGCCTTTGTTCTTTTCCTTCTTGCAGCCAAAACAGGAGATACAGCCTGTATACTTATCAAGCCGGAACAAGTCAAACCTTTCCACTACCGCTCCGGCAGATTCTGCTCCCTTTGAAGCTTCCGCGATAAGAGTATCGGTGTTCCAGCCTTTTCGCGGGCCTGCATTTACCGCTATGATCTTTTTGCTCATAATATACGTCTCCGTTTTTATGTTTTTATGATTCTGATATAATATCAGAACATAAAAAGAAAAGAACAGCAATCAGGTCAATAATATCTGTCATTTAAAGCGCAGAAAGATTTGACCGTTGCTGCAGCAGAGTCCGCCTCAGGTTTAATATCCGGAAAAAATCTGTAAATGAAAACATCCCCCACCTGCCGGTGAGGGATGCTTTCCTATGGCGCAGAAGGAGGGATTCGAACCCTCGAAGAGCTTATGACCCTTACACGATTTCCAATCGTGCGCGCTCGACCAACTACGCGACTTCTGCATGTCTGGTCGGGAAAAAAGTTTTCTGAATTGTCAGCTTACGTATTATATACGCTGGTTTCGGAAAAGTCAAGAGGAATTTACAGGATTATCTGACAATAAAATGAAACATTTTTGCAATCAAATTGTTGCAAAATTAAGAAAAATGCGGTATGATAAGAAAGCACAAAAAGGAGGCATGAAGCATGGCACAAAGACGAAGAACAAGTCAAAAAAAATCAGGGCTCATTATTGCGCTGCTGATTCTGATAATACTCGCAGGAGCCGCACTGCTTGGTGCAACCATTTTCGGCATTCTGAAACAGCAGGAACTGGATCGTGCTGCCCAGCCGGAAATAACTGCTGAACCGACACCGGCACCGACTGCGGAGCCGACGCCTGAACCGGCAGAAACACCGGCACCGACAGAGATGGAACTTTATGCTGACAAACTGACGGCCTATTATCAGGCAATTTCACAGAGGCTGGATGCGGAAGCACTCAGGGAAAAGGACCTGAACTATATGCTTTCATACAGCTATGGGGAAAACGCTCCTGCCCGCTTCGGATATCTTCTGACTGATCTGGACGGTGACGGAACGGAAGAGCTGCTGATCGGCTGCCTCACGGGCGATGAATACACGGATGAGATTGTGCTGGATCTGTATACTGTCCGGAACAACGCAGTCAGCAGGGTATTCACCAGCGGAGAAAGAGACCGGTATTATCTCTGTGCGGACGGAACGGTTGCCAATGAGGCGTCCTCCAGTGCTTTTGAATCTCATTTCCGCTATTATACCTATGCAGGCGGAGCACTGACACTTCGTGAAGAATATGGCTTTGATCTTGCCGCAAACAGGAATGAACCCTGGTTCAGAGTGACTGCCGACGGAGCAAAAACCGTGATTACGGAGGAAGAGGCAGTTTCTGCCACGGAACGTTACAGAGACAGCTATGCAGCACAGCGCTATACACCGTTTACCGAAGTTACCTGGCTGGAGGTAAACACAGAGCCGGATATCTGGCAGGGAGAGACAAACTCGACACAGGGATAAGAAAATATCCCCCCAGGGGGGATATGGTGGCACGAATAG
>JAEEGH010027661.1_pt1 | contig 11211 bp, 5 predicted proteins | sample 9134181 | NCBI WGS metagenome assembly JAEEGH01 (sample SAMN16246544, study PRJNA631951) | gut metagenome | biome: gut microbiome; feature: rumen; material: DP-attached | host: Bos | place: Iran: Karaj | collected 2018-10 | reverse complement strand
CAGTCGCAGGAATGCGTCCACCACGTCCGGCGCCAGCTGACTTCCAGAGACCTCCTTGATGATGGAAACCACCTTATCAAAGTTCATGCGGTTGCGGTAGGGACGGTTGGAGTACATGGCGTCGAAACAGTCGGCCACGGCGATGATCTGCGCCACCCGGGGGATCTCTTCGCCCTTCAAATGGTTGGGATAGCCCTTGCCGTCCGGGCGCTCGTGGTGGGCCTGCGCCCCGATGGCCAGCTCCGGCATGATGGTGATTTCCTTCAACGCATCGTATCCCTGCGTGGTGTGCGACTTGATGATCTCGAATTCTTCATCCGTCAGCTTGCCGGGCTTGTTCAGCACCTCGGGCGGCACGCCGATCTTGCCGACATCGTGCAGCAGCGCAATGCGGTAGTATTTCTCTACAGTCTCTTCGTCGCAGCCCAGTTCCCTCGCCAGTATGGCGGTGTACTTCGCCACGCGGGAGGAATGACCGTTGGTATAGCGGTCCTTCATATCAATGACCTTTGCGAAGGCCTCGGTGATGCCGCTGACGAAGGCCATGGTTTCCCTGTGTTTCTTTTCCAGCTTTTGCGTCTTTCGCCGTACATAAAGCCGGACGATCACGGCCAACAGCAGCAGCGCGGCCAGCCCGGCGACGATATAGAACCAGACTTCCTCATAGAAAGCCTTTTCCTTCGTGATCTGAACGGTAACCACCTTGTTGCCGCGGCCCATATTGTCCCTGAGCTGCATCACATAGTGATAAGTGCCGCCCCGAAGATTGGTGTAGTCGATGGGCACCATATTGCTGCGTCTGACGGTCGTGCTGCCTCGTTCAAAGCCTTTAAGCTGAAGGCTCACCTGAGGATCGCTCAGGGAATAGTTGAACACGAAGCTGGGAATCGTCAGCTTCTGCGTGCCGGACGAGATGGTAAACGCGCCGTTTTCATCCGGGTAAATGCGCGCCCCGTCCGCCTCCACATAGGGCACCACCGCTTTGAGTTCATTGACATCCTCAAACGGCTGGTCGATGTTGACCTTGCACACGCCGGTGCTGCCCGCGATATATAAATCACCTTCCGCGGTCAGCTCGCTGTAGGAATTCGCGGTGGCGATACAGGGCAGGCCGTTGGCAAGGCTGTAATAGACAGGGCTGATTTCGCCGTTGGCCAGCAGCTCTTCTGTCGGAACCACATAGATGCCGTTGCTTGAGAGCACCCACATATCACCCTGGCTGTTTTCGTAAAGATCGAAGTTATTTGTGTAGGGGAACTTTTGAATCGTCGTGATGTGATGATCTGGCGTCATGTAAGCAATGGCGCTGCTGCAAACGATCCAGACGACGTTATGTTTTTTGTCCTTCTTGACGCGCATCACCACATCCGAAGGCAGGCCATCCTCCACGTTGATATTTTTGACGCCCGAATCATCAATGATGTAGATGCCCCCGCCGTTGCTACCCAGCACGATTTCTCCGTTCAGCCCTTCCGTGACGGTGAGGCTTTCTGTGTTTGAGATACCATCCTGTTCGCCATAAGAGCCGATCATTCGGTCTCCTTCAATGATATTCACGCCGCCGGCCAGCGCCACAAGGATTTTGCCATCCTCTTTTTCGGCAACAGCTCGCAGACTGGCAAAAAGGCCGTTTTCCTGAGGAAATACGACCACCTCGCCATGATCGTAGCACACCAGCCCCAGCTTTCGCCAGATGGAGATCCAAGCCCGGTCGTGACTGTCGCGAATGATCGAACGAATGCGGCAGCCGTCAAGCAGCTCGATCAGATCATCAGCGCCCAGGTCTTCGCCGTTCACCGTGATCGCTTTTGTCAACGGGAGGCTGGATACCGGGCCATTGTCGTCCAACACCGTCAGTCCCGTATCCGAACCGATCAGGAGCTTATCCTCGATCATACAGGTGGTGTTGACCACATTCGTCGGCAAATCAAAGCGCTGGAACAAATCGGAAAACTGGTTCGGAACGATCTTCATCACGCCCTGACGGGTAGAAGTGAACCATAGATTGCCCAGGTAGTCCGTCATCACGTCGCCCACATTGTTGTTCATGGGCAGGTTCTCCAGCAGGTGAAACTCATTGTTTTCTATATAACCGATGCCGTTGGAGGCGCAGATCCACAGCTTGCCGTCGATGCTTGAGATCATCTGCACCGGGGACAGCGGCTGGATATCGATCTCCTCAATGCCTGTCAGCGTGTCTCCCATCCGGGCGCGGCAGAAAGGATATTTCACGGTCTGCATATAGACCATCCCAGGTTCATACATGTCCGGATAGAACGCGCCGACAGCGCCGGTGACCGTGTTTTCACCGGCGGGGATATAGCTCTGCAGCCTGCCGTCCTTAAGCGTCATGATATCGCCCAGATTTGTGAGCCCGTAGATCAGCCCATCGGTTCCCATTGTAATGTAACGCATGTTCGCCTCGGCGATCAGATCGTCCTCCAGCATGGCCAGGTTGTAATCCGCGTCGATGGTGGCGATGCCGCAGGTGGTGGCGATGTAGATCGTACCGTTCTCATCCTCGGTAATGGCCCGGGTATGAGCGGATTTCATGCCATCCATCTTTCCCCAAAACCGAAACTCTCCTTTATCCATGACCGCGACGCCGTTGTCATTGGTACCCATCCAAAGCCGATCCCGGCTGTCCACATGCAGGCATTTGATGCTGGAAATACCCCCCGTGGAGTCCAATCGTTCGAAGGTATTGCCATCATATCGGATAAGGCCCGCATAGCTGCCGATCCAGATAAAGCCCTCGCTGGTCTCGGCGATGGCGTTGGCTTCGGAGGTTGGAAGCCCGTTGCTGTTGTCGTACAGCACCGCGGAGTAACCTTCGGTTTGTCCTTCGAGATCGACCGAAATGTGAACCTCGTCCGATTTCGACGTCTCCGTGGTTGACTCAGCCAAAGCATAGCTTCCATACTGGATGACGAGCAAAAGCGCCATCATCATACAAAGACAAAGCCGGAGCGCTTGCGCCCCTTTTGAATGCCTTATCCTGAAAACCTTGAGATTCACAATTCAGCCCTCCAGTAAAACATGGCAATCTTTACATAAACCCTCAATTATCATATCTCCAGTCCCGGCCAAAAACAAGATGAATTGAACTGATTATTCTCAGTCAACAGGCAATAAAAGAGGCGATGCCCGCAGGCACCGCCTCTTTTATTACCTTATGTTGCGAAACTGAACGTTCCACTGTTCGGATTACAGCTTCTCCTGGAATCCGGGTACATACAGGTGACGGGGAATACCATCCACCATGATGGGAGCAACATCGCCCTGAATCAGAGGACGCACGTAGGTGATGAACTCACTCGTGACATAGGTGCCGTCCTTGGTGATCCAGTCTCTGGGAACCAGGCGCTCGTCGTTTGCGATCTTGTGTACGTCCTTGACCTCGGTGGAGCACTGATAAGGATCATCGGAGGTACGCACGAAGACGACCATCTTGCCGCTGTCGCCCTCATCCGCCGCCTTCATGGCAGCACCGCCGACCTCGAAGGCCTCGAGGATGTCGACACGGGATGCGGAATGGGAAGCTGCTCTCTGCAGCGTGGAAAGCTCGATGGAACGGGTCTTGCAGCCGATCTCCTGGGAGACGACTTCGCACAGATACCGTGCGGTACCGGTCAGCTGCTTGTGGCCGAATGCATCGACATACTCGGTGTTGTGGCCGTATTCGCTGATGTACTTGCCTGCTGCGTCATGAATACCCTCGGAGACGGCGATCACGACGGAAGCCTTCTTCTTCAGCAGGGCGCGAACCTTTTCAAGGAACTTCTTCACATCGAAGTCCAGCTCGGGCAGATAGATCGCATCGGGACCGTCACAGTCCTCACCCTTCGCCAGTGCAGCAGCGCCGGTCAGCCAGCCTGCATTACGTCCCATGACCTCTACGATGACCACCTGACCCTTTTCGGTCTCCAGAGCCCAACCGTCGCGGATGATCTCCTTGACGGAGGTGCCGATGTATTTTGCGGCGGAGCCGTATCCGGGCGTATGATCGGTCAGAGCCAGATCGTTGTCGATGGTCTTCGGGCAACCGACGAAACGAACCTCGGAACCGGTGAGGATCGCGTAATCGGAAAGCTTCTTGATCGTATCCATGGAGTCATTGCCGCCGATGTAGATGAAGCAGTCGATCTCCAGCTGGTCAAGGATCTCGAAGATCTTCTTGTAAACGTCCATATCCTGATGGATATCGGGGAGCTTATAACGGCAGGTTCCCAGATATGCGGAGGGCGTTCTCTTCAAAAGCTCGGCATCGAGTCCGGTGCGGATGTGCTCGGACAGATCGGTATAACGACCTTCCAGCAGTCCCTGCACGCCGTGAATCATACCGTAGACCTTCTTGTATCCGCGGTCGATGGCGGTGCGGTACACACCTGCCAAAGAGGAGTTGATCGCTGCGGTAGGTCCTCCGGACTGGCCGACAATAACATTTCTCTTCTTTTTCTGACTCATGAATCCCCCTTTCCGAAAGGCATCTTGGTATAGTTTGGATACCTCCCAGAGAAATTGTGCAAATTGTCTGAAAAATTTAGTTTTTTTGTCAATTTACTGTAACAATCTAATAATACGGGGGTTTGCAGGCATTGTCAAGGAGAATACTTGTCCGGATCGTATTCCAGCGCCTCCTGTCCCTCAAACAGCGTGGTCTTAAGAAGATCCAGGTCCAGGTCCGGGCACAGTCCGTAATACATCCGGTCAAAATAGGGCAGGAACCGTTCGGCGTCCTCCTGCAGGACCGCATGCCCGACCAGGTGAAAATGCAGGGCCAGATGATCGCCCAGCCCGTTTTCTTCATACACGGAAGCAGCCTGCTTATAGGCCTCCCACATCGCGGGGGCATTTACCCAGTCTTCCCCGGTGTAGGCCGCGATGATAAAGTAAGCGCGATCCGCCGCCATGGCCAGAACGGGAAGGGCCGACTGGTCTACCGGAATCTCTTCGGGGCTGTGGTACTGCAGGAAACGGTCGACAAACCAGCCGCGCTCTGCCTCCGACTGAAGGCAGCTCAGCGGTTCATTTTGCCCGTAGGTATAACGAGGGGGACCGCCCGCTTTCCGGAAATCATACACGCACCCTTCGGAAGAATATTTATACAGCGCCAGTCCGCCCGCACCGGAGCAGGCAGGAATCGTCAGGCGGATCCGCCCGTCAAAGGCGCCGCATACGGCTGTCGCTTTGCCCCATCTTGACACACCTGTCACCATGGAGGCCTTCGGATCGAGTCCCAGCTCCCGGCCGAGCCCCGCATAGACCGCATCGAGCACTTTGGAAGCCCCCCAGGCCCAGGCCATCAATACGCCGGTCTGCGTGGCCGGATCCTCCCCGTAGGGGTAGAGCTCATAGAAAGCCCCGCTATGCTTTGTATCATCCGAAGCTACCTCACCGCTGTCCATAAAAAACAGGGCGATTCCCTGCTCCAGCAGATATTCCTTCGGCAGGATCGGATGCATGCAGATGAGGAACGGAAGTCCGCGCCCGGACGCTTCAAAGGTTTCGCAGCCTTCGTGACGCTTTTCAAACGCCGTACGCGCTTCCCGGTCCGGAAGGTAGGCGTGCACGATAAAGGAAGCCCCTCGCTCTCCTACGGACAGACAGATCCGGATCCGCTCGCCACCCACCGGCACAAAGGGATTGGGTGCCGAAGAAGCCGGCTTTTCCTCCTCCGGATCTGCTCCCAGCCGCTCATAGGTCAGAGATTCCCCGCTGCGCCAGATGCCATACATATTTTCCTGATAGAAGGCTCTCTCATCCATACATCAGTCTCCCCGATGATTTAAGTCACTGTACTTCCGCGCCATCCGAAACAGATAAAACCCGGCGACGGCCACGGCAAAGAGCGCCGACCAGAGCAGCATCTGATCGAGGGTGATGTGGATATAGCCCAGCCCCACGAAGCTGATGATCAGGAGAACCAGCATCAGCCACCCGAAAGCGCCCGCCGCCGTCAGCACAAAGAAGATACTGTCATGCACCACATCGCCTGCGGTATAAGGCTTCTCATCCTTCCGGGCCTGGGCCGCTTCCTTTTTGAGGATCTCCACGGCAGCCTGGGTCTCATCCGTGTAAAGGCGGGACAGATCCTGGGGCTTTTCTTCTTTTTCCGCGGAAAAATCCTTCCCGCTTTCCGTGGTTTTCGTGCTTTCCGCTTTTAACTCTTCTTCCAGTATTATTCCTTGATCCAGCTTCATACCTTATTATCCTCTTTTCAAAATCATACAGAACCGGCGTACTTAAGCAGTTCCAGTGCAAGCAGGCCTGCATTTTAGCTTTTCCCAAAACAAAAAAGGAACAACAAAGCGGCCCCCGCGGGAGCCGCTTCACCGATCGTTTCTATGTAAGATCACTCCACCGCCTTCGATCCCCAGATCGTCAGCTGATTGCTCTCGCCGAGCGCGGTGAAGGTCATGGTCACGACATTGGTATTCTCGATCTCCATCTCCAAGGTTACACCGCTGTAGGTGACCCCGTCAATCACGAGATCGATGTACGGCGTGCCGTCCGTCAGGCTCCAGGTGCCCGCATACGCGCCACTGATCGTGCCGTCCTCCGCGAGCGTTACCATCTGCGGCTTGTTCACACCCAGGTGCTCGTAGTCCACATTCAGCTGGTGCAGGATCACATCGTATTTACCTGCCACCTGCGCTGCCGTGTATCCCTTCTCCTGCAGCGTCTCGCCGTCCGTCTGGTAAGGTGCCGCCACCAACCAGCCGTTTTTGTTCACAAAGAGCTGATGCACCTTCACATAGTGGAATTCATTGCCGCCCGTGGTGCGGGTGTGGAAGACGATGTACGCCTTGCCGTCCGTGTCGACGAAGGCGGAATTGTGGCCCTGCGCCACCTGGCCGGTCGACATGTTTCTCCACTTGTAGGCGCCGAAGAGTCTGACACCGACGGAGAGGTTGAAGTTCTGCACCCAGGTGTCAAAGAGCGCGGAATTGCCCAGCGCATCCACATACGGGCCATCCGGCGTCGCGCTCCGGAAAATGCGGATATTGTATCCTTCCTTCGCGGAGAGTCCGCCGTAGGAGATGAACAGGTAGTAGTAATCTCCCACATGCTGGATGTAGGATGCCTCGCCGGAGACGTACTTTCCGCCGGCAATCTTGGTACCGAAATACGCATCGGAATGTGCATTCGTCTCATAGGTCACGCTGTAATCGCGCAGGCCGGTCTCCTCATCGAGCTCCAGCAGGAAAATGCCGCCGGACCAGGAGCCGTAGCTCATCCAAAGGTTCCCCTCCTCGTCGTAGAAGACGCAGGGATCGATACAGTTGGGGTATTCATCGCCCCATTTTTTGTTGCCGACTCCGTTTTTCACGTAGCGGTCCGGGAAGGTATCCCCCACCACCTGCGGCAGATCGGTCTCGGTGAAATTACTCTCATCGAATCCGCCGTACACCACGGACCCCGCGTATTCGTAAGGTCCGTTCACCGCATCGGCCGTAAGCAGCACGATGTTGGACTTCCAGTCATCGCCGTTCGCACTCAGGTAAATGCAGTATTTCTGCATGGCCGTATTGTAGAGGATGTCCGGCGCCCAGAGGTACCCGAACCAGTCGCCGCTGTTGTTGTCCTTGTTCCAGGCGCGGATCTGCTCCCGCGTCTCCTCGCTCAAGGCGCCCCGGAATACATCATCCTGCGTCGTCCAGTCGAAGAGATCCTGCGAAGAGGAGCTCGTGATATGCGTTCCGAAGACATAATAGGTGCCGTCAAAATCCTTGAAAATAGAAGGATCATGACAGCTGATCGTCTTCGCCTTGTGCAGCTGCGAGGACGCGAACTGCTGAACCATCTCCACCATCTCGATGTTCAGCACCATGCGGACATTCATCGTCTCGCCGCCGTAAACCACCTGCACGTAGGGGCGCATGGTAAAGATCTCGGATGCGGAGACCGTCGCCGCGGGGCTCCCTGTCGGAACCTTCTCCGGCACCTCACCGCCGCCGACCAGCGATCCGGTGATCGTCGCATTCTCTCCCGTCTTCAGCTGGGGAAGCTTATGGTCCAGCTCCGTGCCGGAAGGCGCGCCGAGTCCTTCCGAGCAGCTATAGTAGAACTTGCGGCTCGCGATCGTCCAGCCATCCCGCCCGTTCTCCACGGTCAGGGTAAACCGGATCTCCTCGCCCGCATCATAGCTTTCCTTGTCCGTACTTAAAGTGACCGTAACGTCATTTTGCGTCTCGCTGTACCCTGCTGCCGCTTCTTTCTCCGGAGCCGTGCTCTCCGGCTCCGTGCCGGGCTGCTCCTGGGTCTGCTCCGCTCCGCTTCCGGAGGGCGCATTCCCGCCTTCCGCACCGCAGCCGGCCAGAGTGCTTGCGGCTACCAGCATGGCCGCCAGCAGTAGCGACCCACGTCTTCTGATTTTAACGCCCATTCGATCTTTTCTCATTTTTTCTGTCCTCTCGGAGTCTGAAAGAGATTGTTCCGGTAATCAAAACGCGGATACCCCTTTTCCTCCCATTCCACCTTCATGGCAAACGCGTGGCGGTTGGGGTCGTAGAGCGGATCTCCCTCGATCTCGAGGTAGGTCCTTGCGTGATAAATACACACATCCGTGCCATCCGGAAGCTTTGTGAAGGAGTTGTGTCCCGGCCCGTAAAATCCCATCTCCCGGTCCGAGCGAAGCACCGGCTGGCGCTCCTTTTTCCAGGCTCTCGGATCGAGCAGGTCCTCCTCCTCCCCGATGCTGAGCATGCCCATGCAATAGCACTCACCGGTGGCGCTGGCGGAATAGGTCAGGAAGATCCTTCCGTCATGCTTTACCACAGCCGGCCCCTCATTGACCCAGATGTCTACTCTCTCCCAGTCATAGTCGGGCGTCGTCAGAAGCACCTGCGCGGTACCCAGCTTCGTCGGGGACTGCATGCGCGCGATGTAGAGATTGGAGATCTGGATCCCCACGCTGACCTTCTCGGCCCAGACATAATACAGCTCTCCCTTGTTCTCGAAGATCGTCGCATCCAGAGAAAATGCCTCAAAGGAATAAATGTCGCTGTCGCTTCGCTGCATCATGCCGCGCTCGGTCCAGGCGTCTTTCATGGGGTCGGGACCCGAGCATTCCAGCACATAGGGGCGCAGACGCCAGATGTCCTCCTCCATGGAGGCCGCAAAATAAATATACCATTTCCCTTTGAGGTAATGAAGTTCCGGTGCCCAGATATGACGGCTCATCTCGCCCGAAGGATGCTTTTCCCAGAGCGTGATCTCCTCCGCCGTGCGCAGTCCCTCCAGGGAATCGCTCCTGCGCAGCACGATACGGTCATATGCGGGAACAGAGGCCGTAAAATAATAGCTTCCGTCCTCGGCACGCATCACATAGGGATCCGCGCGCTGCTCGATAAATGCGGTATTGTAGGGGGTGATTTTTCCGTTACGGGGTCTTTCGCTCATTTTTCCATCCTCTTTCTTCCCTTTGGGAACGTTTCATCTTGTAATGTCCCGTCCGGTAAAGCAGCCTGCGGCGTCTGCCTTACCGCGCGGATCATTTTCCTTTAAAATGCTCCGGGCCGGTTGCCCAGCCCGGAGCGCTTGGTTCATTGCTCAGATTGCGAAATCGACTGCAATGCCTTGTTTCTTACTCGACGCTCAGCAGCTCCACATAGCTGTTCTCGTTGGTGAAGAAGAAGTATACGGGAGAGGAAGCATCCATCGTGGAGGTGAAGGTGATATTCTCGGTCCACTCGGAGCCGTCCGCACCCACGAAGGTGAAGTCAACGGAGACCTCGCCGCCGTTTCTGGTGATCTTCAGGGTGACATCCGCATCCTGCATCATAGCCAGCCAGCCGGCCCAGTCATCGCCCCAGCTCGTCGTTGCTTCGTAAGCGAAGGAAGCATCGCCCCAGCCGTAAGCATCGGCACGAAGGACACCATACTCTGCATATCCGTCGTAGTTGTCAGCGGAAGGAAGTGCATCGGTATTTACTTCGGTATTGGCAAATGCGATTACGAAGTTATCCCAGTTGTTCTTGCCATCGGAGTAGTTGTTGAGCTTCACGGTCTTGGTCGCGCCGTCTGCCAGCTCGAAGCCGTCCGTTGCATCCGACCAGAAAGCCTGCACCAGGTTCAGAGCGCCCAGGGTATCCTTTGCATTGGGATCTGCCTTGATATCATCCTTGATGCTCATGATATCGATGTAGCAGTGCTCACCGGTGATGAAGAAGTAGCAGGGATCATCCGCAGCGATGTCGACATTCTTTGCCGTCAGGGTGCAGATATTCTCGGTGGTGTTGTAGTCCACCTGGGTAGCGGCTACGGTGATGGTATTGTCTTTTCTGGAGATCTTCAGGGTGACATTTGCATCCTGCATGACCTGGGTCTGCCAGGTCGTCCAGTTGCCCCAGCTGTAGTTGATATCGAACTCATCCGCATTGTCACCGGAATTCGTGGTCGGCGTCCATGCGTAAGCATCTGCTCTGACAACCAGATATTCCTTGTAATCCGCCATGTCGTTCGGAATGGTATGTGCTTCGTTCTTGCCGTTGCAGAAGCCTACGACATAGTTGTCCCAGGTAGCTGCGCCGTCGGAGAAGTTGTGCAGGTTGACAACCTTGGTGTCGCCATCCTTAAGCTCCACGCCCTCGGTCCAGTCAGACCAGAAACCCATGGTCAGATCGGTGGTGCCCAGGGTATCGATCGCGCCCTCGGTCGGGGTCACGACAAAGTCATGTGCGGGCTCCTCATACTTTGCGGTTGCATCGCAAGCGGTGTAGAGTGCCTTCACCTGGGAAGCATCCAGAACATAGTCATAGACATAGACTTCGTCGAATGCGCCCTTCATGATGGCATCCCAGTAGTTGACGCCAAGCAAGAAGTCAAAATTGTCGGAGGGCTCCATCGTATTCTGTACGACGTAAACCGGTCTCTCATTGCCTTCCGCATCGGTACCGACCAGCTTCTCGCCGTCCACATACAGGTCAGCGATGATCAGGGTGCCGTCTGCGTTCGTGTTTGCGGGATCTACGGTCATGGTGACATTGGTCCATCTCTTGTTGTGGTCATCCACTACGTCGGTGTACCAGTTCGGCCAGGGAGATCCTTCTGCGTTCTGGTCATATGCCCAGACGCTGGGGAAGGACAGCTCATCGCTGGTGGGATTCCAGGAAGCCCAGGTAAAGTTCACATAGTGCTGACCGCCGGTCGCATCGCCGTGCATGTCGGGGCCATACTGCAGAGTAGGCATGTACTGGGCGAATCTGG
>JAEEGH010027658.1_pt1 | contig 11212 bp, 9 predicted proteins | sample 9134181 | NCBI WGS metagenome assembly JAEEGH01 (sample SAMN16246544, study PRJNA631951) | gut metagenome | biome: gut microbiome; feature: rumen; material: DP-attached | host: Bos | place: Iran: Karaj | collected 2018-10 | reverse complement strand
TCTCGATCTCCTCGGGCGGCGGTACCTCCACGAGGATCTGCTCCCCGGGCTTCGGGCGGTAATTCTTCGGGATCGGCTTGCCGTTCACGAACACATGCCCTGCGGCGATGAGTCCCTGCACGGCGCAGCGGGAAAGCCCGAGTTCGAGCGACGCGACCCATTTGTCAAGGCGCTGACCGGCTGCGTCCTCCGGGAAGATCAGCTCATGCATCCCCATCGGTTTTCCTCGAATCTGTGTGCTTTTTGTTACGGTCAACGTCAAGCCGCTTATCGTCCTTTTCCATCATAAAGAGGATATACACCGCCAGCAGCGCCGTTCCGACCGTAATGAAGCAGTCCGCGAAATTGAAGATGGCAAAATGGAAAAGCTGGACATCCAGATAGTCCACCACTGCCCCGCCGCGGAAAACGCGGTCGATGAGATTCCCGACAGCGCCGCCCAGGATCATGCTCAGGCTCCACATCAGGAGCGGGCGGTTCTTCGATTTTTTCACGAGGAAATAGGCACATGCCGCGATGCCGATGACAGTCACGATGATGAGCAGCACGGTCATTCCCGCGAAGCTCGAAAATGCCGAGCCGTTGTTCTGGATATAATGCAGGTGCAGGATGTCGAGACTGCCGATGTGCAGGAACTCCCGATCCTCGTACAGGCGGAAATTCCCTGTGATCCACAGCTTGATGAGCTGGTCGATGCCGGCGATGAGCGCGGCTGCGATCAGTGCTATGATGAGCATAGAGTCTCCCTTCACAGGAATAGCGGCTCACCGTCATGCAGACGGCAAGCCGCCGTGGATTAGAGGTGTTTATTTATAATGGGGGCTTTGCCCCCAACCCCCCAGCAGGGGATGTGATCCCCTGCACCCCGAGGTTGGGGACTTGTGATCCCCTTGCCCCCGAGATAACAGGGTTACGGTGCAGTGGCGGGATGTGATCCCCTGCACCCCGAGGTTGGGGTGGGATGATCAGCCTACGACGGATGCGCAGCGCTTGCAGAGGGTCGGATGACCCGGAACAGTGCCGACTTCCTCGGAGATGCACCAGCAGCGCTCGCACTTGCCGCCCTGTGCCTTCTCAACGGTCACAGCAACGGTCTGCTCTGCCGGTACCTCGCCGGTTGCGACCTCAACTGCGGACACGATGAAGACATCCTTCAGCTCGTTGTAGGACTTCAGGCGGTTTGCTGTCTCCTCGTCTGCGACAGTCCGAATGACCTTCGCCTCGAGGGACTTACCGATCCGCTTCTCGTTTCGCTTCTCCTCGAGTGCCTTATTGACAGTCTCGCGGATCGCGTAGATCTCGTTCCACTTTGCGGTGAATGCGGCATCTGCGGAAACGCCGGTCTTGGCATTGAACTGGTTCAGGAAGACGCTCTGTGCGTCGTCTGCTGCCTTATGCGGCAGGTTCTGCCAGATCTCCTCGCCGGTGAAGCTCAGGATGGGTGCTACCATTCTGGTCAGGGAATCGAGGATAATATACATTGCAGTCTGAGCCGCGCGTCTGGTCGGTGCGGTCACCTTCTCGCAGTACAGTCTGTCCTTGATGATGTCAAGGTAGAAGCTGGAGAGGTCAACGGTGCAGTAGTTGTGGATTGCCTTAAAGACAATGTGGAAATCGTAAGCGTTATAGCCCGCATTGACCTTATCGGTCAGCTCGTCAAGGCGCATCAGTGCCCACTTGTCGAGCTCCTCAAGCTGATTGAGCGGCACCATATCCGTATCCGGATTAAAGGTGATCTCGCCGTCGCTGAGGTTGCCGAGGATATATCTTGCGGTATTTCTGATCTTTCTGTACTGATCGGAGAGCTGGCTCAGGATATCCTTGGAAATGCGGATATCACTGTGATAATCGGAGGAAGCCACCCACAGGCGGAGGATATCTGCGCCGTACTGCTCGATGATCTCCTCGGGCGCGATGCCGTTGCCGAGAGACTTGTGCATTGCCTTGCCCTCGCCGTCAACGACCCAGCCGTGGGTGCAGACGGACTTGTAGGGGGCGGTACCCTTATAAACCACGGAGGTCAGCAGAGAGGACTGGAACCAGCCGCGGTACTGATCGGCACCCTCCAGATAGAGGTCAGCCGGCCATGTCAGCTCGTCGTAATTGTCGAGCACGGCAGTATGGGAAACGCCGGAATCGAACCATACGTCCATGATATCGTATTCCTTGGTGAACTCGGTGCAGCCGCACTCGCACTTGGTATCCGCCGGGATGAGCTCGGTGACATCCTTTGTCCACCATGCATCGGAGCCCTCCTTGCGGAAGACGTCTGCAATGCTCTTGATGGTGGCATCGGTTGCGATTGCCTTATGGCAGTCCTTGCAGTAAACGACCGGGATCGGAACGCCCCAGGTTCTCTGACGGGAGATGCACCAGTCGGAGCGGTCGCGTACCATGCCCTTGATTCTGTCCTCGCCCCACTCCGGGATCCACTGCACGTTCTCGATCGCCTTGACAGCGTCATCCTTGAAGCCTGCGACGGAGCAGAACCACTGCTCGGTTGCGCGGTAGATGATCGGAGAATGGCAGCGCCAGCAGTGCGGATACTGATGGACGATCTTCTGCATGGCGAGCATTGCGCCCTCTTCTACGAGGCGCTCTGCGATCTTCTTGTTTGCCTCGGTGGTATCGAGACCCTCGAACTCGCCTGCCTCTGCGGTCTGGTAGCCCTTGGAGTCCACGCATACGATGATCCCGATATCGTCATAATTCTTGCAGACCTCGAAGTCCTCCACGCCGTAGCCGGGAGCCGTATGAACGCAGCCGGTACCGCTCTCGAGGGTAACGTGGTCGCCCACGATGATGGGAGAGGGTCTGTCATAGAGCGGATGGCGGGTCTTCATGCCCTCCAGCTCTGCACCGGTGAAGATGTGCTCGGTGGTATAATCGGTGATGCCGGCAGTTTCCATAACGCCCTTGACGAGCTCATCCGCCATCACATAGTACCCATCGCCGTTCTTGACGAGGGTATAATTGTACTCCGGGCCCAGACAGATCGCGAGGTTGCCGGGAATTGTCCATGTCGTGGTCGTCCAGATCACGAAGTATACATTATCAAGATTCAGACCGAGCTTGGTGAACATGCCCTTATCGTCGGTCACGCGGAACTTGACATAGATGGAGTTGCAGGGATCATTCTCGTACTCGATCTCTGCTTCTGCGAGGGCAGTATTACAGTCGGGGCACCAGTAAACGGGCTTGAGACCCTTGTACAGGTAGCCGTCCTGCATCATCTTGCCGAAAACCTCGATCTGACGTGCCTCGTACTCGGGGCGGAGGGTCAGGTAGGGGTGATCGTAGTCGCCAATGGAACCGAGGCGCTTGAACTGTGCTTTCTGGTTCTCGACATGGGTCAGTGCGAAGTCCTTGCACGCCTTGCGGAGCTCAACCGGGGTAATGGCACCGTTCTCGACGCCCATTTCCTTGAGCGCCTTGAGCTCGATCGGCAGACCGTGGGTATCCCAGCCGGGAACATACGGTGCATAGTAGCCGGTCATGTTCTTCTGCTTGACGATGAAGTCCTTGAGCACCTTATTGAGCGCCGTACCGATGTGAATGGTGCCGTTTGCATAGGGCGGGCCGTCGTGGAACATGAAGGAGGGCTTGCCCGCATTCTTCTGCATCATCGCGTCATAAAGGCGCTCGGTCTCCCACTTTGCCAGAACATCCGGCTCGCGCTTGGGCAGATTGCCGCGCATCGGGAAATCGGTTTTCGGCATATTCAAGCTATTCTTATAATCCTGTGCCATTGGTGGTCAGTTCCTTTCTCTCTGGTGTACCGTCACTATCTTAAAGATTAGTCAGCGGACTGGGATGCGTTCTCCAGATCTCCGAAGCGTGCATCATACGCGGAATCGTTGTTATAAGCTGCTGCGGCTGCTGCGACATCTTCCTCGCTGGGGGAAACATCGCGTGCGATCTCCTCGGCAGTCATCTCACCACCGGGCATTCTGTCATCGTCGGCAGCGGGCATTGCGGAGATCATCTCCAGATGGCTCTTGTACATATCAAACAGGCTTCTCTTGAAGTCCGCGACCATCTGACGCGCATTCGCAAGGTTCTCCTGCTCCTGCACGAGCTCTGCATGATGCTTCTCCATGAGCACCTGATGCTTGGCATTTGCCTCGTCGATGAGCTGTGCAGCCTCCTCCTTCGCCTGATTGAGGATCTGCTCTGCCTTCTCATTGGCATCAGCAAGGATGCGGTGACCTTCCTTCTGAGCGCCTACCCATGCGTCCTTGATCGCGTCCTCATCCTTCATGTACTCGCGCACCTTATCGGCGAGAAGCTGGATCTTGTGGTTTGCATCCTCGCGCTCATTGTCGATCTCCTGGAATGTCGCTTCGAGCTTGCCGAGGAATTCGTCAATATCCTCCGGGCGATAGCCCCAGGCAGCCTTTTCAAATCTGAGTTCTCTGATGTCCTTCGCAGTCATCATTTCGCCTTCACCTCTATTTTTATGATTTGCTTCTCTCCCCTTTTCGGCGTAAACTGCCGAAGATCAGAGATATTTTATGATCGTGACCGGCAGCCGCCCCTTTTTGGTCGGCTCGCCGATCTCCTTGACGGAGAATTTGCCGAAGCCCCGCACGGAGAAGACATCTCCCGCGCCGAGAAGCTTTGCAGGCTCGGTACATTCCTGATAATTCAGCGTGACAAGTCCCTGCCGGATCATATCCAGACATGCGCCGCGCCCGTGATTCAGGGCGGTACGGAGCATTGCATCGAGCCGCGGGGAGGATACCGTACCGGTCAGCACCTTGGTCTCCTGCCGGAAATCGCCTGTATAGGGCACTGTATCCGTGACCCTCACGCCGACCCGTCCGATCTTGGTCATGCTCATCCCGACGCTTGCCGCTGCTCCCGTGACAAAGCACTGCACCCGTCCGGGCGAAACTAGGATATCCCCCACCGTATCGCGCTGCACCTGCTGCGCCATGAGCGAGCCCAGCACATCGCGGTGCGTGATCGTATACGCCTCCGGGAATGTGAACGTCAGGCAGGTGATGGGGTACTCGCTGTCATCTGGCTCTGCGTCCAGCGGGTGGATGCAGAGGATGCCGCGCTGCGCCTCCGGATAGCCGCCGAAGAAGCGGTAAGTCCCTGCCTGTAGCGTCTTTTGCAGCATCGTATACTGCCGCATATCCAGAAACGCCGTAAATCCGCGCCACGAGCCGCGCTTGACCAGATCCTGCACATGTGCTGTCAGGATGCGGTCCGCTTCCTGCTGCTTCGGGTCCATGTCTTAGATGATGACCCCGTTGTTCTCCAGCTCTGCTGCCAGATCATCGCCGATGAAGCCTACGTTGTAGGGGGTGATGATGTAGGTCAGGTTGGCAACGGGCTTGAGGCTGCCGCTGATAGCATAGGAAACGCCTACCAAAAAGTCAATGATTCTTCTTCTGTTCTCCGGGGAAGCCGTCTCCAGATTGAGGACAACGGTCTTGCGGGAGATCAGGTGGTCTGCGATGGCCTTGGCATCGGTAAACACCTCGGGCTTGACCAGTACGACCTGGAGCTGTGCAGTTGCCTGGATGTTCACAATATTGGAACTATGCTCACCGCCCTGCATCATCTCCTCAGCGCCCTGGTGCGGCGGCTGCTCCGGCTGCGGTGCAGAGGAACCAGCCTCGGGCATATCAGACGGGAAGAAGAATTCTTTGACATTCTTGAAGATTTCCATGGTGTTCTCCGTTTCTCCGTATGTCAGATTTGAAAGTGTCGGGCGCATACGGTCGCCTATATCATAAAGTATTTTGGATTATTTGCTGTAATCTCTTGCGCCGAATAATGCGGAACCGACGCGCACGAGGTTAGAGCCGTGCTCGATCGCCTGCGCGTAGTCATCCGACATTCCCATCGACAGGATCTGCATCTGCTCGGGATGCGTCTCCTTTGTACGGAGAAAGAGCTCCTCCATCGCCTCAAGATAGCGCGTATCGCTGCACGGAGGCGGTATGGTCATCAGACCCTTGACACAGACATGCTCCAGCGCCGTTACGGTCTCAAGCAGTGCCGGAAGCTCCGCAGGAGCCGTACCGCTCTTGCTCTCCTCGCCGCCGATATTGACTTCCAGAAGAATATCCTGAATGATACCATGCTTGGCTGCCTGACGCTCGATCTCCTGTGCGAGCGAGAGCCTGTCCACCGAGTGGATGAGGCGGATGCTGCCCATGAGATACTTGACTTTATTGGATTGCAGAGCGCCGATGAAATCCACCGGAACGCCTGCACGATAGGCTTCGCGCTTGGACTGCCACTCCTGTACGCGGTTCTCGCCGAGCAGCTTGATACCGCAGTCGATGGCTTCGTTGACATAGATCGGATCCACCGTCTTGGTCACCGCCATGAAGGCGATATCCTCCGGCTTTCTGCCGCTTTTGTCAGCCGCCTCTGCGATTTCGGCGGCGATGCGTGCGTAATTGTCGCGCACGGCTTGCAGCTTATTGTCCATCTGCATCAATTCCTTTCGTGATAATGGAATCATAGAGCATCAGATAGTCCGGATCCGTTGTCTGCGCCGCGATGACGTAATCGCTGCCCTCATAGAACCCATCCTCAGGCTTCTTGAGCATCCGGAATTCGGGCTGCTCACCGTTCAGGACATAGACGCCCCGCACGGTCTCCTTGCACCCCTCCTCGTTTTCGATCTCCTTGAAGTGGAGTGCGGAACGGGGCACGAGGATGCCCTGATATTCCTTTCGGATGATCTCCACGGTATCCGTGCGGTGCTGCACGAGGTCATGCGTCATGGTATCGCACATGATGATGATAACGGTATGCTTGGCGTCGTTGCCGGAGATCAGTGAAACGACCGTACCGCGGATCATCTCCGAGGTCGATGCAAATTTGAGCGTCACGCGCTTGTCCAGCTGGTAATTCTTCTCGGAATTATCCACAACTGCCGCCAATGCCCAGCGGTAGCCGTCGATGAGCTTTCCGACAACGCCGTTCTGGTTGGACGGATTGTCGTGAATCTCCTCAAGCATCTGGGGCGTGATCGTATCGAGCATGTTCAGATTGAGCTCGTCCTCGTAGCCGTCGGCATAGCTGACGAAATACGCGGCTTCCTCGGCCGGGATCGTATTGAGGGGCGCTTCCTGCTGGGCTTCGAGCGCCTCGATCTCCGCCTGGATCTCGAGCATTTTTTTCTCATAGCCGCTGTCCTGTCCGGTCACGAGCTGGTAGGTGCTCATGAGCACGACCATCTCCTCGCTCTGATCCGGGAGCGCCTTGAGATTCCCCTGCTCACGCTGGTAGAGGAATTCCTTATAATGCTCCGTGAACAGCTCCGAAAGATTGGAGGGCTGTGCGGTGTTGATGGTGCCGGGATTGGAGATACGCTCCAGGAGCGCATATTCCTTCTTGAGCGCCTCGATGCGCTGCTTGATATCGATCTGCGTCTCGGAGGCGTACACCTTCGCGATCGGGCTGCCGATGCCGAGCTTTCCGCCGTCGGAGACCTCGTAGCTGACAACGCCCTCGCCGGCATATGTAATGACTTTCTCATTGCGGATGAAAACGCCCTGCACCAGCTCCGAGTCACTGCCCACAGAGAGCAGAGCTGTCTCGGTGACATAGTCCTGCGTAAAGCGCTGCACCACAATGTTGATCACCGTCAGAATCAGAGACACCGCAACCAATCCGATAACGACTGACAGTGTTCCGTTTCTCATAGGGTCACCGCCTGCTTACTCAGACTTCTCAGCAGCCTCTGCGTCGAGCAGCGGAACCGGGCGGGACGGTGCGATCGTGGAGATCGCGTGCTTGTAGATGACCTGCTGCTGTCCCTGACAGTCGAAGATCACCACATAATTATCAAAGCCCTTCACAATACCCTTGCACTGGAAGCCGTTGACGAGGTAGGTCGTCACCAGAATGCGCTCCTTACGCGCCTGGTTCAGGAAGGTGTCCTGTAAATTCATGATCTTGTTCATGGTATTTCTCCTTTCTATGGGATCACTGCCGAAAAAACGGTCTGTACATAGATACGCCAGATTTTATCAGCGCTCCCTCTTCCATGAGACTTCATCCTGCCAGAACCCTGACAGAACGACAAGTGCCCCTATGCTGCGCATACAAACACTCATGATATATTATATCACATCTCTCGAAATTTGGCTATGATTTTTTCGGCATTTTTTGAATTTTTTCGCAGTTCATCACTTTCGTATACCTTCAACCAGCATATTTGTGTATTTCGACGGAACCATGTGAGCTGGCGCTTGGCATAGCGGCGGGACTCCATCTTGATTTTCTCCACACAAGGTGCAAGGTCTGCTGCTCCGTCCAGATACGGCAGCAGCTCCTTATAGCCGATCGCTGCCGCAGAGGTCTGCATCGCGGGATCGCGTGCTTCGCGCACCTCATCCACTAGTCCCATATCCAGCATCAGATCGACGCGCCGGTCGATGCGGCTGTAGAGCACCTCCCTGTCCCAGTCCAGCCCCGCCATCATGTATCGGTAAGGCGAAGGATGCGCGGCATTGCGCTGTTTGTAGGCGGTAAAGGTATCCCCTGTCCGGATGCAGACCTCCAGCGCCCGTACCAGACGGACGGTATTGTTCGGGTGGATCTTCGCCGCCGCCTCGGGGTCAATTGCCTGCAATTCGGCATAGAGCGCCGCCGCGCCCTCCGCATGCAATCTCGCATATAATTCATCGCGGACAGCCGGGTCGCCGGGTTCTTCGGTGAACTGCATCCCGGTAAGGACGGTATCCGCATAAAGCCCCGTCCCGCCGACCAGAATCGGCAGTTTGCCGCGGGCGGTGATGTCGGCGATTTTCTCATGCGCGAGCTGGGCGTAATCCGCGACGGAAAAGCTCTGCGTGCGCGGGATGATGCTGATGAGGTGATGCGGGATACCCTGCATTTCTTCCGTTGTGGGCTTTGCCGTGGCGATATCCAGCCCTTCGTAGATCTGCATGGAATCGCAGGAGACCACCTCGCCGTCCAGCATCTGCGCCAGTGCCACGCCGAAGCCGGTCTTACCGGAAGCTGTCGGGCCGACGATGGCGAGAACCCTCGGTTTATCCATAAGCGTCCCCCTTTCTCTCCTAGTTTAGAGCATTTTTAAGTTCGGAGCATGTTTGGCAGTTAGGAATTAGGAGTTAGAAGTTAGGAGTTGCGGTGTCGCTGACGCGACGATTTAAATGGGGCTTCGCCCCAAACCCCAGTAACTCATTTCCGGCGGAAGCGATATGTTTGATCCCAGCTTTTTAAACCTGTCCCGCGCCAGCGGGACACATTCACTCCTCACTTCTAACTCCTCACTTCTAACTTCAAAATGCTACTGACTAACGCTCAGACGCGTCTGCGAAACTGCTTCTCCAGATTATACTTCGACATAGTGAACATGACCGGTCTGCCGTGGGGGCAGTGGCGGATGTTCTCGTCGCCGCAGACGCGCTCCGCGAGCGCCTGCAATTCCTCGATGCTGTTCTTGTCATTGGCTTTGATAGCGGATTTGCACGCCATTTCGTGGAGCATATCGTCGAGGATATGTGCCTGCGGATTGACCTTGCCGAGATAGAGATTATGCGCGATCTCCTGTACAATTTCGTCCATGTTCAGCCCCTCGAAGAAGATCGGCGCGGCAGTCGTCACGGCATAGGGCTTCTGCGACAGATCCATCTCGAAGCCGAGACGGTCGAGGAGGGCGGTATTCTCCTCCAGCGCCGTGAATTCATCCAGCGTCAGCAGCACCCGGCACGGTGCCAGCAAAAGCTGCTGGTACTGCCTGCAATTGTCGCGCTTCAGGCGTTCAAATAACACCCGCTCATGTGCCGCGTGCTTGTCGATGATAATAAAGGTATCGCCCGACTGCGCGAGGATGTAGTTCGCGAACAGCTCGCCGATGACCTTGACATCAGGAAATTCCTCGGTTTTCAGCTCGCCCGTTCCGGGTGTCGCGCTCGGATGATAGGCGGGCGTTTCGATCGGCTTCGGCGGCTCCGGAGGGAATTCCTCTATGTCGTCCTCCGCGTCGATATCGATCAGTTTTCCCGTATCGATGGGCATTTTCGGTGGCGCGGATGCCGCAAAGCTTGCAGGCTTGTGCAGCTCCGGTGCCGTGCGGACAGGCTCGGAGCGAACCGGCTCCGGCTGCCTGACCGTGACCTCCTCCGGCAGTCCGAAGGGCATGGATTCTGCTGCAAGCGGCTGCTTTGGCTCCGGTGCGGGCGTTTCCACAGGGATTTCCGGCTTGTGGAATGCTTCGACCGCAGGAGAGATCGGCTTTTCCACGGGCTTTTCGGGGACGTTGAAAGGTTCCGGCTTCACTTCCGGTGCAGCTTGCGGCTCCTCTGGAAGCAAGGGCGCGGACTTCGGCGGTTCCGGCTCGGGAACGAGGGGCTTTTGCTCGTAGACCGGCTCCGGTGCGCCCTCATACCAGTCGCGGCGCGGCATCTGGAATTCGTAGATGAGCCCGGCTTCGAGCATCGCGTTTTTCAGCGCAAAATAGATGGCATTCGACACTTTTTTCTCGTCGGTGAAGCGCACCTCAGCCTTGGCGGGGTGGATGTTCACATCGAGGGTGTCCGGTGCCATTTCCAGCAACAGCACGCAGGCGGGGAATTTGCCCGTCATGACCATATTCTCGTAGGCACTTTCCAGCGCGACGGAACAGGTTTTCGACCGCACAAAGCGCGAATTCACGAAGAAATTCTGAAAGGCGCGGTTGCCCTTGGAATAAAGGGGCTTGACGGTGTAGCCGTACACGCGGATGCCGTCCTCGGTGTGATCGACAGGAATCAGATCCCGCGCAAAATCGCGCCCGTAGACCGCATGAATCGCCGCCAGCAGCTCGCCGGAGCCGTCCGAATGGAAATCCCGCTTATTGTCGCGCAGGAATTTGAACGCGATCTCCGGGTGCGAGATCGCGATTTTCTGAATGATCTGGGAGACGGCGTTCCCCTCGGCGGCATCGCGCTTCATGAACTTCCGGCGGGCGGGCACATTGAAAAACAGGTCTTTAATCATGAGCGTCGTGCCGACCGGACAGCCGCAGTCCTCCGGCTCGGAGGTGTCAAGTCCCGCGATCTCGTAGAGCGTGCCGTATTCGTCCTCGGGACGGCGGGTCATGACCGTCACGCGTGAGACTGCCGCCACGGATGCCAGCGCTTCGCCGCGGAAACCCAGCGTCAGGATGGAATCGAGGTCAGCCTTTTCCGCGATCTTGCTCGTTGCGTGGCGCAGGAATGCCGTCGGGACG
>JAEEGH010027657.1_pt1 | contig 11212 bp, 7 predicted proteins | sample 9134181 | NCBI WGS metagenome assembly JAEEGH01 (sample SAMN16246544, study PRJNA631951) | gut metagenome | biome: gut microbiome; feature: rumen; material: DP-attached | host: Bos | place: Iran: Karaj | collected 2018-10 | reverse complement strand
CCGTAATCATTGTGGACGGCAAGGAATACCCGATGAGCAGCGGCGAAAAGCTTACCGCTAAAAACCGCATGGAGCTTATGGCAGCGATAGAGGCCCTTGAAGCAATCGTTGACGACAGACACTGGCGGAACCGTAAAGTTTGCGTTGTTTCGGACAGCCAATATGTTAAGAACGGCATCCAGACGTGGATAAAAAACTGGAAAAAGAACGGTTGGCGTACTTCGACGAAGGAGCCTGTAAAAAACAAAGATTTGTGGCTTGAACTTGATGATGCTGTTTCTCATCTTGATATAGAGTGGCGGTGGGTAAAAGGCCACGCCGGAAACAAATACAACGAGATGTGCGACAGACTCGCCGTAGAAGCCGGGCAAAAACAGTAGTTTTTTTAGTGTATCTTTTTTACGCCAAAAATGTTAAGTTATATAGGACATCTTGAAAAACTCGCCGTGGCGTTTTTTCGAGATTGCTTTTGAGAGTTTAAAAACAAGGAGTTTATTATCTATGAAAAAATCAATATTGTTTTTCTGCGTTTTGAGCGCTTTTTTCCTTTTGGCAGGATGTGCCACAACTACAAAAAAAACGGAGAAAGAATCTCCGTATCTTACGACGCTCGGTGATTTTTCTCCATTTGAACTTGGTGATGCAATTAGTGTATGGAAAGACGGAGATGATGTTACTCCGTGCGAAATGACTTTATATTGTGTTCCCCGCACAAATAAGATAGAAATCCATTTTTCCCGCCATATAAACAAAATTGCGCTGATGATGAATGCGGAAAACTGTGCCGAGTTCGAAAGATGTGTAGGCTTGTACATGGACGATTATAACTCCGGTCATTTTGACAAAAACCATGAACCGACGAAAGATAATGCATACGGTATGACGAAAACAGGCATTGCTTGGGGTGTTTTTGGCTACAGCTACAATGCAGATGTAAAAACACGCTTTAATTATGAGATAATCGGCGGAAAGCCATATTTCAGCATGTTCCTTGATTCTGGATTGGCCAATGATCAGTCTGATGTATATTCACCAAAAATGACGATGTATTTTTCGCCGTCACAGCTTGAAACAATTATGGAGCTTACTGATTCAAATAGCATCGCAGCGCACATAAAAGCTTTGGAAGAAGAAGCGTATTCATTCGAATACGAGTTTTAACGGTTTTTTACCAGACTAAAAAAGCTGCCTTCGAAGGCAGCTTTTTTTTCTGAAAGTATTTATTTCTTTTTAAGAAGCGCGGCGAAAGGATTGTATGTTTCTCCTTCCGACTCGTCCTGCTTTGCAAGGAATTCCTCCGCGGAATTATCCTGCTTCTTTGTAGTCGCCGGACGCAGCGAAATGCGGCGGTTTTCCGCATCAACTTCTTTTATTGCAACTGCAATATCTGTTCCAGTTTTATAGACTTTACGCAAGTTTGTCTTCCTGTCCGCATCTTCAATTTCTGAAATATGCAAAAGCCCGTCTATTCCCGGCTCCAAGTTTACGAACAGTCCGAAATCAGCTATACGCGATATAGTTCCTGTAAGCTTTTGTTCCGGCTTGTACCGTTCTGTCACAGTACTCCACGGGTCGGCAAGCAACGCTTTCATACTCAGTGAAATGCGCTCGTTCGGCCAGTCTATGCGGATTATGGATGCTTCAATTTCCTGTCCTACGGACAAAACTGTGCTGATATCTTCTATGCGTGAGCGAGAAATTTCTGAAATTGGAAGAAGAGCTTTGAATCCTTCTATTTCAACGAAAGCACCGTAGCTTTGCAGTGAAAGAACTTTTCCTTTTACCGTCATGCCTGTTTTAAGCTTTTGCTTAAGCGTTTCTTTGTATTCGTTGTATTTTGCTTCTTCTACGGCGCGGTTAGAAACAAGAATGTTCCTGCCGTTCTCTTTATACTCCTGAATGCGGAACGTCATCGTTTTTCCGATGAAGAACGCAGGCTCTTCTTTCTGTTTGAAACCCATCTGTGAATATGGGCAGAACGCACGGCTGTCGCCGATTTTTACTTCAAATCCGCCTTTTATCTCTTTCTCAACATGACCTTCAACCGGAATTCCGCTTTTCCAAGCATTTTCAAGAAGCGTTTTATCCGCTTTATCGCCGGCTATTTTTGTGGTGAAACGCATTTCACCGCGCTGGTCTCCAAGAAAGTAAACTTTTATTGTATCGCCTTCTTTGACTGTTATTTTTCCATTTTCATCAGTGACATCCGCAATATCCAGAACGCCTTCGCTTTTTGTATTTAGATCCAGAAAAACGCAATCATCCGTGACTGCAACGATTTTAGTCTGTATTTCCTGCCCAATTTCCAGGTTTTTCACTTTTTCCTCCTATCGCGTAAGCGACACTCTTTTTCACCGATAAATATAGAATATCACAAAATAGAAAAAAAAACGAGAAAAAAATGAAAATACGTAAATTACAGATTAGCAACGAGCGAATCGATATCGTCTGACATGTTTTTCTTGCGCTGAAGGACAATCAGCGTAATGTCGTCATCGTACGGAACTTCGCCTGCAAACGTCTTGAGCTTTTTAAGGATGTAGTTGAGTTTTGCGCTTGCTGAAACGGAACCGGCTTCTGCTATAGCTTCAGCGAGCCGTTCGCGTCCGAATTGTTCGCCATCGCTGTTAACGGCTTCTGTTATGCCGTCTGTGTAAAGCACGAGAGCGTCTTCCGGGGCAATTTCAAACTGCTGTGACGGGAACGATACTTCAAGTCCACGTATACCAATCATACCGTATTGTGTTGACGGTGTACGCGTCTTTATTTCAACGCATTTCTGCGTTTCGCTCACGTAAAGCAGCGGAACAGGGCTTCCTGCGTTTGTGAGTTCCGCGTGGCATGTCTCGCCTTCCAGAGCATTGTCGAGCCTAAGAACAACACCAGTAAGATAGTTTTCAATGTCGCCTTTTGCAGTGATGACGCCACGGTTTATGTTTTCCATAACGACACCAAGGTCTTCGTGGGTTTCTCCGCTGTAAAGGCCGTCGCGGAACGTCTGGCCGATTATGTTCTTACAGAGCATTGTGACAAGGCCGGCGGCAATACCGTGACCCGAAACGTCGAAAAGTGACATTCCTTCAAGAACAGTACCGACATGGTATACGTCGAACATATCGCCGGAAATACCAGAAGCTGGCATAGATGTCATGGCAAAATCCCAACCGTTTAACGTAAAGTCGGGTTGCTTGAAGAATGCTTCCTGAACGTGGACGGCAAAGTTCAGGTCGGCTTGTGCCTGCCGTCTTTCAGCCTCTAGTTTCTCATTCGATTCGGTAAGCCTGTGAGTTCGTTCATCAATCTCCTGCTCTAAGTAAGAGTTCAAATACTCAACGCGTTTGAAAATCTCGTTGTAGCGGATTGAAAGAATGAATATGAACGCAAGAATAACGCCCTGCCATCCAAAAATTGTTATAAACGGCCAATTATCAAGGTGCAGGATGGAATGAACAAGCAAATCAATTGGAATTGCGACAAGAACCGGAGAAAAACCTGCAATAAGAACGTAGACTTCCTTCTTTTGGCGGATAAGTGACTTGCAGACCGATTCTACGCCGAAGTATATCTGTGCGCTTATGAAAAGAATAAGAACAGACTGTGCATGAAGCAGAGTTACAAGCTCAGGAATAGCCAGTGTTATTATTATTGGAAGGATAAGTATTACAAGTCTTGTTATTTTAAGGCTCTTTGAGTCAGTTTCGTGCAGGAATTCGCGTATATACGAAGATGCAAAATAAGTAGATATATAAGCCGGTATGGCATAGAAGAACTTGCTGAAAACAAGGTAGGATGGGAAAAAGCCCTTCAAAAAGCTGAACTGATCCTGAAAGAACGGCGACAGGAACACTGCGGAGCACAAGTTGAGCATTGCGTGAAGCAGATATTCCTTGAATTTACGCTGGGAATACAGGAATAAGTATAGAATTGCGATAATTACAAGCGAGAAAGAAAATGAAAAGTTTATTGTTGAGCAAAGGAATGTTGTTTTTGCAGCTTCGTAAGAAACTTTATCGTAACTGTCCAAATAGATTGTGGTAGGAACGCTTCCTACGCCTTCAACCCATATTTTTATGGCAAGAACGTGTTTGCTAGTATCCTTTAGGATAGAATCCGGTATGTAGAAACCGCCTGCTTTATAGCCTGCCATGAACTGATCCGGCGGCAATGAACCGAGCTGTCCGATTTCATGTCCGTTAACAAAAACATCACCGGAAAATAATATGCGGTTGGAAAAAATACCTATAGAAGTATTTTTAAGTGCTTCTGGGATTGTGAAGTCCGTATAAATCCAGATATATCCTTTTTCTTCGGGGAGAAGTGCTTTTAGCTGATCTTCTTGTTCTACGTCCAAAAGACGGAATCCGTTCTTGTCAACATCGGGAACGCCTTGTCCTGAACGAAGCTCTTCCGGCATGGAGCCGTCTTCCGCACCTTGCTTCCAGAACCAATGATGACTGAACGACAGTTTGGTCGAGGATTCTTCCTTATGGCTACAACCCGCAAGTATACAGATAAATACGAGAATTGCCAGAATTGAAAGAGAAATAATCTTCTTTTTTGAAATGCGGAAAATACGCATATTATAACTATATACTGTTTTTCGATTCTTTGGAATCTCCATATACTCCAATTTCGACATTTTTCCAAAAAAATTATAAAAAATTTAAGAATTTGTTAAGAAATTCGGAGTATTGACGATTTTCGTGAGGTTTTCGCCCGTTTTGCGTGCGAAGTGTTCGCGTTTTTTTCGGATTCGTGCCTTGCGACGCTTGGTTTCGGCGTGCAGTGCGCTCGTTTTGCGCTACTTTGCGCCTACGCTGTGAGTGCTATTTGCCCGCGCGCAATAACTCCAAGTTCTTTTTTATGAGCGCGCACCTCTGCTCAACGCACTTTACGGAGCGGAGCGGGTCGGCAGGCGTGTTGAACACGTAGTCCTTAAGCTTTTCGATTGTCGTAGAAGCTACATGAAGCCGGGTATCGCTCGCCGCGTAATAGATGAAAACATCGCCGTTTTCACGAGCGATAGCGCCGTTCGTGAAAACGACGTTGGAAACGTCGCCGACCCGCTCCCAGCCCCTCGGCCCGATAAGGAGTCCGCCCGGTTCCGCAATCACTTTTGAAGGGTCGTCCAATGATGTTGCAAAAGCATATATAACGTATCTGAGCCCCGCGGCTGTATTGCGGACACCGTGCGCAATGTGAATCCAGCCTTTGTCAGTTTTAATTGGCACAGCACCAGCTCCGTTTTTCGATTCTGTTATTGTGTGGTATTTGCGCGCGCTCGTGATTATCTCCTCATCGATGACGGCATGTGTAATGTCGTCGCACAGCCCGAACCCTATGCCGCCGCCGGAACCAGTTTCAATAAAGTCGTCCATAGGACGGGTGTAGAACGCGTATTTTCCTTTAACGAACTCTGGGTGAAGAACGACGTTGCGCTGCTGCGGAGAGTTGAGTGTCTTAAGGTCGGGTAAGCGTTCCCAGTGTTCAAGGTCTTTTGTGCGGACAATGCCGGCGGCGGCGACAGCGGCTGAAAGGTCTTTTGATGAAGTATCCTTGCTTTCTGAGCAGAAAACGCCGTAAATCCAGCCGTCTTCGTGCTTTGTAAGCCGCATGTCGTATACATTCGTTTCGTTAGGCTCCGTGTCGGGAAGCTGCACAGGGTAGTCGTGGAAACGGAAACCGTCTACAGGGCTGTCGCTTTCGGCTACTGCGAAGAAAGATTTACGGTCGGCGCCTTCGACCCTGGCAACGATGTAGAACTTTCCGTTAAGCTCAATCGCGCCAGCGTTGAAAACTGCGTTTATGCCAAGCCGCTCCATAAAATGAGGGTTTGTTTCGGCATTAAGGTCGTACCGCCAGAAAAGGGGCACGCTTTCGCGCGTAAGCACCGGGAACTCGTAGCGCGAGAAAATCCCGTTGTAAAATGATTTGTCTATGTTGTTCTTGCGGTTAAGAATTGCGTCTTGTTTGGCTTTTTCAGCGAAATATGATGGGTGAATCATGGTGGCTCCTTGTGGTTTGCGGCAAATCGGTGCACGGTGCGTTTGTTATGCGTGCGGGTTTGCGCAATGATTCCGAGTTATGTTAGTTGAACTTTGCAACTAACTGACGCTATATTATCGTTTTTCGATGGAAAAGACAAGATGTAGTGGGGTCGCTCCCCACCCCTTCCTATATTTACGTATAATTTTTGGTGAGTTATAATTACACTGAGAGTTAGGAGATATCGTATGAAAAAAGTATTTGTTCTTGGGATTGCAATTCTGCTGCTCGTGGCGGGCTGCGCGACAGAAAAGGATACGAAAGAAAAAATCGGACGAGCTGAAAGCGGCTCGCAGGAAATGGCTGAGAACGCCGGGAACTATAGCGAAATAATCGAGAAGATTGAAGGCGTTTATGTGAATGAAACAGGCATATACAACGTATCGATAGAGTATCGGGACAACTTTACGTTCCACGTTAAGACTAATTATCCGATGTTCAGCCAAAATGAAGTTGATGTGAAACTGAATGACGTGTATAAAAAAATCCTTTTCAGCTACGAAATTGGTGGCAGAGGCGGCATAGGCGGTTCTATCGTCATAAAATTCGATAAGGAAAAGAATCTGATTTTGCAAGAGGACTATTACGAGTGCGAGTTTGATGACGATTTAAACCCGATAAACGAAGAAGAAACCCACAAAATTGAAATTTTACGGAAAGATGTTGGTATTTTTGAGGTGCCTGAGGAGTCGGCAGAATCGGCGGAGCCTCTTTCGGAACCGAATTATTCGACTGCTTATCAGAGCCTATTGAATTATCTGCACGAAAAGAAAGAGTTCATCAGAAAGAATTACGAGACGATTGACGATGACGAAAAGCTTTATAAGGGAAACACGGTTTTTGGACCGAATGCGTTTTTTGTGAATAACGAGCTGCTCGGCGGAGCATCGCTTAAAATCGGCATGACGAAAAAAGACGTGTATGCGTTGCTTGGAGAGCCGTGGAGAGTGTTAAAAGACGGAGACTATGTTGATTATTGGGCGAACCTTCATGTGAAAGACTTTTTTGATGATGGGCAGGAAACTTTTTACGCCAGTACAGTAATTGGTTTTTATTTTGACGCGGACGAAAAAATAACGCAAATATCGGTTTTGGTTGAGGGCGTAGAAGAGCCTTCTGACGATGATTTTTGGCCGTAAGAGTATATCTCAGCTTGCCTTGTATGTCATGAGCCAGCGTTTTACAGGAACGGTCCAGTCTTCTTCCGAGCAGTTTTCAAGAAGGAATTTTTCGAACGTGATGTGTATGTGCGAGTGGATTCTTTCTTTGTCTTGCTGCGGGATATCCGTACTTTCTTTGAACAAGTTGTCGATGAAATATACTGCATCGTTAAGGGTGAAGCGGTCTTTGAGCATTATCGTCATCATGTAGATTGCCGCCGGAATGCAGTTGACGCTGTGTTGTTTTACATACAGGACGGTCTCTGTAATGGCTTTTGCGGAGCCGAAAATCTGGTTCGTGTAGAAATTTTTTTCTTCATCGTTGAAAGTCGGGGTATTGAAAATCTCCCGATAGAAAATCCATGCCATAATCATTATGGAAACGTGCAGGCTTGGTACGCACATAAGATGCGGGTCAAGCGCGTGGATAAGGCGGAAATGCCTGTCTTTGTTGTATTTAGGGCGGTCGGTCGTGGACATGCTGAACGAATAGATATGATAGGCGATTTCATAGCAGTTCCTGAGCTCGGTGAGGACATCGGCGGCAATTTTGGCGCGTTCTTTCCGGTTGAACCGTGTAAGGCAGAAGCCGAGCGGGCGGGCGAGCGAATGGATAAAATCGAGGTATGTGGAGATTCTTTCCGGTACGAATGGAACTGTTTTATCAAGTTCATTGTCGACTTTGACGACCGGGATTTTGCGGATTTTGAGTTTAACGCTGAACTGGAGCATGAAGAACTTACGCAGGGCTGTGTGAACGCATTTCATCAGCGGAATAAATGTGCGCGGACAGAACCAAAGATAAAGGTAAGTTTTCAGTGCGTTGTATTCTTTGAACGAATGAAGCTTTGTCTCTGTGTTGTTTTGTGCATTATTCATTTAGAAGAACCTTCTTTGCGATGGCGACTGTGGTCATCGCATCTTTTCCGTAATAGTCGGCACCGATTTTTGTAGCGTACTCTGGCGTTAGGACGGCTCCGCCTGCGATTATTACGAACTTGATGTCTTTGCCGAGTTCCGCCTGCTGTTTTTCTGTTTCGCGAAGCATCCTGATTGTATTTTCCATGCTGAGGACGGTTGTTGTCATCAGTGCGCTAAGCCCGATAAGCTTTATGTCTTTTTCGAGCGCGGTTTTTATGATTGTTTCAGGGGCAACGTCTTTGCCGAGGTCGATTACTTCGAAGCCATAGTTTTCTAGCATGGCGGAGACGATGTTTTTGCCGATGTCGTGGATATCGCCCTGTACGGTCGCCATGAGGACACGTCCGTTGCTTTTTTGTGAGTCCGGGTTGTTTGCGGAGTTCGTGGCGATGTGTTTTTTAAGGAGCGCGAAGACTTTTGAAACTGTGTCCGCGCTAAGGAGGAGCTGCGGAAGGAACTTTTTGCCGGAAGCGTAGTCATCGCCTACGTTGTCGAGCGCGGGGACGATGTAGTTGTTAACGATGTCCATAGGGGAGAGCGTTTCAAGAAGCTTCGCGGCTTCTGCTTCGGCTTTTTCGGGGTAGCCTTTGACGATGGCTTGGAACAAGGGCGATGACGCGGTAGTTTGTTCAGTTTGTGGCGCGGTCGCGTTTGCGCCGGTTCCAGTTTGCGCGGGATTCGTCGGGTTTTGAGGCGCATTTCCCGTCGCAGATGCGCCGGCATTCGGGTTTTGCGCGGTTTGTGTGCTTGCACTTGGTGCGACAGTTCCTGCGTATGCGTCTATGTACTCCATGCAGTTTTCGTCAAAGGCGTAGACGGCTCTGTACGTGCGGTAAGAGTCGAGCATAGGCTGCGAAAGCGGATTGATTATGCACGCGTCGAGTCCCGCGCTCAATGCCATGCTGAAAAAGTGCGAGTTGATGATGTCGCGCCGTGGCAGTCCGAACGATATGTTTGAAACGCCGAGTATCGTTTTTACGCCTTTTGTGGACGGCGAAGTTTTCAAAAGCCTGATTCCGCGTATCGTTTCTGACGCTTCTTTTTGCTGCGAAGAAACAGTCAGTGTCAACATATCTATGAAGATATCCTCGCGTTTTATGCCGTACTTAGCGGCTTCCGCTACGATTTTTTCAGCGATGGCCAGGCGACCTTCCGCTGTTGGGGGAATGCCGCTTTCATCAAGGCAGAGCGCGACAACGCTGCCGCCGTATTTTTGAATGAGCGGGAAAACCGCGTCCATTGTTTTTTGCTTTCCGTTCACAGAGTTTACGAGCGGTTTTCCGTTGTAGCGGCGCATCGCGGCTGCAAGAACGTCAGGCTCGCTGGAATCGATTTGGAGCGGGCAAGTGAATGTTTTTTGCAGCAGGAAAACGGTGTCGGACATTACTTGTTTTTCGTCTATTCCGGGAAGTCCGACGTTTACATCGAGTACGTGCGCGCCTGCTGCAAGCTGCTTTTCAGCTTCGTCGAGGATGAACTGGGTGTCGCCGGAAAGCAGGGCTTCTTTGCATTTCTTTTTGCCGGTGGGGTTTATGCGCTCACCGACGATGATTGCCCCGGCGCTGCCGCCGATGCGGACTGTTGTGCTGCCGGAGCAGACGCAGGTTGCGTGCTCACGTGATGGCGCGCACCTCGAAGCTCTAGAGCACTCCGCGACAGCTTGCACCATTGCGGCGATGTGCGCCGGGGTCGTGCCGCAACAGCCGCCCAGAATGCTCACGCCAGCTTTGTAGTTTGTCAGCTGAGAAGCGGCAAATTCCGGCGGAAGCACTTTGAAAACAGTTTTTCCGTTTTCAAGCTGCGGTAATCCTGCGTTCGGCTGCATTATAACTGGAATGGATGCTTCCGCCGCAAAAAGCGACGCAAGTTTTTCCGCCACCGCAAGGCTTACGCCGCAGTTCATGCCGACTGCATCAACGCCAAGAGCTTCCATATATGTTACGGCCGTAAGAACATCCGCGCCGGAAAGTGTCCGTAAATTATCCTGAAACGTGATAGATGCGATAATAGGCAGAGAAGTGTTTTCTTTGACGGCAAGGACTGCGGCCTTAACTTCGTAAAGGTCGCTCATCGTCTCGATAATGGCAAGGTCTGCGCCTGCTTTTTCGCCTGCGGTGGCGGCCTGCGCATAAGAAGTGTATGCTTCGTCGAAGGTCATCGTTCCTGCCGGCTCTATCAGTTTGCCGCTAGGTCCGATGTCGAGCGCAACGAACTTGGGACTGACTGCCCCGCATTGTCCGTCCGCACAAGCTCCGGCAACACTGCTACCAGTACCGCATTCGCGCTGATACTCATCTATCGCGTTGCGCACAAGCGAAACCGCCTTACGAATCGCGTCGCCTGCAGAAAACTGTGCGCCGTGCATTTTTATCGGTGTCGCGCCGAACGTGTTTGTCGTTATAAAATCAGATCCTGCCTTAAGATATTGCAGATGGATGTTTTTTATCACATCAGGATGCGTAAAATTCAACTCTTCGGGAATCTTGTAGTCCGTAACGCCGGATGCTTGAATCATCGTTCCCATTCCGCCGTCCGAAAAAACAGGGCGGCCTTCTTTTATCCGGTTAGAAAGAAATGTTCTAAAATCAACTTTTGCCATCCGCATTCTCCGTTTCGTCGTTTGCCGCCGCTCGCATCCGTACAATATGTCAGGCGTTTACGGCCTTTACAATGCTGTTGATGTTCGACACTATCGCCTCTGCGACATTCGGCTTGTTCATCGTATAAATGTGGATGCCGCGCACTCCGTTAGAAATCAGGTCGATTATCTGGTCTGTCGCGTAAGCGATTCCGGCTTGCATAAGTGCTTCCGGGCTGCCCTGAAACCGGTCTACAATCATCAGCAACTTACGCGGAATATACGCGTTCGAAAGCTTTATCATGCGCTTAATCTGCGAAGGCTGCGTTATCGGCATAATACCGGCGAGCACCGGAACGTGAATGCCCTTTGACTGCAAGCGGTACAAAAAGCTGTAGAGCATATCGTTGTCAAAAAACATCTGCGTCGTAAGAAAATCGCAGCCTGCCTCAACTTTGTATTTCACGTTGTCTATATCGATGTCGCGGTTGTAGCTTTCCGGGTGACC
>JAEEGH010027655.1_pt1 | contig 11212 bp, 5 predicted proteins | sample 9134181 | NCBI WGS metagenome assembly JAEEGH01 (sample SAMN16246544, study PRJNA631951) | gut metagenome | biome: gut microbiome; feature: rumen; material: DP-attached | host: Bos | place: Iran: Karaj | collected 2018-10 | reverse complement strand
GAGGGGGCGGTGCTCGGGCCGGTTCAGCCGCATGTCGTTGTAGAAGACGTGGTTGCACCAGAAGGTCTCGCCCAGTCCGTCGACGAACTTCGACGTGAGGTTCTGCTGCCAGTCGAGCCACCAGAAGTCTACGCCCTGACGCTCGCGTGCCCTCAGGATTCGGTTGAACATGGTGTGATAGAACCGCTTGTCAGAGAGGTTCCAGGGCACCACCTTGGTCGTCTTCGGGTCCATGCCCATGTCGTCGCGCACCAGCTGGAAGAAGTCCTCGTCGTCGTCGACGCCGTCAGCCGGGTGCAGGTTGAGCGCCACCTTGAGGCCGCGCTGGTGCATATAGTCGATGAGCCCCTCGGGGTCGGGGATGATGCTCTTGTCCCAGGTCCAGCCGGTCCAGCCCTCGGTGTGCCAGTCCATGTCGAAAATCATCACGTCCATGGGAATCTGGTTGCGCTTCACGTCGTCGGCAATCTGCATGAACTCCTCAGCGGTGTAGCGCTGATACTTGGAGTACCAATAGCCTAAGACGTAGAGCGGTGGCATGGGCTGGCGTCCGGCCACCTTGATGAAGTCGGCCAGACACTGCTTGTAGTTGTGGCCATAGCCGAGGAAATACCAGTCGGTGGCGTTCTTGTCGACGGGCTCTGCCACCCATTCGATGCCGTCCTGCTGTCCGTCGAAGGCGAAGGTGGTGGAGCCGTCGCCTCGTCGGGCTCGTGGCGACTCGTCGATGATGCTCCATCCGGCGCGCGAGAGCAGTCCGTTCTCCATCTCGCGGCGTTTGTTGTCGCCAATCTGGCCGTCGAGCGTGCGGGTGGTGCCCTTCAGGTTGAGCAGGTCGTCCTTGCCGGGATACCACAGCACGGGGCGTCCGTTCAGCTGCATGCTGATGCTCAGCACGTCGGCGCCGCTTTCATTGGCGTTGGCGTTCAGCTTTCCACCTATTTTATATTTTAAAGTCAGTGCGTTGGTCTTGATGTAGAGGTAGCCGTCCTTCTGCTCTTGGGTAAACTGCGGCACGGGCAGCCTGCGGTTGACCACGGCGAAGGTGGCACGGTCTTCAAACAGTCCTTTCTCGCTGTACTGTATACGTATCATCTCTGGGGTGAGCACGGTGAAGCGGGCCTTGCCGGCAGTCACCACAGCATCGGGATGAGCCACGGGATGATTCGGCTGGGCCCAAAGCGAGGCGGTGCAGCCGAGGAACATGAATAATAAAAGTTGAAGTCGTTTCATATTTCAATAGTTGCTGGTTTGGTTTTTCCGATGCAAAGTTAAGCCAATTCCCACGCACACACATATAAAATAAGGAATGTATAACGTATATCACGGTTATACAAAACACAAGTTGCTGATTCTTAGACCTTTTTAAAGTCCTGAATCAGCAACTTGTATCAATGAAATCAACGGCCTAAATCTGCATGATCAGGCTCTCAAACTTGTCATTGTCGGCTGTTGAGCGGTTTTTGATGCGCGTCTTGTAGGTGTTCACCGTGTGTACTGAGTAGTCGAGGAACTTGGCTATGCGCTCGCTGTCGTTGATGCCCAGTCGTATGAGTGCGAAGATACGCATCTCGCTGGTCAGCGAGTGGTCGTTGGGCGGCATCTTCCTGTCGCCCTCGGCAAACAGCATGTTGAAGCGTTCCACGAAGTGCGGGAACAGCTTGAGGAAGGTCTCGTCAAACGACTCGTACATGCTCTCTCGCTCGCTGTTCAGCGTCGACTGCTTCAGCGTGTAGCGCAGGTCGTCATACTGCTTGGCGGTAATCTTGCGGTCGATGGCCATATAGACCTTCTCCAGCTTCTCTATGAACTCCGCATTGGAATAGAAGGAACGCCCTATGTAGGCCGTCTTGATCTTGTCGGCCTCCATCAGCCGGTTGTTGGCCACCTGCAGCTCCTCGGCGCGTGCGGCTATCTCCGCGCGTGCCTCCGTCAGCTTGCGGTTCTTGCGGTGGATGTACCAATAGCCCCACAGGATGCCCACCAGCAGCAGGACAAAGAGGGCCGACGTGGCAAAGAGCCAGTTGCGCTGGCTGCGCAGAGCGTCATAGCGGTCTTGCTCTATGATGGGCAGTATGTCGTTTATCTCCACCTTGCGCAGACGGCTGTTGTAGAAGTTCACGTCCTCTAAGGCCTGATGTACATAGCGGCTGGCACGCTCGTAGTCACCCCGCTTGTAGATGAGGCGCGACAGGTGGTAGAGCGCCGTTATCTCGCGCGTGGCCGACTCGTTGTCGGCAATGGCCGACTGTGCAAACTTCACGATGGCCTTGTCCTCCTCGCCCAGCCAGGTGAAGGCCCATGCCATCTCGGCGTAGGTCATGGCCTTCATGTGCTCATCGACGCTGTCGCCCGCCTGCAGCAGTTTGTTGAACGACAGCAGGGCCTCGTCATACTGGTGCTCGCGCATCTGCCGTGAGCCGGTGTACGACCACCACAGCACCGAGCCTTCGGGCGTCAGCTGCTTCAGCGAGTCCATATAGGCGTTGCTCAGCGTGATATACTTGGTGTAGAACGGCTCCTCGTGCACATAGTCGGCCATCGAGCGCCACAGTCGGCACTGGTGCTCGTAGTAGTCGGCCAGCAGCTGGCCGGTGAGGTAGCGGCGGTCGATGGAGTCGAGCACCTCGCGGGCCTCGCTGAGGATGCCGGCAGAGATGAGCGAGAAGGCGATGGCGTTTTTCGACGCTACGATGCGGTCGGGGCGCTGCTGTGCCACTGCGCGGTTCAGGCAGTCATAGGCATAGTGGCGGGCAGAGTCGTAGCAGTAACTCTTATATTCGTTGAAGAGGCTGTAAGCCAGGGTGTAGCCATCGTCGGCATTGTCGGCTTTCAGCAGCTGCTGGCGCAGCTTGTCTATCTTTTCTACGCGAGCCTTGTCAAAGGTCTCACGCTGATCGAGGCTTTGGTCCAGTTTGTCCAGCCATTCGTCCATGTCTTTGTCCGCTCTGCACACCATCGCGGCGACGGGGCAGAGAAGCAGTATGATGCAGCAAAGAAAGTGTTTCATAGTCCAGTTTTTATTCATCGCTTTGCCGATGTTTTTTCATCGCCCTTGCGAAATCGGAGACAAAGTTAAGAAAAATGTACGTAACAACAGCATTTTTAAAAACAATTAACTTTCTTTTTGCTTTTTGGTTGGTGCAGCAAAAGTCCCGAAGGGGAGTGGGCCTACCCCGACCCTTGGGGGAGTGGCCCCACCCCGACCCTTGGGCGAGTGGCACCACCCCGCCCCCCTCGGGGAGGGAACGCGGCTCTCCTGCGCAGCATCGTTGGAGCAGCAAAAGTCCTGAGGGGACGACGGAAGACGATGGTGAGCACCAATCGTCCAGGCAAGGACATGGCCCCTGCTAATCGGCGACACAAGAATAAGTCCCGAAGGGACGACACAACTCGGGTAACGAACTGACCTATTTCGCGCCATAACTATGACACTCCATCCGTACAGCATGTAGCTTTTTGCCATCTGGGGCTTTTATGCAAAAGTTTCCTGGCGAGAAACCATCGGTTTCCTGCCGAGAAACCGATGGTTTCTCGGCAGGAAACTTTTAAAACCCATGCTGCCTTGAAACTGCAGGATTCTCACATGGGTGGAAATCCCCAGAAAAGCTATTGCCTTTAACTCCAAAACTTGCGAAAGTTGAATCTGTAATATTATATCAGCGAAGAAGAGGCAGCGAAGAAGAGGCAGCGAATAAATTCTTGCCCTGCAAGCGGCATAGCCGAGTCCTGACCCCAACCCTGCCCCTCCAGGGGAGGGCCTCACGGGATCCCTGTGGCGGGCAAGGCGATAACCTTTTTCCAAAATTGTTTTTCTTGTTTTTATTTGTTTTTATTGGTTTTTTCTCAGGCCGCTTCGCGGTATCAACTCACACAATTAACGGCGAAAGTCGGCCAGTTGGTTCTGCTAAGCGGACTAATAAAGAACAAATAAAACGGGAAAAACAAAAGAAGCTCCCCGCATTTTTCCTATTGCCAGGAAAAACGCGGGGAGCATGTCTGTTGGCTTTGCGGAATCAGCTGTTGTACTCCTGCCAGCTCTTGATCTTGATGTCGTCCTCGCTCATGGCGGTGAAGGCCTCGATGAAAGCCTTGGCCAGACGCACGTTGGTCATCAGGGGGATGTTGTGGTCGATGGCTCCGCGGCGTATGCGGTAGCCATTGGTCAGCTCACGCTTGGTGTGGTTCTTCGGCACGTTGACAATGAGGTCGAACTTGTGTGCGGCTATCATATCCATCACGTTGTTGTCTCCCTCTTCGTCGGGCCAGCTCACAGGCGTGGCTTTGACACCGTTGCTGTTGAAGAACTGTGCCGTGCCGCCCGTGGCATACACCTGGTAGCCCTTCTTCACCAGTTCCTGGACAGGCTCCAGCAGGCTTACCTTACCCTTGGCGCCACCACTTGAGATGAGGATGGAGCTGCCGGGCTTCGGCAGACGGTAGCCCGTGGCGATGAGCGAATTGAGCATGGCCTCGTTGAGGTCGTCGCCCAGGCAGCCCACCTCGCCGGTAGAGCTCATGTCGACGCCCAGCACGGGGTCGGCGTTCTGCAAGCGTGCGAAGGAGAACTGGCTGGCCTTCACGCCGATGCGGTCGATGTCGAACTCTGAGCGGTCGGGCTTCGAGTAGGGAGCGTCGAGCATGATCTTCGTAGCTGTCTCGATTAAGTTGCGCTTCAGTATCTTCGACACGAAGGGGAAGGAGCGGCTGGCGCGCAGGTTGCACTCGATGACCTTCACCTCGCGGTTCTTGGCCAGGAACTGTATGTTGAACGGTCCGCTGATGTTCAGCTCCTTCGCAATGGCGCGGCTGATGTGCTTGATCTGGCGGATGGTGCTGTAGTAGATGTGCTGTGCGGGGAACACCATCGTGGCGTCGCCTGAGTGCACGCCGGCATACTCCACATGCTCAGAGATGGCATACTCCACGACCTCGCCCTTGTCGGCCACGGCGTCGAACTCTATCTCCTTGGTCTCGGTCATAAACTTCGAGATGACCACGGGGAACTCCTTGCTCACCTCTGTTGCCATGTTGAGGAATCGGTGCAGCTCCTCCTCATCGTAGCACACGTTCATGGCAGCGCCAGAGAGCACGTATGAGGGACGGACGAGGACGGGATAGCCCACCTCTTCCACAAACTGCTTCACATCGTCGAAGCTGGTCAAGGCACGCCATGCGGGCTGGTCGATGCCAAGTTTGTCGAGCATGGCCGAGAACTTGTCGCGGTGCTCAGCGCGGTCGATGTTCACGGGGCTGGTGCCAAGTACGGGCACGCCCTGACGGTGCAGCTTCATGGCCAGGTTGTTGGGTATCTGTCCGCCCACGCTGACGATGACGCCACGCGGAGCCTCGAGGTCGATGACGTCGAGCACCCTTTCGAGGCTGAGCTCATCGAAGTACAGGCGGTCGCACATGTCGTAGTCGGTCGACACGGTCTCAGGGTTGTAGTTGATCATGATCGACTTGTAGCCCAGCTTCCTGGCCGTATTGATGGCGTTGACCGAGCACCAGTCGAACTCCACGCTGGAGCCGATGCGGTAGGCACCGGAGCCAAGCACCACGACCGACTTCTCATTACTATAATAATTAATGTCGTGCTTGGCCTTGTACTGCTCGCCCTGCGCGTTGCCGAAGGCAGGCACGTGGGTATAGGTGAAGTAGAGGTAGTTGGTCAGCTCGGGATGCTCTGATGCCACGGTGGGTATGCGCTTCACCGAAGGCAGGATGCCGCGCTCCTTGCGATACTGGCGCACGGCCAGGTTCTCCTTCTCCATGTTGCCGCCCTGTGGTTTCAGCACGAAGCGGGCAATCTGGAAGTCGCTGAACCCGCAGCGCTTCAGCTCCAAGAGGAACTGGTCGGGAAGGTCCTCCAGCTTGTTATACTGCTGCAGCTCATGCTTCAGATCCACGATGTGCTTCAGACGCTCCAGGAACCACACGTCAATCTTTGTGAGCTCCTCGATGCGCTCCACGGTGTAGCCCTCTTCCAGTGCCTGAGCGATGGCGAAGATACGCAGGTCGGTGGGGTTCTGCAGGGCATCGTCGAGGTCGGTGAACTTCGTGTGGTCGTTGCCCACGAAGCCATGCATGCCCTGCCCTATCATGCGCAGGCCCTTCTGAATCATCTCCTCGAAACTGCGGCCTATGCTCATGATCTCGCCCACGGACTTCATGCTGGAGCCTATCTGACGGCTGACGCCCACAAACTTCGTCAGGTCCCAGCGCGGAATCTTGCAAATCATGTAGTCGAGGCTCGGTGCCACGTAGGCACTGCTCGTTGTTCCCATCTCGCCTATCTGGTCGAGGGTATAGCCGAGGGCTATCTTGGCAGCAACGAAAGCCAAGGGATAGCCTGTAGCCTTCGATGCGAGGGCCGACGAGCGGCTCAGGCGTGCGTTGATCTCGATGATGCGGTAGTCGTTGGTCACGGCGTTGAAGGCGAACTGGATGTTGCACTCGCCTACGATGCCCAAGTGGCGGACGCAGCGGATGGTGATGTCCTGCAGCATCTTCACCTGTTCCTCACGGAGCGAGCAGGTGGGCGCCACGACGATGCTCTCGCCGGTGTGGATGCCGAGGGGGTCGAAGTTCTCCATCGAGGCGACGGTGAAGCAGTGGTCGTTGGCGTCGCGGATGCACTCGAACTCTATCTCCTTCCATCCTTTCAGGCTCTCCTCCACCAGGATCTGCGGAGCAAAGGTAAAGGCGCTCTCGGCCAGTTCCACAAAAGCCTTCTCGTCGGGACAGATGCCTGAGCCCAGTCCGCCCAGTGCGTAGGCCGAGCGAATCATGATGGGGAAGCCAATCTCGCGGGCGGCTTTCAGCGCGTCGTCCATGTTCTCCACGGCGTGCGAGACGGGCACCTTCAGCTCAATCTCAGCCAGTTTCTTGACGAAGAGGTCGCGGTCCTCGGTGTTCATGATGGCCTCGACGCTGGTGCCCAAGACCTCGACGCCATACTCCTTGAGGATGCCTTTCTGATAGAGCTCTGTACCGCAGTTCAGGGCTGTCTGTCCGCCAAAGGCGAGAAGGATGCCGTCGGGGCGTTCCTTCTTGATAATCTCTGTAACGAAGTGTGTGGTGACGGGCTGGAAATACACCGTGTCGGCAATGCCCTCGCTGGTCTGGATGGTGGCGATGTTTGGGTTGACCAGCACACTCTTGATGCCTTCTTCGCGCAGCGCCTTCAGTGCTTGCGAACCAGAATAGTCAAACTCGCCGGCCTGGCCGATCTTCAATGCGCCCGAGCCTAAGACGAGCACCTTCTTTAGCTTCTTTTGTGTCATTGTTTGTTTGATATGTGTTTATGTAACGTGATTACTTGTTGAGGGGCGGCGGTGTCAGTGCCACGATGCGCAGCACTGCAGGCACCTGACTGACAGGCTGCCACTGCGCCATGCCGGGCAGCCAGCAGAGCGTGTCCTTCGTGACCTGCTTGTCATAGATGAGACGGGCCAGCTCCTTCTCGTCCAATGGACCGTTGGGCTGGCCGTCGATAGCTACATAATAAACGCCGGGCTGGGGCTGCGGCATGGTCATCATGCTGCCAGGATATTGCATCTGCTGCATCTGCTGATTCATGCTGCTAACCATCTGCTGGGCGATGGCGGCGCTCATGCCGAACTCTACGAGCCGGTCGAGCGAGAAGAAATTATTGTCGTCAAGCATATTATCTATTGTATTTTGCATTTAAAAGGGGAAGCCAACCTGAATTATTCATGGCAATTAAACTATATGCCGTTAACTCTTTCTTTTTCACACGAATGACCATGAATTAAACACGAATTATTCATAAATATAAATTTTTGGTTAATTCTTGCGTCCCTTTCGGTTCTTTCAGTCGCTACGCTTGGTGAAAGCGGCAACGCCGAGCGGCAAGCGGCAGAGCCGAGCGCGTGATAAATTATTGAAAATAACCATGAATAATGTAGGCTAAGCACATAACTCCCATTTTTACTTCCTATTTAACTCCCTATTTAACTTTCACTTTAACTCCCATTTCCTAAAAGTCACGGTATTGGCGGCGGCACAGGAGTCCCTGTGGGAGGTGCCGGCGGCTGTGGGACGAAGGCGAAGGCTATCTCCGGCATGTCGACGGCCAACTGCCACTGCGCCATGCCCTGCCGCCAGACGTAGGTCTGCGGCGTGAGGCTGCCGTTCTGCACCAGCTGCGGCAACTGCTGTGCTGCGAAGGGACCGGCCTGCTGCCCATTGATGACGACGAAGTATTGCGCGTTGGGCATGGGCGACGTGGCCATACCCGGTGTGGGCGGAGGCGTGGCCTGCATGTTCTGCTGCGTCTGCTGCATTCCCTGCTGCATATACTGGCCCATATTGTTCATCATGCCTGCCATCTGCTGCCCCATGGCGCCGCCCATCATCATGCCTGTCATCAGCCCGGCAGCGTTCATGCCGCCACCGCCGCCTTCGCCGCCGCCCATCTGGCCCATCTGGCCCAGACTCTCGGCACCGGCACGCAGCACACCGGCCTGCTGGTCCAGTGCGTGGGCACCCATGAACTGCGTCTCGGTCTGCAGGCGCTGGGCACGCTGTGCCTCTTCGCGCTGTATGCGCATGGTCTCCTCCATATTCTGGCGGTTCAGCTCCTGCGTGTCCTTCAGGTTCTTGATGTTCACATCGGCCTGTGCCTCCATGGTCTTGGCCTGCAAGCCGGCAGTGAGGCGGTACACCTGCTGATAGTAGGGGCTGGTCTTGTCTATCTCCAGGTCGCTGATGTCAAGGGCTTTCAGGTTCACGCCGAAGTCCTCACAAAGCCGCTCTCCGAGCTTCGCAGCCACGCTTTTGTTGACGGTGTCGATGTTACGCTCAAGCTGGATGGCGGGGATGCCGGCATCTGAAGGCAGGTTGGTCACCACCTGCCGCACATAGCGGGCTATGGCGGCGTTGATCTGGCGCTTGAAGTCATCATGGTCGAACTGCTGCAGCCGGTTCAGCTTGATGAACCCCATGTAGTCGGTGATGTTGAAGGTGATGGTTCCCCTGACGGCCACGGGTATGCCCTGGTCGGGCAGGCGTGGGTCGAAGACATCGAAGTAGGGCACTCCGAAGCGCAGCTGGTTGTTGCGCTGCAGGTTGATGAAGTACACCTCTGCCTGGAAGGGGCTGTCGCCTCCCCACAATGCGCCCACGATGTTGGCCAGCACGGGCAGGTTGGCCGTCTTCAGCATGACGTCGCACGGGCCTTCGATGCAGTCCTGCATGGGGCCGTCTTTACGGTTATATACAAAGACAGCCACTTCGCCGTCCTTCACGCGAAGCGAGCTGTTCCACCTGATGGCGTTCTCACGGCTGGTGGTGTTGACATCCTGCCCGCTGGGGCGCCATTTCCAGATGATGTATTCCTCCTGGTCGCAGCGTATGACGTTCATCAGTCCGCCGCCTTTGCCTCTGCCGAATAGTCCCATAGTAGTAGTGCTTTTCTATTATGATGTGTAGTTATTTCTTGGGGTCTTTATTTCTCCATGCTATCCTTTATCTGCCTTTTACCTGCCGCTCCAGTTCGTCAAGCTGTGCAATGTCCTGGCTCGAGTGCAGCGTGATGCGTGCCTTGCTCATCACCTGTTCGAACTTCGCTTTCCACACGCTACGCATCTCGTTGTGAACCTTTATTTCCTTGTTGCCGCCTTTCTTGGCATATCGTAAGGCGAAAAAGCCACCAAGGAGCAGTGCCACGAAGGCGTCAAGACCTATCTGGTCGGACAGGGCTTGTCCGTAAAATTTGCTTTCGGGATCATTGATGGTATGCATGCTGAAGAGGATGAACACTATCCACAGCGGTATGATGATGAGGAGGAACCGCCACAGGGCCGTATCGGTGAAGTTGCCCATTCTCTTCGCATTGGCAGCGCTAAGGGCAAGAAACTCAAGGAGGTCCTCACGGGTGTTGGGCACAGGAAAACTGGTGATGATGCTGCGGCGCTGGTTCAGGTCGGTGACGTTCTTCAATCTGGCGTCCAATTCTTTGATGCTCGACACGGTACGTGTCTGACGTACTTCCTCGCCACAGGCAGGGCACCGCGTACTGAAAGACTCGAGCACTGCGCCACAATGGGGGCAGATGCGCTGTTCAGCTTTCTTTTCCCTATTTAACTCCTGGATTCTTGCATCTAGCAACACGTCGACGGTGTCTTCGTCAATGCCCTCGGCTGCAGCCAGGCGCTTGATGACTTGTCGCTCCTTCTCAGTTATCATGCCATCAGTGAGCGATGCCTTGATGACTTCTTCAATCTTAGCAGAAAACATAAGTCATTTTTCCGTTTGTTAGGATTTCGGCTGCAAAGGTAAGAAAAAAAAAGAAAAAACATACTTTCTTTTGGAAAAAAGTAGGTTTTTGGTGAAATAAACTGATTCAATTTTGTACCTTTGCAGCCAATCTTTTCACAACACGCATGATGAACGTTGAAGAATTACGCGACAAGCGCATCGCGGTGCTGCTCTCCGGCGGCGTCGACAGCTCGGTGGTGGTTTACGAACTGGTGCGTCAGGGGCTGCAGCCTGACTGCTTCTACATCAAGATAGGAGCGGACGAGAAAGAGGAGTGGGACTGCTCGATGGAGGAGGACATGGAGATGGCCACCGCCGTGGCGCACAAGTATGGCTGCCCGCTGGAGGTGGTGGACTGTCACCGTGAATACTGGAATCAGGTGACGGCCTATACAATGGATAAGGTACGCGCGGGGCTGACGCCCAACCCCGACGTGATGTGCAACCGCCTCATCAAGTTCGGTGCCTTCCACGAGAAGCGCGGCCACGACTACGACCTCATCGCCACTGGCCACTACGCCCAGACGGAGGTGACTCCCCTCACGTTCCCCCAAGGGGGGAAGGCCTGCCGCGATGAATCATCCTCCCCAAAGGGGGCAGAAGGGGGGCTGAAGTGGCTCTGCACCGCGCCCGACCCTGTGAAGGATCAGACCGACTTCCTGGCTCAGATCACTGACTGGCAGCTGCAGAAGGCCATCTTCCCCATCGGCCATTACGTGAAGGACGAAGTGAGGCAGATAGCCGAGCGTGAGCACTTAGTCAGTGCGAAGCGGAAAGACTCGCAGGGCATCTGCTTCTTGGGCAAGATAGACTATAACGAGTATGTGCGTCGCTTCTTGGGCGAGCTTCCCGGCGATGTCGTCGAGTTAGAGACGGGCAAGAAGATTGGCACGCACCAGGGGCACTGGTTCCACACCATCGGCCAGCG
>JAEEGH010027654.1_pt1 | contig 11212 bp, 11 predicted proteins | sample 9134181 | NCBI WGS metagenome assembly JAEEGH01 (sample SAMN16246544, study PRJNA631951) | gut metagenome | biome: gut microbiome; feature: rumen; material: DP-attached | host: Bos | place: Iran: Karaj | collected 2018-10 | reverse complement strand
GTTATGCAACAAAATTTCATAAAATCAGGTTACACTATTGTGCCATTTGACAGTAAAGCAGATGTATGTGTGATAAATACGTGCACCGTTACCAATATTGCCGACAGAAAATCAAGACAGATGCTTCACAGAGCCAGGAAGGAAAACCCAAAGGCTGTTGTGGTGGCTGTGGGCTGCTATGTGGAAACGGGGCTTGAGGGTGTCAAAAAGGACGACTGTATAGACCTTGCCATAGGTAACAACAAAAAGTCAGAGATCGTAGATATCCTTAACGAATTCCTTTCTGCCAGAAGTGATGAGAGGGATAAGACGCTATTTGGAACCTCTGTCATTGATATAGGCAGCACAAAGGAATACGAGAAAATGCGTCTCACAAAACTTCCGGAGCATACAAGGGCCTTTATCAAGGTTCAGGACGGATGCAATCAGTTCTGAAGTTACTGTGTAATACCTTATGCAAGAGGAAGAGTAAGAAGCCGTGACATGGAGGATGTTCTTTCCGAGATAAAAGACCTCTCGGTAAAGGGACTCAAGGAAGTAGTAATAACCGGTATCCATGTAGGCTCCTACGGAGTTGATAAAGGAGAACCACAGCTTATAGACCTTCTTGAGAAGGTAAATGAGATAGATGGCATAGAGAGGATCCGAATGGGCTCTATTGAGCCAAGGCTCATGTCCGCTGAGAATGTTGAGAGGCTGGCAAGGATCAGTAAGCTCTGTCCTCATTTCCACTTATCTCTACAGAGCGGATGCAATTCTGTGCTTAAGAGAATGAACAGACATTACACCGCCGAAGAGTATATGGAGTCGGTAGGTCTTTTGCGCAAAGCATTTGACAGACCTGCCATTACCACTGACGTTATTGTTGGCTTCCCGGGCGAAACTGAGGAAGAGTTTGAGGAGTGCAGGAAGTTTGCAGAGGACATTGCGTTCTATGAGATGCATGTCTTTAAGTATTCACCCAGAAAGGGCACCGTGGCAGCAGGTCTTCCCGACCAGCTCACCGACAGGCAGAAGTCTGCAAGAAGCGATGTGCTGATAGAGCTTACTGAGAGAGACTCAAAGGCCTACAGAGAGTCTTTTATCGGCGAAGAGCTTAAGGTTCTCTGGGAGGATGAAGAGGAGCACGGTGGCGCCAGATACATGATAGGACACACTGACAGATATGTCAGAGTTGCCGTAAAAGAGGGTACAGACGCTTACAAAGAGGCTGTATCCGGCGAGATCACAAGCGTTGTGCCAAGCGGAATGCTAAACGACGAAACGCTTCTGGTTTGAGTCAGTGGGGACGTTTCAGTTTGACTCAAATTTGAACAAATGCAAATGGTTTGGTATCATTATATTGGTATATTGTTTTGTTGAAGGATTATAAGAGGGAAGACTCCCTCACAAAATATAAGAATGGAGAAAAAATAATGGCAGATCAGGATTTAGGAAATACCCAATTTTTCAAAGTTGAAGTAGAGCCTGAGACAGGCGTTAAAAAGGTACTTTCAGTAGTTTATGATGCACTCCTTGAGAAGGGCTACAACCCTGTTAACCAGATCGTTGGTTACATCATGTCCGGAGACCCTACATACATCACAAGCCACAAGGGTGCAAGAAGCCTTATCATGAAGGTTGAGAGAGACGAACTCGTAGAGGAGATGCTCACGGAGTACATCAAGAGCAACGATTGGGCCAAGAAATAATGAGGATCATGGGACTTGATTACGGGTCCAGGACTGTGGGAGTGGCAATCAGCGACGAGCTTTTGCTTACTGCCCAGGGCAAAGAAATTATCCGTAGAAAAGAAGAAAATAAACTTAGAAGAACTCTTGCGCGCATAGAAGAACTCATTCAGGAGTACGGGGTGGAGAAGGTTGTTGTGGGACTGCCCCTGAATATGGATGAGTCGGTCTCTGAGCGCTCTAAGTTATGCCTGGAATTTGCAGACAGGATTGAGAGAAGAACAGGACTTCCTGTGGAGATGCTTGATGAGCGCCTTACAACAGTTGAGGCGGATGAGATAATGGATGAAGCCGGCATCAAGGGGAAAGACAGAAAAGAGTACGTTGATATGATTGCAGCCCAGATAATTCTTCAGGACTATCTGGACAACAGATTGAAAAGGTGATTTATTTTGGAAAAGATTTTATTCAGCCCCGATGGAGAAGATGCGGTAGAGTTTTACTGTCTTGAACAGACCACAATAGGTGGCAAGACATATCTACTGGTCACAGATGAAGAAGATGGTGACGGAGAGGCGCTTATACTGCGCGACGACTCCGATTTAAAAGATGAAGAGGCAGTTTATGTTATCGTGGATGACGACCTGGAGCTTGAAGCAGTTGCAGGTGTATTTAGTAAGCTGCTTTCTGAGGATGGCATAGATCTGGATATTTAACGGGCAAGAGGTTTATATCCTATTCTGTGCGTCCGCCAAATTTATATGGAGGAATTATATTGAGCAAAAAGAAAATTGAAAACACGTCCAAGCTGCAGGTTATACCTTTAGGTGGCCTTGAGCAGATTGGAATGAACATCACTGCCTTCAGATACGAAGACAGTATTATTGTAGTGGATTGCGGATTGTCTTTTCCCGACGATGACATGCTGGGAATCGACCTTGTAATCCCTGACATCACATATCTGCAGGAGAATATTGATAAGGTAAAGGGCTTTGTAATTACCCACGGACATGAGGATCACATCGGTGCGCTTCCTTATGTTCTTCATGAGCTCAACGTGCCGGTTTACGCAACACGCCTTACCATGGGCATTATCGAGCACAAGCTCGAGGAGCACGGCCTTCTTAAAAAGACCCGCAGAAAGGTTGTAAAGTTTGGACAGTCCATTAACCTTGGACAGTTCAGGGTTGAGTTCATACGAACAAACCACTCCATCGTTGATGCAGCAGCTCTTGCTATCTATTCACCGGCAGGAACCGTTGTGCACACAGGAGACTTTAAGGTTGACTATACACCCGTATACGGAGACCCAATCGACCTTCAGCGCTTTGCTGAGATCGGTAAAAAAGGCGTTCTCGCCCTTATGTGTGATTCCACAAATGCCGAGCGCCCCGGATTTACAGCTTCTGAGAAGACTGTAGGAAGGGCTCTTGATAACCTGTTTGCGGATCACGAGAACTCCAGGATCATTGTTGCTACCTTTGCATCCAACGTTGACAGAGTTCAGCAGATCATAAACACTGCTCACAAGTGCGGCCGTAAGGTTGCTGTGGAAGGCAGGAGTATGGTCAGCATCATTGATATTGCCCAGAAGCTTGAGTGCATCAAGATTCCTGAGAACACTCTTGTAGATATTGATCAGATCAAGAACTTCCCTGACAGCAAGACTACCATCATCACAACAGGTAGCCAGGGAGAGAGTATGGCTGCCCTTAGCCGTATGGCCAACGGTCAGCACAGAAAGATTACTATAGGTGCCGGAGATACAGTTATCTTCTCATCTCATCCGATTCCGGGTAATGAGAAGGCGGTAACCAACATCATCAACGAGCTTCAGATGAAGGGAGCAGAGGTTATCTTCCAGGATGTGCACGTTTCAGGACACGCATGTCAGGAGGATATCAAGCTCATCTACACCCTTGTTAAGCCTAAATATTCCGTGCCTGTTCACGGTGAGTACAGACATCTCATCGCTCAGAGAAGGATTGCAAAAGACCTTGGAATCCCCAAGGAGAATATCTTTATCCTTCACTCAGGTGAGATCCTTGAGCTTTCAGAGGACAGCGCCAAGGTGGCAGGCAAGGTTCCGGTGGGAGCGATCCTTGTTGACGGCCTTGGTGTCGGCGATGTAGGAAATGTTGTCCTCAGAGATAGACAGCATCTTGCAGAAGATGGTATTGTAATTGTTGTGTTTGGAATCGACAAGGACAGTGCTCAGCTTGTATCAGGCCCGAGCATTGTTTCAAGAGGTTTTGTATATGTAAGGGAGTCCGACAAACTCATTGAGGATGCGACGGACATGGTTTACGACGACATCACAGAGGCACTTGAGAAGGGCATTACCGACTGGACCAAGCTCAAGAACATCGTCAAGGATACCCTTAGCGATTACATATGGAAAAAGACAAAGAGAAGGCCCATGATCATGCCGATCATTATGGATACACATTTCTAAGGCCTTCGGGGAGTTTTTATGAACGCAAAAAAATTTGCACTGGGATTTCTGGACCTGGCTGTGAAGGCAGCTTTTGTCATCATCGTGATCATGCTGATCTCAAAGTATGCCAAGATTGCCTACAGCTACGGATACCAGATATTTAATCAGTCAGCTGTATCCTCCGGGACAGGAAGAACTGTGAGCTTTACCGTTAAGAGCGGCGATGATGTGGATACCATAGCTGACAATCTTGCCGGCCTTGGCCTTATCAAGGACAAGACACTCTTTAAGCTCCAGGAGAGATTCTCGGAGTACCATGAAAAGGAAAAGCCCGGAACCTATGAGCTTAGCACAGCCATGACTCCTGAAGAGATGCTGACGATAATGTCAGGCGGACAGGAGGGAGCCGAAGGCGGATCCGATCAGGAAAGCGGAGATGAATCAGATGGTGGGTGAGAATGACAGGATCAGCAGCTTTATAAATTCTCTTGATCCCGGCAATCTCCCGTTCCTTGATGAACTGGAGAGAGCAGCACTTGAGGATCAGGTTCCCATTATCCGCAAGGATACACAGGCACTTCTTAAGTTCCTAATGGCGCAGAACAAGCCCAAGAACATTTTGGAAGTTGGCTGCGCTGTGGGATTTTCTGCACTTTTAATGGCAGCATATACAGATGCAGATACCAAAATTACAACTATAGAGAAGTTTGAAAAAAGAATTCCCGTAGCAAGGGAGAATTTTTCCAAATACGACACTGAAGGTAAAATCACACTGTTGGAGGGGGACGCCACAGATATTTTAAAGGGTCTTGATCCGGGGTATGATTTTATTTTTATGGACGCAGCCAAGGGGCAGTACATCAACTTTTTGCCTGACTGCCTGAGGATCCTAAATAAAGGCGGACTTTTGGTTTCTGACAATGTCCTCCAGGACGGAGACGTGTTTGAGTCAAGGTTTGCGGTAACAAGAAGAAATCGCACCATCCATGCAAGGATGCGCGAGTATTTGTATGAGCTTAAGCACAACGATCAGCTAAATACGGTTATCCTGACCGTTGGCGACGGAATGACACTTTCTGTTAAGCTTTGATTTTTAAGAGGAATAAATAAATGAAAAAACCTGAATTACTAATACCTGCATCAAGTCTTGAAGTACTTAAGACAGCCGTAACCTTCGGTGCCGATGCGGTTTATATCGGCGGAGATGCCTTCGGACTTCGTGCCAAGGCCAAGAATTTCAGCCATGACGAGATGAAGGAGGGCATTGAGTTTGCTCACGCCCATGGCGTCAAGGTCCATGTCACCGTCAATATCCTGGCCCACAACTACGATCTCGACGGAGTTGAAACTTATCTTCATGAGTTAAAAGAGCTTAAACCTGACGCTCTTATCATCGCCGATCCCGGCATCTTCATGAAGGCCAGAAGGATATGCCCTGAGATTGATATCCACGTTTCAACCCAGGCCAACAATACCAACTATGAGACCTACAATTTCTGGCATGACCTCGGAGCCAAGAGAGTTGTTGCAGCCAGAGAGCTTTCCATAAATGAGATAAAAGAGATAACGTCCAAGATTCCGGATGACCTTGAGATGGAGTGCTTCATCCACGGCGCTATGTGCATTTCATATTCGGGAAGATGTCTTTTGTCCAATTACTTCACAGGGCGTGACGCCAACCACGGCGCTTGCACTCATCCCTGCAGATGGAAGTACGCGGTTGTGGAGGAGAAAAGACCCGGTGAATATCTTCCTGTCTATGAGAACGAGCGCGGAACTTATATCTTCAACTCAAAGGATCTGTGCATGATAGAGCACATTCCGGAGCTGGTGGATGCAGGTGTGGACAGCTGCAAGATCGAGGGAAGAATGAAGACAGCCCTCTATGTTGCAACCGTGGCAAGAACTTACAGAAAGGCCATCGACGACTACTTTGAGTCAGAGGAGAAGTACAGGCAGAACATGCCATGGTATCTTGATCAGATTTCAAGATGTACTTATCGCCAGTTCACCACAGGCTTTTATTTTGGCAAGCCCAGTGATGAGACTCAGATCTATGACAACAACACTTACATAAATGAATATATCTACCTCGGAATCGTCTATGACATTGACGAGAGGGGTTATGCAAGAATAGAGCAGCGAAACAAGTTCTCCGTGGGTGATGAGATTGAGATCATGAAGCCCGACGGAACTGATGTAAAGACTACAGTAAAAGGCATGTACAGAGAGGACGGAACGGCCGTAGAGTCCTGTCCGCACTCCAAGGAAGTCATTTATCTTGACCTTTCTGTCACACCTTCAAAATACGATATTCTCAGAGTGGATGCAGAGGATTCCACCAAGGAGCAGTAAAAAACACTTGAGTTTTCGGAGAATTATTGTATAGTTGAATACAAATTCAGTTTAAAGGGGAACATAGGATGAGCAATGTGGTTAATGTAGAAGAGATCTTTGGTCAGAACGTCTTTACCATCGCGACGATGAGAGAGCGTCTTCCGAAGTCTGTCTTCAAGGAAGTTATAAACGTCATCGAGAACGGCGGAGAACTCTCCAAAGAGTCTGCCGATGTTGTTGCCAACGAGATGAAGAGCTGGGCAATGGAGAGGGGAGCAACACACTACACCCACTGGTTCCAGCCACTTACAGGCATTACAGCTGAGAAGCACGATTCATTTGTTGGAAGCGCTGACGCCGATGGCCACATGCTCACTTCTTTTTCGGGAAAAGAGCTTATAAAGGGCGAACCTGATGCATCATCATTCCCATCAGGCGGCCTTAGAGCTACATTCGAAGCAAGAGGATATACAACCTGGGATATCACATCACCGGCTTTTCTTAAGGAGTCCGGAGCAGGTGTTACCCTCTGCATCCCTACAGCATTTTGTTCATATACAGGAGAAGCTCTTGATAAAAAGACTCCTCTTTTAAGATCCATGGAAGCAGTTAACAAGCAGGCTCTTCGTATCGTAAGACTTTTTGGCAATACTACAGCCAAGAGAGTCAACGTATCCGTTGGTCCTGAGCAGGAATACTTCCTTGTTGACTGGGATAAGTCCATGAAGAGAGAGGACCTTATCTTTACCGGAAGAACACTTTTTGGAGCAATGCCTCCAAAGGGTCAGGAGATGGAGGATCACTACTTCGGTGTTATCCGTGAGAGAGTCGGAGAGTACATGAAGGACCTCAACACAGAGCTCTGGAAGCTTGGCGTTCCCGACAAGACTCAGCACAACGAGGTTGCTCCCGGACAGCACGAGCTTGCTCCTATCTACGAGACTGCAAATATCGCAGTAGACCACAACCAGATCATTATGGAGACCATGAAGAGAGTGGCAGAGCATCATCACATGAGATGCCTTCTTCACGAGAAGCCCTTCGCCGGAGTTAACGGCTCAGGTAAGCACGACAACTGGTCTCTTTGCACAGATAACGGCGTGAACCTTCTTGATCCCGGTGATACACCTAACAAGAACGTTCAGTTCCTTTTCGTACTTGCATGCATACTTAAGGCAGTTGATACTCACGCTGACCTTCTTCGTCAGAGCGCAGCTGATGTAGGAAACGACCACAGACTTGGTGCCAACGAGGCTCCGCCTGCGATCATTTCCGTATTCCTCGGAGAGCAGCTCGAAGACGTTGTAAGACAGCTCATTGAGACCGGCGTTGCCAAGTCCAGCAAGCGCGGAGGCAAGCTTAAGACCGGTGTTTCAACTCTTCCTCAGTTTGAGAAGGATGCAACAGACAGAAACCGTACATCACCTTTTGCCTTTACAGGTAATAAGTTCGAGTTCAGAATGGTTGGCTCATCAGATTCAATGGCCAGCTCAAATACAACACTTAACACCATCGTTGCCGAGGCTTTCTGCGAGGCAGCAGATATCCTTGAGAAGGCCAAGGACTTTGACGTTGCAGTACATGACCTTATGAAGGAATACCTGACCAAGCACCAGAGGATCATCTTCAACGGTGACGGATATTCGGATGCATGGGTAAAAGAGGCTGAGAGACGCGGACTTCCAAACATCAAGTCCACAATCGAGGCAGCAGATACACTTACTACCAAGAAGGCAATCAAGCTCTTTGAAGACTTCGGTGTATACACCAAGGTTGAGCTTGAATCAAGAAAAGAGATCATCTTCGAGAACTACGCTAAGACCATCAACATCGAAGCTCTCACAATGATCGACATGGCTTCCAAGCAGATCATTCCTGCAGTTATGAAGTACGCAGGACGCCTTGCCAAGGATGTCAACGAAGTAAAGGCAGCAGGCGCTGATGCTTCAGCTATGGCTGATGAGCTTAACGAGATCACAACAGAGCTCAACAAGATGAAGAAGGCTCTTGACCAGCTTAAGGCCAATGAGGCCAAGGCCGGCAAGATCACAGACGAGAGAAAGCTTGCTTATTTCTATAAAGATAAGGTAAGACCTTCCATGGAGGCTCTCCGTGAGCCTGCCGACAAGCTTGAGATGCTTGTGGATAAAAAGGATTGGCCTTTCCCGACATATGCAGATCTTCTCTTTGAAGGATAATATATAAGTAATTGGGAGTCAGTGGGGACGGTTCTCTTTGACTCCCAAAACTTTTTTGAAAAAATTTAAAAAAGTACTTGCAATTAATAAAAAGACCACGTATAATTATTTCTTGTCCGATGGGCTATCGCCAAGCGGTAAGGCAACGGACTCTGACTCCGTCATTACGTAGGTTCGAATCCTACTAGCCCAGCTATCAAGCTCTTCAAAGCGTTAGCTTTGAGGAGCTTTTTTGTGCGTCTGCAATAACACGGGGGAAAACAATGTACAGCTTCAATTCACGAATCAGATACAGCGAGACAGATACCAATGCGGAACTTACAATTGAATCCCTGATCAATTATTTTCAGGACTGTTCCACGTTCCACACACAGGACGGACCGGCTTCCATGGAATATCTTAAGAGTAATGGACTGGCCTGGGTTTTGAATTCCTGGCAGATTGAGATAAACAGGCTTCCGAAGCTCTGCGAGGATGTGACGATAGGAACCGTGCCCTACGAGATCAAGGGTTACTTTGGCCTTCGTAACTTCTTCATGGACACAAAGGAGGGTGAGAGACTTGCTGTTGCCAATTCCGAGTGGACACTGTTTAACTTTGAAAAAGGCATTCCTGCCAAGATAACTCCTGAGATCATCGAGGCTTACCCTGTGGAGGAGCGCCTTGATATGGAGTATTTATCAAGAAAGATTGCACTTCCCAAGGATGTTACTCCTGTGGCAGCTGATGAGATAGTGGTAAGAGAGCACCACCTTGATACCAATAACCACGTAAACAACGGACAGTACGTAAGAATGGCTCTTGGAAGACTTGATAATGAGAGTATCAGGATAAAAAGGATAAGAGCCGAATACAGGAAACAGGCAAGACTTGGGGACATATTGTACCCCGATGTTTATAAATCTTTGCAAAATGGCAATATGTCTTATACTATTAATTTAAAGGATGCAGACGGTGGTAGTGTCTGCAAGGTTGAGTTTATTGCGCAATGATGCAATTGCGAAATCTCGGTAGAGAGAAACGGAGGACTTATGATCAAATTAGGAGAAAAGCAGGTTTTAAAGGTAGTTAAGAAGGTGGACTTCGGTGTGTATCTTGCAGATACCGACCCGGAGGAGAAAGTTCTTTTACCAAGTAAGCAGGTTCCGGAAGGAACAGAAGTTGGCAGCAAGTTAGAGGTCTTTATCTACAGAGACTCAGACGACAGGCTGATCGCGACGACCAATGAGCCCAAGATCATGCTGGGCGATGTGAGAATGCTTAAGGTCAAGGATGTAGCCAGGATCGGAGCTTTCATGGACTGGGGCCTTGAGAAAGATGTACTTCTTCCTTTCAAGGAGCAGACCAGAAAGGTTAAGCCCGGAGAAGAGGTGCTCTGCGCCATGTACATCGACAAGAGCAACAGACTCTGCGTGACCATGAACGTTTACCAGTATCTGCTTACAAATTCGCCCTATGGCAAGGATGACAAGGTTAAGGGCACTGTTTATGAGATGAGCGACAACTTCGGCGCTTTTGTGGCCGTTGATGACATATACTCAGGTCTGATCCCCAAGAAAGAGCTCTATGGAAACATTCAGATTGGCGATCAGGTAACAGCAAGAGTTGTGTCTGTTAAGGATGATGGCAAGCTCAATCTGAGCATCAGAGAAAAGGCATATCTTCAGATGGATACGGATGCTGAGAAGGTCTTTTCCATGATAGAGCAGTGCGGCGGAAAGCTGCCCTTTACGGATAAGGCTTCACCTGAGCTTATCAGAGATAAGGCAGGCATGAGTAAGAACGAGTTCAAAAGAGCTGTCGGAAGACTTCTCAAGGAAGGCAAGATCGAAATAAGACCCGATTCAATTGTCAAAAAGTGAGGACTTGTATGGACTATAAAAGAGCCAACAGAGCTTATCTTTATATGATTCTATCCACACTGGCGCTGGTGCTTTTACTTACAGCCTGGGTATTTACCACAGGAGGTGCACTCTCCATTACTGCCAGTAACATCTTAAGCGAGCTTATGATATTGGTTCCGGCCATTGCCACGATCCTTTACCACGGAGACAGGCTTGGGGTGCTGATTCCCTTTAAGAGGATAAAGATATCTTCTGTTCTTCTTACGATGCTGTATGTGGTGCTTCTTTTCCCGCTGGTGACCTTTATCAATTCGGTTTCGATGCTCTTTGTCGACAACACCATCGTTGGTCTGTCAGATGAGATCACCGGAATGCCGATGTGGGAGATGTTTTTGCTGATAGGATTCTTTGGACCCTTGGTGGAAGAGATTGTGTTCAGAGGCTTTTTCCTTCAGAGTTATCAGAGAACCGGCAGGATAATCGGCTCCATGATCCTCTCATCAATCCTTTTTGGACTGACGCACATGAACTTCAACCAGTTTGCTTATGGCGCAGCCATGGGACTTATGTTAGCACTCCTGGTGGAGGCTACGGGAAGTGTGCTGACCTCGTTTATCGCCCACGCAACCTTCAACTCTATTGAGGTGGTGCTGATGTATGCAACTTCGGATGTTCTGGATAATGCAGAGAGCATGCTCACAGAGATGGAGGCAACGGGACAGATTC
>JAEEGH010027652.1_pt1 | contig 11213 bp, 12 predicted proteins | sample 9134181 | NCBI WGS metagenome assembly JAEEGH01 (sample SAMN16246544, study PRJNA631951) | gut metagenome | biome: gut microbiome; feature: rumen; material: DP-attached | host: Bos | place: Iran: Karaj | collected 2018-10 | reverse complement strand
AACCCAGACCCAGAAGGATAAGCTTTCTACCGTAATTGAAAAGGCCCAGTCTATGGCCGAAGATTCAAATGTTGTTGCCCAGAGACTTAATGAATCTGTAGATGCAATGGTTGAATCTTCTTCACAGACTCAGGAAAAGGTAGCTGATATTAACAATGCAATCAACGAACAGAACCGCATCCGTGAAGAAACCGCTGCTGCTATCGATAAGCTTACGAATTTCTTAAAGGAAATATCTTCCGAGTTTGAAAATGAAACTGTCATGATTCAGCATACAACTAGAGGAACTCAGGATATCATCGACGGTATTACAACTGTTAGCGAAGGTATTTCAACTGCCGCTCAGTTTACCTCATCTCTTTCACAGCTTACACAGACCGGTAGCGATGATATGAGAAAGCTGATGGCTGTTATGAAGCAAATTCAGGATTCTTCAACAGAAATCTTAGGCGTTGCAAGTACTCTTAGTACCTTCGCTCACAAGATCGACTTACTTTCTATGAATGCAAGTATCGAAGCGGCACATTCAGGAGAAGCCGGAAAGGGCTTTGCCGTAATTGCTCATGAAATTAAAGACCTTGCTTCTCAGACCTCTCAGTGGTCTGGAAAGATTGCCGAAATCATTACATCTATCATCAGCTCTATCGACAGCAGTGCCCAGCTTACTTCTAAGGTAAATCAGGCTCTTACTCAGATTGATAAGGGTTCTGTACAGAGTGCGGAACGTGTAAATGCAGCATGGGAAGGAATGAAGGCACAGCAGAGTGCCGGAAACGAAATTGCGAAGGATGCTTCAAGTCTTGCAACAAGTGCTGCTCATATGAAAAATGAAATTAAGAGTCAGGACAAGTTTGCAGCCAGCGTAATGAATAACATGCAGGAGCTCTGTGAAGCATCTCAGGCTGTAAATGATGCCAGCGGAGGTATATCAGCCTTTACAGAAACCCTGAGTAAAGAAGCGCGCAACCTTGCCCAGCTTGCAGAAAACACAGCAAAGGTTGCGCACGAACTTATGGAAATAATGAACACTCACATCTAATGAATACGGTGGTTGAGCCTGTCGAAACCACCGCAGACTTCTACCAGTGTGCCGAAGCGCCGCCACCGCTAAAGTGGCCGCCGCCTCCAGAGAAGCCTCCGCCGAAGCCGCCCGAATGTCCGTGACTTCCGCCGGAGCCGCTCATCATACTGCGAAGGGCTGCATCAGCTGCAATCCACGCAATAGTATTTCCGTTATGATAATATCTACCGCGGCGTCGTCCACGTCTTGCATTCGCGCTTATCATGCCTACAACAAAGATCAACCAAACAAGAATCGCAAACACCGGAACCAGGTCATTTGAACTGCTGTCCTCACCTTCTCTTACAGAACGCGAAACTGCACTTTCATCTCCGGTAGCAATGGCGCCCATATTCATAACGCCCTTTTTAATTCCGGCAGAATAGTTACCGTTTTTGAATTCCGGGACAATTACATTTCTGAGAATCAGACCGCACTTTGCATCAGTGAGGGAACCTTCAAGTCCGTCCCCTACTTCAATGCGTAAATCGTGCTCTGCGTATGCAACAATCAGAATTGCACCGTTGTCTTTATCCTTGTCACCAAGCTTCCATTTATCAGCAACCTTGATTCCAAAGGAAGAAATATCATCACCGTCCAGCGAAGGCATTGTAAGAACCGCAATCTGAATTCCAGAGCTCTGTTCAATGCCGGCAAGGTATTCTTCAATTTCGCGCTCATCGCTGTCGCGGATAATTTTTGCATAGTCGTTTACACGGCCTTTTAGAGCCGGCACTGTGGCTGCAAAAAGTGGAGAAGAAATCATAAGAACAGCAAGGGTAAGCCCTGCCAAAAATCTTTTTACCATTCCGCATCCTCCAGAATAACAAGTCCATTAGGAAGCTCATTCGGATTTTCCTCATGTGGCGGGAAGTTCTCTGCGAGCAGCTCGCCGCACTTTTCAATCGCAGTTGTAAAAGCCTTAGCAGAATCGCCCTTGCGAAGATTTTCTGCCAGCTCATCTGCAATCAGATTCCACAAATCCTGAGAAATATGCTTTGAAATTCCTGAATCAGCTACAATACGAACCTGACGTTCCATGTATGAAACAAAAATCAAAATGCCTGAATGCTCTGCTGTATCATATACACCGCTCTCTGTAAAATAACGGAAGGCACGGTTTGTAACACAGACTCTGCGAACAGAAGGCGGAATTACAAGGCGGTCAACAGCCGGAATGTTGCATACGTAAAAGCCAATCACAACAGCGGCCAGACAGCTGATTACAAAAAACAGCGGTAAAATCCAGCTGGGTTCATTCTGCCAGTAAAGTCTGTGATAGAGAGCAAGAATCTTTTCTGAAAAAGGAAGCATACAAACGAGTACAAGGGCTCCGAAAAAGTCTGCAGCCAGCAATTCCCAGAAACAGTAGCGGGCAGATTCCGGCGTAACTGCCACTGCAATTTCACCGGTTGTCTTAGCTTCTGCCGCTGCAACAGCATTCTTTATTGCCTTGAAATCTTCATCCTTTAATTTAAGTTTTTTTATCAATGTTTTGTATTTCATAAAACCTCAGTCATTGAGAGCAGCCATCGTCATTGCGAGCACGAAGTGCGAAGCAATCCACTAAAACTCAACCTTAGGCGCAGATTGTGCTTCTGCACTTGCTGTAAAGTAAGACTTCTTTTCAAAGCCGCTCATATTTGCAATGATATTTGCAGGAAACTGGCGGATTTTTGTATTATAACTCTTCGCAGTTTCATTAAAGCGGTTGCGGGCAACAGTAATGCGGTTTTCAGTTCCTTCAAGCTGATCCTGCAAAGCCATAAAGTTCTGGTCTGCCTTTAATTCCGGATACTGCTCTGTTACCATCAAAAGACGCTGCAGGCTTGCACCAAGATTATCCTGAATCTGCTGATAGCGTGCAAAAGCCTCAGGGTCATTAAGAATATCATCGCTGATATTGATTTGTCCGCCGGCCTTTGAACGAGCCTCAGAAACCTGGGTAAATACATCGCTTTCGTGCTTAGCATAGCCCTTTACGGTTGCAACAAGGTTTGGAATCAGATCCAGACGGCGCTGATACTGGTTCTGCACCTCAGCCCAAGAAGCCGAAACTCCTTCATCCATAGTAACCAGCGAGTTGTAAGTATTCTTATAGAAAGAAAAAACTCCAAGCACACAAACAAGCACAATAATAAGAGCAATCAGCCCCTTCGAAATCTTTTTCATTATAATCCTCTCAAATATAGAATAATCCCCGTCATCCCGAATTTATTTCGGGATCAATTAAAAGATGCTGAAACTAGTTCAGCATGACGTTACTTTAAATTTATTAATGATTCCTGATATAGTCAATAAAAATTTTATCTCTCACAGAGGGCACAGAGAACACAGAGTTTTATTATAATATTATTTTATATATTCTCTGTGATCTCTGTGTGCTCTGTGAGAAATTCATTTTTCCCTTGCCCTAGGGGCTTTTTCATAATAAAATAGAAGAAATCAATTTAATGGAGATAATAGATGAACAATTTCGTATTTTTGGGACCACCGGGAGCTGGAAAAGGTTCTCTCGCAGTAAAGGTAGCAGAAGACTACAAAATCCCACACATTTCAACTGGTGATATTTTCCGTGCAAATATTAAGGCACAGACTCCTCTTGGAGTAAAGGTAAAGGCAATTATCGATTCTGGTTCTCTCGTAAGCGATGAACTCACATTTGAACTTGTAAAGGACCGCCTTGCTCAGGATGACTGCAAGAACGGATACATTCTTGACGGATTCCCACGCACAATTCCACAGGCAGAAATGCTGGACGGACTTGTTGCAGACCTCAAGGTTGTAAACTTCCAGATTTCTGATGATATCGTAATCGGCCGTCTTTCTACACGCCGTGTATGTAAGGCTTGTGGCGCTAACTACAATATCAAAACTCTTCCACCAAAAGTAGAAGGTGTTTGCGACAAGTGTGGCGGCGAGCTCTATCAGCGCGATGACGACAAGCAGGAATCTATCCTTCACCGTATGGACGTTTACCGCGAGCAGACAGAACCGCTCATCAACTACTACAAGAACAAGGGCAAGATTACAGACCTCGATGCATCTATCGAAACAGATATTTTGCTTGGTGAGTTTAAGAAGCTATTCTAGTTAAGCAATACAACATAAAACGAAAAAAGGCTATGGTCTACGCGCTGTAACTACACTGACAGGCAGTCAAGCTGCCTGCAGTGCACTACAGAGTGTATCCCATAGCCTCTTTTTTTCGTTTTATGTACGTCTGTCTAATAGTACTTACTACCACCAGGCAAATGACTGTTTCTTTTAAACGATAAACTGTTCCACGTGATTATGAATTTTTTCTACAGATTCTTTGTTACCATCAGCTGATTTATCAACCTTTTCAACCGTCTGCTTCATGTTAGCCGTAGCTTCCAGACTTTCCTGAACTGCAGCCATTGTAGACTTAGAAGCAGCAACTACAGCATCCATAGATTCGCGAAGTTTACCAGCCTCTTCTGTTTCTTCTTCTGCAAGGTCACGAATAGCATGAATAGCTTCTACAAGATTATCAGCAGCCTGCTTGGTTTCAGATGCCCCCTGATTCTGTTCAATCATTGCGTCGTAAATATTCTTTACAAGAGTTGCGTTTTCAATTACGTTATCACGGATTCCCTGGAAAGCAGTACCGGCAGAAGTAATAGCCTCTACACCGGCTGATGTCTTTTCCATCATTTCCTTAATCTTAATCTGAATGTCCCGCGCACTTGAAGATGAAGAAGAAGCAAGAGAACGAACCTCATCAGCTACTACCGCAAATCCGGCACCAAATTCACCGGCATGAGCCGCCTCAATTGCAGCGTTCATAGAAAGCAGGTTTGTCTGTGAAGCAATTCCCTGAATAACCTTCAAAAGCTTGCGAACCTCTTCCGATACAGTTTGAATCTCTTTCATTGTACTTACGGCATGTTCAACCGCAGTATTACCAACATCAGAACGCTCAGAAAGCCCCTGTGAAACTTCCTGCGCCTGCTTAGCAGTATTTGCAACGCTTGAAATACTGTCTGTCATCTTAGAAATAGCAGTAGAAATACTCTGAACAGCTTCTGTCTGCTGAGTAACGTGAAGCTTTACAGTATCAATACTATCAGCCAGCATAACAAGGTTTTCACCGGTAACTCCTACAAGCTCATCCTGCTTTTTACTGTTTTCATCAATATGCTGGAGAGAATGATTCATAACACCAATGGCTCCGGTAGCATATCTTGCAGACTTAGAAATAATTCCCGCAGATTCAGTTACAGCCTCTGTTTCTGCTTTAAAGTCCTTGATCATAGAAGAAAGCTTTTCAATCAATGTGTTTACAGAAGAAATCAAAAGACCAAAGTCATCTGTCATGTTGATATTGATTCGGCAGGTTAAATCACCATTTGTTGCAATATCATCAAGAAGTCTTGAAGTAAGCTTAATTCGCTGTGAAAGTCCGTGCAAAACAGTCATAAAAGGAACTGCACCAATTATCGTTGAAAGAATGATACAAAGTGCACCCTTCTTAAAGAAGGCCGTAAGCAGATCTCCCTGGAAAGTTCCATTGTGTGATTCGAGAAGAATTCCATAAGGAACTGTAAGCATGTTCATTCCCAGAAAGTACAGGGAAATAAAGAATACCAGTCCTATAGAAAGCGAAATCTTTGGAGAACGGCTCTTAAATTCAACGATAGAACCAATTTCAAGCATTTCGCGTTTTTTAATAAGCAGGTAGTCTACAAGCTTAATGGACGTTATCGCGGAAATACCACCAAAGCCCATGGCCTGTGCAACGACAAGAAAAACACGGGAAAAATAATATACGTTAGAGCCGTTGGCAATTCCAATATAAACAATGATAATCTGACCAATAAAAAATCCGATTACATTAGCTATAACGATAAGCGAAATAATTCCCCGGTAACTTTTCAGACAGGCAGCAATTTCATCTTTAGTAGCTTTTCTCTGTTCAGCCTGAATTTTCTTTACTATCTGATCAAAAGGCTTCGCAACAAAATACCCTATGGCAACTGCTATAAACAGGAGAAGCGAAGCAACAAGAATATTCGGGAGAGTACCTCCCCACATAGCTTCAATTTCATTGTAAATAAACTCAAGGGCAAACCATCTCAACATCAGTACACTGGCATAAGTGACTGCAAATAAAACAATAACGAATGTAGCAAATACTGTCATAACTCTATATTATAATATAGATTAGCTATATTGTAAAATAATTAAAAATATGTATAATTTGATAATCATTATCAATTTATGGCACAATTAGAATGCAAAAACCTTACCTTAGGGTATGGAACGAAAACAGTTATTGAAAATCTCTCCTTCAGCGTAAACAAGGGTGACTATCTTTGTATTGTAGGAGAAAACGGCTCTGGAAAAACCACACTTATGAAAACAATTCTCCGTCTGCTCAAGCCTCTTTCAGGCACAATAAGCACCGGAGACGGACTTCTCCCTGATGAAATCAGTTACCTGCCGCAGCAGACAGAAGTACAGAGAGATTTTCCTGCAAGTGTTAGAGAAATTGTGCTTTCAGGCTACCAGTCGCGCTGCGGAAGAAGACCATTTTATAACAAGGCAGAAAAACAGCTTGCCGTTGCCGCAATGGAAAAGCTTGGCATTACTCATCTTGCAAAAAAATGCTACCGCGAGCTTTCCGGAGGCCAGCAGCAGAGAACCCTGCTCGCCCGCGCTTTATGTGCCGCACAAAAAATGCTGTTGCTCGATGAACCTGTAACAGGACTCGATCCAGCCGCAACAGAAGAAATGTACACACTCATTGAACAGCTCAATAAATCTGGAATCACAATAATCATGATTTCACATGACACCGCCGCTGCCCTCAAATATGCAACACACGTTCTGCACATCGGAAAATCAGGTAACAACAGCAGCGAAACCTTTTTTGGAGACGTAAAGGAATATGATAGACACCTTAGCAACATACTTTAGTTTTTCATTCGTACGCTACGCCTTTATCGTCGGCGTTTTAATTTCACTCTGCTCTTCCCTACTCGGCGTAACCTTAGTTCTCAAACGCTTTTCGTTCATAGGCGACGGACTTTCTCACGTAGCGTTTGGCGCAATCTGTATTGCAAGCGTACTCAACGTAACTCAGAACATGTACCTTGTATTACCAATCACAATCATAAGCGCAATTCTCCTGCTCCGCACCGGCAAGAACACAAAGATTCAGGGAGATGCAGCCGTAGCAATGATTTCCGTAGCATCGCTTGCAATCGGCTATCTCTTGATGAACATTTTTTCAACCTCATCAAATCTCACCGGCGATGTATGCAGCACACTCTTTGGATCAACTTCAATCCTCACACTTACACAGGGAGAAGTCTGGCTGTGCGCAGGACTTTCAATTGCCGTAATCATAGCTTATATCATTTTTTATAATAAAATCTTCTGCGTTACCTTTGATGAAAATTTTGCAACCGCAGTAGGTACACACGCAAGAGCCTACAATCTTGTAATAGCAATCATAATCGCAGTAATCATAGTGCTGGCAATGAACCTCGTAGGCTCACTTTTAATTTCCGCTCTCGTGATTTTCCCAGCCCTTTCAGCAATGCGCGTGTTCAAAAGCTTCCGCTCAGTTACCCTCTGTTCGGCAGTAGTTTCTGTTGTCTGTTCAGTTGCAGGCCTTTTAATTTCCATTCTCGCCGGCACACCTGTTGGAAGTACAATCGTAGCCGCAGATCTCGCTGCATTTTTAATATTTACAATCATTGGAGTTTTGGTAAAATAGAAGTATGAGTTTTTTCAAAAACATTTGGGCGTTCCGGCAACTTCGTTGCCGTCGGGCTTTAGTTCGTCAGTCCTCGGCCATTCTGGCCTGCGGTCTGCTCACGACAATCCCTAACGCATTCCTCTCCTGCAGTAAGAAATCACCAATAAATACAGCCGTCGAGCAAAAAAATACTGTAGTTGAGCCAATCGAAACTACCACACGCTCAGCCAAAATCGACTTCGACCTCACAAAAATGTCCGCCACAATGATATATTCAACAATCTTCGACATGCTCATAATGCCAGAAGATTACGTAGAAAAAAATATAAAGGTAAAAGGCTGGTTCGAAGTCTACACAAATCCCGAAACCGCCGAACTCTTCTACGCCGTAGTAGTACCCGACGCAACCGCCTGCTGCCAGCAAGGTCTCGAGTTCATCTGGCCCGGCGACCACCACTACCCCGCCGACTTCCCCGAACTAGGCTCCGACATCACCGTCACCGGCCGCTACAAACTGATAGATAAGGATGGCTTTACATATAATTATCTGGAAGCAAGTAACGTCGAATTCTGATTATTAATCTTCAAACCAGTTTTCTAGCATAAGTGGTGAAATCTTTTGTATTGGTTCAAAGTGTTTTTTATTGCGTGTTACAAGAATCATACCATTTGAAACGGCGATTGAAGCTTTCTGAGTATCATCAAACTCTACTGGAGTACCATTTTCTCTTAAGCGGGAACGAATATCAGCCTGAATCCACGCCGCATGATTATCATATTGAATAATATCAAATTCTGCTTGAATCTTATCAACAAGAGTGTCAAAGTAAAAATCTCTTTTTTTACCTGCCGGCATTATATTTATACCATAAAGAAGTTCATTCCAGGATGTCGATGACAGTGCACAAAATCTCTCATATTCTTTTATCTTTGCAATAACATGTTTATCTGGCTGTTGCTTCATTAATTCAGAAATAATATTTGTATCTAATAAATAATAGGGTCTTATCATAATTAATCCTCGAATAAATGTTCTGAATCACTCTTACCATAATAGCCACGTTCTCTTATGCTATCGTAGTATTCTGTTATATCAAAATCATCATCCTCAAGCCCATAAGCAATACGGCTTTCCTGAATCTTTTCAACCAGACTTTTTTCCTTAGGCGCCATTGCCTTTTCAAAATCTTCTTTCGAAACAATATAAGCTACCACATCATTATGTCGCGAAATCCGAACCGGCCCGTTCTCCTCTGCCTGGTGAATATAAAAAGGTAATTTATTTTTCGCTTCGAAAATTGGTACTGCGGCTGAAGTCATATTCATATGTACCTCCTGAGATTGGTTTATTTTAACTTAGCATCTCTATAGCCATATGTCAAGTAAATAGCTATTTTTATTGATTTAAAGACATTATTCAGCGCCTTCTCCGTAAACGGAAAAAGAAGAAGCGAATAAAAAAATAGCTCCACCCTGTCTTCTACCCAGCGGTGGAGCTTCGTCTGTAAAGACGGAAAAAGAAACTGTGGGGCAAGACGCTTGTCGCGTGGTGCCTTTTTCAATATAGCATAAAAAACTAATATGTCAAGCAAAGTGTATCTTTTTATCGTTCGTTAAAAATAAAGCCTACGCTCACTGATTACTTCGCGTAGGCTCTTCATTAAAACTTACGGAGGTTCAGCCACACTACTGTGGTGCCCTTCTTTATAAATACTATACTACATTTTTTATAATTGTCAAGGTAATGACCTATGAATGACCTATGAAAAAAAATCCGGCAAAACCGCACATGTAAATTACTTACAAGGGATTTTGCCGGAAAGGAGTTATTTTATATTGACATTAAGACTAGTAGGTTACGTTTCGACAGATACGGAAGCCTGTGTATTGATCACGTGTAGTTGGAGAATGTGTATCTCCGTTACTATCACACCAGCCATTTTTAGTAGAATCCCAGTTTGTACCTTTAGTAACAATGTTTCCGTCTTTTCGCGACAATGTTCCAACACCAGAAGATGTGCAAGAGTAACCTCCGTACTTAGACGTATTGTATCCACAATAAGGATCATAATATGTTCCAGATGGTGGATCATTATTCCAGTCAGTAAGCCATTCTCGAACATTTCCAGACAAATCATACAAACCTAAAATATTCGAAGTTTTTTTGCCAACCTGATGGGTTTTACCGCTAGAATTATCAGAGGTCCAGGCAACATTATTAAGAGTATCGCTTCCCGGGTAGTTATAGTTCCAATAAGTATTTCCATTGTTTACATTACCAGAAGCATAGAGTGTGTAACTACCACCTCGCTGAGCAAACTCAAACTGACATTCGGTTGGCAAGTGATAGCCATTTGCATATTGGTCAAAACTTGCTTTATTCCAAGTATCATTGCTGCCTATTGGAATATTTGAATGTGTAATATTGGCCCAATCTGTTATATTACCAACAGTATAACAAGGAGTTAAACCATGTAAAACACTTAACTTGTTACAGAATGCAATTGCATGATACCAGTTAACACATTCTACAGGACGATACTGCTGTACTTCACTACCCGCAGCACCTGAAGTGAAATAACTTGGATTAGAACCCATTACTGCGGAATACAATTCCTGTGTTACTTCATATTTACCAATTGAATACTTTGAAAGGTATATCTCGCGTCCCTTAAAGAATGCACCATCATCATTTGTTTCACTAGAAGTTCCTGTATAATGCGCAGTACTTGTAATTACATTTACAAGGCTAGTATAAGAATAGGTAGTTCCATTTATTTTAAGATCGCCAGAACTTGTAGATAAAGTAAATGAAGCTTTTGGGCCTCTGGTTTGACTCGAATTCGAACTATGATATGGTTCAAATCTGAAATAATGAGATGAACCCCGTGAATAACTTGGTATCTTTACAGTTGCAGTATATTCTGTACCATTAGCATAGCCTGTAGATTTTGTATAGCTGGTTGCACTATCAATATAAATATTTATACCGCTTACATCAGATCTACCAGTTGTATTCTTCCATTTTAATGTAACCGTTCCCATTCCATCATCCTGATAAATATATGGATTTGTAGAGAAAGTTAATTGCTTAGGAGGTGTATAAATTGACATTGTTGTTGTTTTATCAGAATAAAGATATTCGGAATTAATATACTTATATGCCAAAACATAGAAGTCATATTTAATACCATTTGTCAATTCGGTATTAGAGAAAGTGTAATAGGTGTCTGTTATATATTTAGAACTCCAGCTACTTGAACTAGATGTTTTATAATATAAATAATAAGCTGTAACTCCGTTAGTTGGAGCAGCCCAGCTTACCTTAGTTCCTGTATCAGCTATAGCAACCGTAAAGCTTCCTGCGGTTCCGGGATTTGTAGCCTTAGTAATTGTAGAGGTAGATACATAATTGGATGCTGT
>JAEEGH010027647.1_pt1 | contig 11213 bp, 11 predicted proteins | sample 9134181 | NCBI WGS metagenome assembly JAEEGH01 (sample SAMN16246544, study PRJNA631951) | gut metagenome | biome: gut microbiome; feature: rumen; material: DP-attached | host: Bos | place: Iran: Karaj | collected 2018-10 | reverse complement strand
ATCGAGATGATGCCAAAGCCGCCTGTAGAGAGGCTTTCTTCTAATCCATGGCCTGAGTGGCCCAAGGTCCTTAAGACCGATTATGGCCATGAGGAAGCAATTTACCTCTATGGGGAGGATCCAAGAGTCTTTGAGACCACGATAAAGAGCGTAAAAACAGATAAAAAGGGACATATCAAGCAGGTGGAGACCGTGAAGGTACAGTTCAAGGATGGCAAACTTGTTGAAGTTCCGGGCACGGAAAAGTCTCTGAAGTGCGATCTTCTGCTTATCGCAGCCGGATTTATAGGATGCGAGAATTACGTGGCTGACGATTTCGGACTTGAGCTAAGCAAGAGAGGCACTGTAGTTACAGGCGCTGAGAGTTACCGTGTGGGAGAGAGCAAGGTCTTTTCCGCAGGAGATATGCACAGAGGCCAGTCTCTTGTTGTATGGGCTATCTGCGAGGGCAGAGAGTGCGCAAAAGAGATAGATGAATATCTCATGGGATATACTAATCTTTGATTGGAGATAGATACAATGGTTAAAGCTAATGAGAATTATTTGAAATTACCCGGAAATTACCTTTTTTCCACAATCGGAAAAAAGGTAAGGGACTTTCAGGAAAAAAATCCTGAGGTTAAGGTGATAAGATTGGGAATCGGTGATGTGACACAGCCCATTGCACCTGCCATTATAAAGGCGCTTCATAGCGCGGTTGATGAGATGGGAAGCGCTGAGACTTTTAAGGGATATGCGCCTGATCTTGGCTACAGCTTCCTTAGGGACAAGATTTCCGAGGTAGATTTTAAGCAGAGGGGATGCGATATTTCTCCCGATGAGATATTTGTTTCCGACGGCGCAAAGTGTGACTGCTCCAATATTCAGGAGATATTCAGCCTTGATAACAAGGTTGCTGTCTGCGATCCTGTTTACCCGGTTTATGTGGATTCAAACGTTATGGCCGGAAGGACAGGAATCTATGATGAGATCGCACAGAGCTACAAAGATGTAGTATACATGCCATGTACAGCAGATAATGGCTTCGTTCCCGAGTTTCCTGCGGAGACACCCGACCTTATCTATCTGTGCTTTCCAAACAACCCTACAGGAGCTGTGATCAAAAAGGATCAGCTTCAGGCCTGGGTTGATTATGCAAACAAGAATAAGGCCATCATTCTCTATGATGCAGCCTATGAAGCATATATTTCGGAAGGAGACGTTCCACACAGCATCTATGAGTGTGAGGGAGCAAAAACCTGCGCTATCGAGTTCAGGTCTTTTTCCAAGACCGCAGGTTTCACAGGTTTAAGGCTTGGATTTACCGTTATTCCAAAAGAGCTTGAAGCAGGTGGCGTTAAGCTTTGGGACCTCTGGGCAAGAAGGCACGGAACCAAGTACAACGGAGCACCCTATATTGTACAGAAGGCAGGAGAAGCTGTATATTCAGAAGAGGGAAGAGCGCAGATAAAGACCCAGATCGCATACTATATGGAGAATGCGAGATACATCTACGACGGATTAAAGAGCGCCGGATACGAGGTATCAGGCGGGGTAAATGCGCCTTACATCTGGCTTCATACGCCGGATAACATGACCAGCTGGGAATTCTTTGATCATCTCCTTACAAAGGCTAACGTTGTAGGAACACCGGGATCGGGCTTTGGACCTCACGGTGAGCACTATTTCAGGCTTACAGCCTTTGGAAGCAGGGAGAATACATTAGAGGCAATAGAGAGAATCAAGAAGCTATAAGGAGGACTCATGCAGTACACAGTTGAAGAGGTTCTTAAGTACGTCGAGGAGGAAGATGCCAAGTTTATCAGACTTGCGTTTTGCGATGCTTTTGGCGTGCAAAAAAATATTTCGGTAATGCCGGGGGAGCTCAAGAAGGCCTTTGAGGATGGAGCACCCATAAGTGCCAAGGAGATTGCGGGATTCAGGGGAAGCCCTTATGCCAAGCTGTATTTAAAGCCGGATCCTTCAACGCTGGCGGTTCTTCCATGGAGACCCGATAGCGGAAGAGTGCTGCGTATGTTCTGCGATGTTTATACCGCTGATGGAGAGGAGATTTTATCATCCACCAGAAATGTCCTCAAAAAGGCTGTCGATGCTGCCAAGGAAGCCGGAATTGAGTTCAGGTTCGGCTCTGAGACGGAGTTTTATCTCTTTAACAAGGATGAAAACGGAAATCCCACCAGGATTCCTTATGATACTGCAGGCTACATGGACATTGCTCCGGCTGACAGGTGTGAGAACATAAGGCGTGAGATCTGCCTCACCATAGAAAAGATGGGACTTACTCCCGAGAGAAGCCATCATGAGCATGGTCCGGGACAAAATGAGATAGATTTCCACTATGGAAAGCCCTTAAAGGCTGCAGATCAGATGACTACCTTCAAGATGGTGGTAAGTACCATTGCTGACAGATACGGACTGGTGTCGGATTTTTCGCCGGTACCACTTTCCGGAAAGCCCGGAAACGGCTATCACATTAACATTTATGCCGTTGATAAGGACGGTAACGATGTGGCGGGCTATGCTGCGGCAGGAATCATGGAAAAGATAAGAGAGATCACTCTTTTCCTGAATCCAAGTAATGAATCCTACGCAAGATTTGGAAATAACATGGCTCCCGATAAAGTAAACTGGTCCGGTGCCGGAGAATCCGAGCTTATGTTTGTTGAGACCTACAAGGGCAGGACCCACGTGGAGCTGCGCTCGCCGGATGCCTTAAGTAACCCCTATTTAGTGTATGCACTGCTGATAAGGGCAGGGCTTTACGGCATCAAAAATCGTATGGAATTGTCAGAGAAGACCAATGAGGAAGGACTTCTTTTGCCAAAGTCCAAGAAGGAAGCTGAAGAGCTTGCAAGTAAGAGCGATTTCGTAAAAGAGTTTGTACCTGATGACCTGATAGGAGCGTATATGGGCCACTGATTGGAGGATTGTTATGCCGAGAAAGGATGACTTTCAACACTCCATATTAGTGGTGTCGGGCTCGGAGCAGTTTGACCCCGTGGTGAAAAGGTCGCTCCCTGAAGGGGACTATATGACGGTGGACTTTCTTAGGAGCGCAAGTTCGGCCAGAAGAAGCATCTTAGAGAGGTACTACGACATTGTCGTGATAAATGCGCCTCTGCCGGATGATTCCGGAATTGATCTGGCTCTGGACATTGCTGAGGACACCAACATCAGCGTTCTGATCGTAACCACGCCGGATATATATGGAGATGTGCTGGAGAGAGTCACAGACGTCGGGATTTTGGCTATTCAGAAGCCTTTTCAGAGAGGTCTTTTGAATAAATCCATAAGATACCTGATTTCTGTGCAGAATAAGCTGCAGAAGCTTTCAAAAGAGATTTCCCGGGCAAAAGAAAAGCTGGAGGAAATCAAGATAATAAGCCGTGCTAAAGTTCTTTTGATAGAAAAGAAGGGTATGACCGAGGATGAAGCCCACAGATTTATAGGAAGTGAGGCTATGAATGAGGGAATATCCAGGCGCAGAGCGGCAGAGAGAATAATGGACGACCTTGAATGAAGACATTTCGAGGGCGTCCATTTCTTAATTTATTCTAAACTGCAAGTTTGGTGCATTAATTATGTTAAAATTTTATTGTCAAAAACAACCGCAGAGGAGAAATAAAATTGCTGACAGCAGAAAACAGTGCTATTGACGTCTCACTAAGGCGCTATAAAAAAGAGCTCTCTACTTCGGGGGGTGGCTATATCCTTTTTGGAGTATGGTCAGCCATCAAGGTTGTTATGAGCGTTTTTGTGGGGGAATTGTCCGTCAAAAAAATCGTTGACACTTATGAGGTCGAGCCAGAAGATTTGGTGTTCTTCGAAGCCGTTTACGTCACTCTTATTGCGATTGCAGCTGTTGCTGTAGTTCTTTTGCATCTCTACGTCGGACTTGGAGCTATAAGAGCAAGCAGTGGAAGTAAAAAACGAGGATATCTCTGGGTGACGGTCGTTTTGTTGATCTTCGGTATAATCAATTTATTGGGATATGGTGGGCAGGTCGGTGATCTGTCGAATTTCAGTTTTAAGGACACGACTATAGCAGCATTTATGGTTGATGTGACGGTAACCATAATGCTGGTTGGAATATTGCGGTCAGCAAAAATGATAAAGAAATTGACTATGGAAAAAGAACAGGGGATACAGGGCGCTTAAAGCCCTTTATATCTTAAAGACAGGTAGAGTGAAAGAAGGAACAAACCCAAGGTTTCAGTTATGTGATAGATAAGGGATGTCCACACTATGCCGATCTCTCTTCCCATCAGATATACAGTCTGCATCTGGATGGCCCCAAAAGAAACAAGAAACAGCAAAAGAATTGCCAGCGACCCCAGCTTGATATAGCGGTCATTTAAAAAGATACCGGTCATTACCACTCCGAGAAGTATGGCGGAGAGGATCTCCAGGTATTTAAAGCCGTGAGTCATGTTGTAGAGCATGATAAAAGTACCATCAGTCATGCCTTCGCCTGAGGATAGGGCATCCATGAGCATTCCGATGAATCTTCTGTACATTATGGATGTAAACAGATAGATAAGCTCAGCTCCTACGAAAATAACGGCCCAAAGCTGAAGAAGCCTGTTTACGGAAGAAACAGACAAAGAAGCGATGTTATCGCCAAAAACTTCCTTCTGAAGATCGCCCATACTTCTGCGATCTTCCGGGGGAACAACGCTTACATAGCGATTGAGTCTGTCCCAGGTAACATAGAAAATAACTGCTGTTATTAAAATTTGAACCAAAGATATCGCAAGCTGGCTGTGCCAGAGCTTTATGTCCAGCATATCAGGACTTGATGTATTGGCTCTTTGGATAAAGAAGCGCAAAACACCTTCAACAACGGCGGCTATTAGCTTAATAACGGCTACAGACATTATTGCTTTTGAAAGAATGTGTTTTTTGACACTTATATACATGTTAAGACTCCGAAAGTTCTTTTTCATTATCTTACCACAGTGTGACAAAACTGTGATAGAGGCTTTATTAGAATAAAGTAAACCATGAAAATATGTGCTTAAAGAAGAGGTGGGAATTATGAAGAAAAGCGAGATTTTATTGAAAGTTTGTGCAGTACTCTTAACTATCTGTTTTGTACTGACAAGCGCAACAGCAGTACAGATCGTAAAGGTCTTTGCTGAAGAAGATCAGAATGAGACATTTGAGCAGGAAAGTACAGGTTTTGTAGTAGACCCTGATCCTGATACGAATCCTGAGCCGAATCCAGATTCCGATCCGGATCCCGATCCTGTACAGCCGGATCCTTTTGACTATAACCTTGTCTGCTACACTCCAAATATCAATTTCGGCAAGGTAAATCAGGGTGATGTGGTTTATGCAAGACAGTTTGCAATCGTTAATATAGGGACCACAACTTTCCCTCTTACCTGGGAAGAAGTTGATCCATACACAGCATTTGATGTTGGATCCATATCTCCAACCAATGTTATGAAGCCTCAGGATTCAATTCTTTTCTCAGTTTCACCAAATGAGGGACTTAAGCCCGGAACATATACAGCAAGATACACATTCTTTTCAGAGAACGATTATAGAAGACACCATACAGCAATTGTTGACGTATCAATCACGGTTGTTGACGCTGCACCATATATCACAAGCGTTGACGTGGTTCCTGCATCAGCAACAGTTCCGACTGGAAAGAGCTTTGACTTTGACGCAGATGTAAAGGGCGGTAATAATTATGATCCTTCCGTGATCTGGTCTTTGGCAGGAAACCAGAGTACCGGAACAACTGTTGACGGAAGCGGAACAGTATATGTAAGTCCCAATGAGACAGCATCTTCTTTCACAGTAGTAGCTACATCCGCTCAGGATCCTTCAAAATCTGACAGAGGAGTTATAACGGTAGCAACAGTTGATCATGTTATCAGCATCAAAGCAGACCCGGCCGAGGGCGGAGCAATTGCCGGAGGCGGAGCTGTAAGAGATGGCGGAAACTGCACAATTTCAGCTTCTCCCAATAACAACTATGTATTCAAAGGTTGGTACGAGGGCGGAAATCTTATTTCCAGCACAGGACAGACAACCATTAATAATATAACTTCAGATCACACCTTCTTTGCCAAGTTTGAGAGACAGTCCTGCTATGTAAGAACAGGCGTTAACAACGGAGACGGCGGAACAATCACAGCAAGCCAGAGCGTACCTTACGGTGGCAAGATAACCATCACAGCCAAGGCAAACAGCGGATACAGCTTTGCAGGATTTGTTGAGGACAACAAGACCATCAGTACCGCTTCTTCAATCGAGCTCAACAATATTACTACTGACAGAAACATAACAGCTGTTTTCAATCGTGAAAAGTGCACGGTTAACGTATCTGTATATCCTCAGGATACAGGTAAGTACGAAGGCGCAGGAACCTACAACAAGGGTGAGAAGGTAGTGCTTCGTGCAAAGGCTTATGACGGATACGAGTTTGTAGGATGGACAGTAAACAGCCAGACTGTTTCAAGAGACGACAGATATACTATTGATCACATAAAGGGCGATCTTAACGTTGTTGCCAACTTTATGAAGAAAAATACAACAACATACAGAGTAACAGCAGGTATTGCTACTACCGGCGGAACAATCTCTCCAAGCGGTGATTTCAACATACCTGAGGGAAGCAGTGTAACCTACAACATCATGGCTCAGGCAGGCTACAGGATCACTGCAGTTATGGTAGATGGCAAAAATATCGGTGCTGTTACAAGCTATACCTTCAACAATGTAAGAGGCGGACACAGCATAACAGCAAGTTTTGAGAAGATTCCGGAAGCTCCCAAGAAATCAAACACATCCGGACAGACTACCAAGAAGAACTCAGACAATACTCAGGCTGTAGCAGGGGCTCAAAAAAAGACTGAATTTAACGAGAAGACAGCAGCAGAAGGAGCCGTTACAGAGCAGAAGGTTGTTGAGGAGAAGATTCCTGAGCAGGTTGAGGTTCTTGATGATGATCAGCATGCAGAAGATGTTTACACTGAGGCTGCAGAGGCTGAGACTATGGAAGATGTTTCAGAAGCTGTATCAAACAGCGTAATGGCAAAGCACAACATTGATGAGACTACACTTAGGATCCTCATCGATGACGACGCAGTACTTCCTATGCTCAGAGAGGCATTTGAGGACGGAACTCTTCAGATCACAGTAAATAACACATATGCTGCAGACCAGCAGGAGACAGCAGTTCAGCTTTACTACAATAGGCCTACACTTGTTAATTTTGAGGATGTAATTGCTGAGACCCTTACAGCAGAAGAGAAATATCAGGTTCTTACAGGAACTCCTATTTCCTTCAATATCGATATCACTGAGAACACAGAAACCGTTGATTCGGGAACAAAAGAGCTTATGCAGAAAAAGATCGGTTACAAGCCGGTCAGCTACTTTGACTTCCTCATCATGAAGACCAGCAACGGCACAACCACAGTGATCAATCAGACTCAGACAGATCTTGAAGTTGTAGTGCCTATTCCTGAACAATACAGAAAAGAAGGCAGAAAGTTCTTTGTACTCAGGAATCACAACGGCGTCGTTGATGTTCTTGAGGATGTTGGAAACGATCCTGACACAATCACATTCAGAACCGACAGGTTCTCAGAATATGCTATCGCTTATGAAGCAATAAACGTAAACAAGCTCGTGCTCAGAGTTGTTATAGTGGCATTTATTTCATTTATTCTTGCAATAATCTGCTTCGTAAATCTTGTAAAGTATAAGAGAAAAGCAAGAAGGGCAAGCAGACCAAGAAGAGCGTGATTTAAGTGTGGAAGAAATGCCAAAAGAGATGTACAATTTAAAGTAAGTATCCATGTTAAGAGGAGGGGGAAATGCGTTTCGTTCAATCAGAGCAGATTAAAATTGCAAATCTTGAGTCTAAGATGGACGTAGCTCAGGATGTTGTTGAGAACTACATCTTTGATACAGGGATAAAGGGCAAGGATGCCTTAAGACTTAAGCTTCTCTCAGAAGAAGTGCTTCGTCTGGCTAAATCAATTATAGGTTATGGAATCATGAATTTCTGGCTTGAAGGTAACTCAAGGGTAACCAAGATATACCTCACAGCCGAGAATCATATGGATAAGAGCAAAGAGGATGAGCTCATCTCCGTATCATCAACAGGGGAAAACAAGGTTGAGCAGGGCTTCTTTGGAAAGCTCAGATCACTCTTTGTAGTAAATGCACCAACCACATCAAAGTGGTCACTGAAGGACTATCAGGAAGAATTAAGACGCAGGAAGGAAGAGGATAAGTATTCTCAGGAAGCCTGGGATGATCTTGAGAGATCACTGGTAGCCAACCTGGCTGATGATATCGAAGTTGGTGTGGGCAAGGACAATATCGAGATGATAGTTACCAAGGACTTCTCAGAGGCTCTGGGAGCTATCGGATCAAGAGTTCCTGTTGCAAAGAGCGACTTTACCTTTGTTGACAGCAACAAGATCGATGAGGGCAAGGTATATGCAAGAGCAGACGAGCTCATCGAAGAGCTTGAAGTATCTGCCAAGGATGCAATTCACTTAAAACTCTTGTTTGAAGAGACCATCGGAATGCTCAAGGCAATGACAGCAGACTTCAGAGCAGAACTCTGGTTTGAGAAATACAAGAACGTATGCTGCCTCAAGCTTACAGCCAAGACACTTATGGATGCCGGCAAGAAGAAAGACCTGATCCAGGTTGCTTCTGATAGAGACAACAGCGCTGTTAAAGGCTTTATGAGCAAGATCGGCGATGTCGTTGAGAACGGACTTTTGAACTATTCTGAGGTTATGAAGCTTCAGCAGCAGTACGGAACCGGATATGTAAGCTTTGGTTCTATGGGTATTTATGGTATCATGGAAGGTAGCTCCGATCCCGGAGTTATGTGGTCACTGAGCGACTACAGGGAGTCACTTGGTAACGATCAGGAAAATGATCCCAGTGCAAAAGAGGCTTGGGATGAACTTGAAAAATCTATCGTTGCAAGTATTGCCAAGGACGTACTTGTTGGCGTAAAAGGTGATAGAATAGATATTACAATGGTATATGGGCTCAATTCATGAGTTTCAAGAGAGGAGAAATAGCACAATGACAATTAACAAAGTAGCAAATGGAAAAGATCTCATTATTTCTTTAGCAGGAAGGCTTGATACTACAACCGCACCGCAGCTTGATGATGAGCTTAAGGGGGGCCTTGACGGAGTAGAGAAGCTTGAGTTCGATTTTACTGATCTCGAGTACATCTCATCTGCCGGACTCAGAGTGCTGCTTTCAGCTCAGAAGACCATGAATAAGCAGGGGAGCATGGTAATTAAGAACGTTAGCGAGGAGATCAACGAGATCTTTGAAGTAACAGGTTTCGTAGATATTCTTACAATCGAATAATTTGTTGCATATGGTATAGGCAAAAGGCATGTTTATGCCTTTTGCCTATTTCTTATAGGATAACAATATGAAAGAAATCGTATTAGATGCAAAAGTCGATAACCTGCCTCAGGTCCTTTCATTTGTGGATGAGGAGCTTGAAAAAGCCGAATGTTCCATGAAGGGCATGATGCAGATTGATGTTGCCGTGGAGGAGATCTTCGTCAACGTTGCAAGCTATGCCTATGAAGACAAAGAAGGCAACTGCAAGATTGAGGTGGATGCTGACTCTGAAAATCAGTATGTAACGATTACTTTTACTGATGAGGGAATCCCTTACAATCCTTTGGCAAAAGAGGATCCGGATGTAACTTTGTCCGCTGAGGAAAGAGAGATTGGCGGATTGGGTATATTTATCGTGAAAAAAAGTATGGACAAGACAGCCTATGAAAGAAAGGATAATAAGAATATCTTTAGCATGGGTTACTCTTGGGCATAAAGGGGGATAAAAAATGGCATCAATTGCAAAAGATCTTGATCCTAAGCTGTTTTATGATGCGATAGTTCATTTTGACGAGAGTGATGAAGCCAAAGAATTCTATTATCAAGTCATGGACACTCCGACCGGAAGAAAGAATAAGAGCGGAAGCGATGAGACTGTAAGAGACAGAATCTTAAAGGCATACGGCGTTCTCTTTTGCGAAGAAGCAGGTCTTGAGCCCGGTGATAAAGCAGGGGTGGACGAAGTCGCTGATACAGCTGACAGGCTCTATATCGGAGGTACAGGCTACGATCCGGAGCACTGGTATCGTATGAAGTACCATTTCCCGGTAATCGACGATGATAATTATGACAGATTCGCAGCGCTGGTGCTGGCCGACATGAATTGTGGCCCACTTCATGATGCTGCTCTTAATGATGGAGACACTCTGGTGGTAGGAGAGGCTGATCCTCTTCATATGACTGCTCAGCAGCGTAAGAACCAGAAGGTTAAATCAGTTTCATTTCCTTCAGGAGGTGCACAGTGACAATTCTGGCAGTAGATGACGACAGTACCTCTTTAAAGAAGATCAAGAGCATTCTGGCCAAGGCTTTGCCTGATGCTACATGCTATTTTTACGACGAATCTCTGGCAGCTCTTGCCAAGGCTCGTGAGGAAGAGATAGATGTGGCTTTTCTCGATGTGGAAATGCCTGAGCTTTCAGGAATAGATCTTGGAAGGTATCTAAAAGAACTTAATCCTTATGTAAACTTAATATACCTCACTGAGGATACCGACTATGCGTATGAGGCCATGAAGCTTCATGCCAGCGGATACCTGAAAAAGCCCGGAAACGACAAGGATGTAAAGGGCGAGCTTGAATCCCTGCGTTATCCTGAGATGCGCAAGAAATTCAAGAGAGTTTTTGCCCAGACCTTCGGTAACTTTGAGTTTTTTGTTGATGGGCAGCCGGTAGAATTTAAGTATAAGAGGACAAAAGAGATTGTAGCGCTTCTTATCAACAACAGAGGAGCCCAGACCACAAACGGCGAGATCATCGCTTCCTTGTGGGAGGATGACGGTGATCCCGAAAAGAAGCTTTCATACCTCTGCAATCTCCGTCAGGATCTTCAGAATACCTTTAATAAGCTTAAGCTTGACGGTATCCTTTTAAAGCAGCGTGGAAGCATGGCCATTGCCAAGGACAGGATAGAGTGCGATCTCTATGACTGGCTTGATAACGGCAATGATTCGAAATACAAATACATGGGTGATTACATGAACCAGTACAGCTGGTCGGAATTCTACCATGCTGAGCTGGATGAGATAAGCTATGACCTCGAAGAGGATGCGATGAAATAACACCGCGGAGGAAAAAGTA
>JAEEGH010027646.1_pt1 | contig 11213 bp, 9 predicted proteins | sample 9134181 | NCBI WGS metagenome assembly JAEEGH01 (sample SAMN16246544, study PRJNA631951) | gut metagenome | biome: gut microbiome; feature: rumen; material: DP-attached | host: Bos | place: Iran: Karaj | collected 2018-10 | reverse complement strand
GAGGTGCATCACGTTGGTACTTGCCACGGCGTTCATGCCGCCCGCCAGGGTATAGACGATGAAGATGACGGCGAAGGCGATGGCGCTGATCCAGAAGGGAATGCCCAGCAGGCTCTCGCCCAGCTTGCCGGCGGCGATCATCTGGCTCAGGCCCACGGCCAGCATGACGATGGTGAGGATGATGCAGCTGACGGTCCGGGCCTTGACGCCGAAGAACTTCTCAATGATGCCGGGGACCGTGCCGGTCTCCAGAGAGCGGAAGAGCTTGGCGAACAGCAGGCCCAGGAAGAGGACGCCGATGCCGTTGGCGATGGTGTACCACCAGCCGGAGAGACCGTAACGGAAGCCGTATTCCGAAACGCCCGTGGTGGCGGTGCCTCCCAGCCACTCGCCGGTGGAGGCACAGACGATTGCGAAGGTGGAGAGGGCGACGCCGGTGAAGGCTGCCGCGCTCTTGGTCTTGCGTCCCGACATGAGGCCGATGACCACCGTCAGGATAAAGTAAACGATGATGATAATGAGCTGAATGGACAAGATCCTTTTACCCCCTTGGTATTTCTGTGCCGTCCGGCGGGCGGCTACAGGGGCTTCGTCCTGCGGGGAAAGCAGCTTCCCCGCAGGACCGGAGCTCGTTTGTGTGTTTTAGTCCTCCATGGACTTGATGACGTCGGGAACGATGATATCGCAGTCGGTGATGGCCTTGATGCCCTCCACGGTCTCGCCGGGAGCCAGCTCTTCCAGAACCATGCCCTCCTTGGTGAAGTGGAACACGCACTTTTCCGTGACCACATAGTCCACCACGCCCACGCCCGTCAGGGGCAGCTTGGTCTCGCGGACGATCTTGGACTTGCCGGTCTTGTCGCAGTGAACGGTCATGACGATGGTGCACTTGGCGCCGGTGACCAGGTCCATGGCGCCGCCCATGCCGGCGGCGGCCTTGCCGGGGATCATCCAGTTGGCCAGGTTGCCGTTCTGGTCCACCTCGTAAGCGCCCAGGACGGTGTAGTCCACATGGCCGCCGCGGATGTAGCCGAAGGAGGTGAAGGAGCTGAAGCAGCAGCTGCCGGGACGCATCCCGCTGGGGGAGCCGCCGGCGTCCACCACGTCCAGGTCGATGGGCTCGCCCTCTTTGGGCGTGCCGGTCATGCCGATGATGCCGTTCTCAGACTGGAACCACACGTCGATGCTGGGGTCGATATAGGCCATGCACATGGTAGGCATGCCGATGCCCAGGTTCACCAGGTCGCCGTCCTTGAAGAACTTAGCGGTACGCTTCGCAATAAACTGTTTCGCATCCATTTCCTTAACCCTCCACTTTCCGGGCCTGCACGACCATATCCACCAGCGCGCCGGGGGTATTGATCGTGTCGGGATCCAGTTCGCCGACTTCCACGATCTCCTCCGCCTCGCAGATGACCCAGTCGGCTGCGGTGGCAAAGGGCTCGTTGAAGTTGCGGGCGGTGCGGTGATACACCACGTTGCCCATCTTGTCCGCCTTCCAGGCGTGGATGAAGCACACGTCGCCGTGGAGGGGAAGCTCCAGGATGAAGCGCTTGCCCTTGATGGGATCGTCGGCGGTGACGAACTTATACTGTCCGGCCTCGTCGTCCCACTCCAGCAGCTGCTTGCCCTCCTGCATGGGGGTGCCCACGCCGGTGGGGGTCAGGATGCCGCCGATGCCGGCGCCGCCGGCCCGGGTCTTTTCGCAGAGGGAGCCCTGGGGCACGAAGGTGATGTTGATCTCGCCGGCCACTACCTTCTCCACGGTCTCGGTGTTGTTGCCGATGTGGGAGCAGGTGATGTGCTTGATGCGGTTGTCATGGACCAGGCGGCCGATGCCCTGGCCCTTGATGCTGGTGTTGTTGGAGATGATGTTCAGGTTCTTGACGCCCTTCTGCATCAGACCGTCGATCAGCGTCTCGGAGACGCCGCAGTTCACAAAGCCGGGAAGCAGGACCGTCATGCCGTCGAAGCACTTCTCCATGGCCTGCTCCAGGGTCACAACTTTAGACTTAGCCAATTTATCCTATCTCCTCTACGATCACTCGGTATAGGTCACCGGGTAGGTTTTTTCGTCCTTCAGGCAGTTGCGCTTGATGCCCAGGATCTCGCGGGCTTCCTGCGCGGTGGCGATCTCGCGGCCGGCCAGCTGGCTCAGCTTCACGGCCCGCTCCACCAGGCGGAGGTTGGTGGCGATGTCCTTGGTGCCGTCGGGGTTCTTGCCGTACATGACGTTGTCTTCCAGACCCACGCGCAGGCCGTCGCAGCCCAGGGCCAGGCCGGCCAGCATCATGGGCATATGGCACTTGCCGATGCCGGAGACGGACCAGGTGGCGCCCGCAGGCAGCTTGCCCACCAGGAAGGCCAGGTTCTCGGTGGTGCCGGGCATGGAGCCGCCGACGCCCATGATGAACTGGATGTGGGGAGGCTGGGGGATGTTCCACTTGTTGACGTAGTACATGACGCTGTCGATGTGGCCGGTATCAAAGACCTCGAACTCGGGCTTGATGTCCTGCTTCACGACTTCTTCGCCCAGCTTGTTCAGGAAGCGGGGGCTGTTCTCGAAGATATAGGAGTTGGCCCAGTTGATGGTGTTGGGGTCGAAGGAGCACATCTCGGGCTTCAGGGCGCCCAGGTGCTGCAGCCGCTTGTAATCCTCGTACTCGCCGCCGGAGGTGGTGAGGTTGATGATGATGTCCACATTCGCCTTGTCGCAGGCTTCCCGGGTCATCTCCACCGCGTCGGTGAAGGCCTTGAGGCTCATGGACTTGTAGCCGATCTGCATCTCGCCATTGACCATCTTGTCCTCGCGGACATGGATGTGGGCGATGCTGGCGCCGGCCTTGGCACATTCGACGATCTGCTCGGACAGCTCCTTGGCCGTGTAAGGCACGGTGGGGGCCTGGGCCTTCTTGGTGCCGGCGCCGCAGAGGCAGACCTGGATCATGATCTTATTGGTTTTGGACATTTTCTTTCGTTCCTTTCCGTTCCCGTCGCTCAGACCGGGTCATCCATGAATTTTTTCGCCAGCCGGAAAACCTCGAACAGCTGCTTATCCCGCTTGGCCTTCAGGGCCTCGATGTCCTGGCCGGTGTAATCGTAGAAGCCCTTGCCGCTCTTGATGCCCAGGTTGCCGGCATCCACCAGAGCTTCCAGGGTCTTGGGCAGCTCGTCGCCGTGCTCGGGCATGGTGTAGCTGTGGTTCTTATAGTTGTTGGCGGTCATATCCAGGCCGCCGAAGTCGGCCCGCTTCAGCAGGCCCAGCACCACGGCCCGGGGGATGAAGCTGGCCTTGGCAGCCAGGTCGATGCCCTCGGCGTCGCAGTAGCCGTTGTCCAGAAGGTAGAAGACCTCCCGGTTCAGGCACTGCTGGAGGCGGTTGACGATATAGCCCTTGATGAACTTCTTCATCAGGACGGCGGTCTTGCCGCACTTCTGCAGCATCTTCACGGCGATGTCGGCGTATTCCTGGGGCGCCTGCTCGCTCTTGACCACTTCCACCAGGGGGATCAGCTGGGGAGGCGCATACCAGTGGCAGATGATCTGCTGGGGCAGGAGCTTGGCCGGTACGACCTCGAAAATATTCATGGCGGAGGTATTGGAGGCGACGATCACGTCGGAAGGCAGGATCTCGGCCAGCTGCGCATACAGCTCTTCCTTGGCTTCCCGCTTTTCCACGATGGTCTCCATGACGAAGTCCGCGCCGGCAACGGCGGCGGGGACGGTCAGCTCAAAATGGGTGCGGGCGTAGATCTTGTCCACGTCCTCGGGCTTGATCTCTCCCTCTTCTGCGAAGGTCTTCAGGCTGGCGTAGAGGCTGGCCTTGGCCTTCTCCCGGGTGGACTCGCTGCGAGTCCACATGACGACCTCGTAGCCGCCCATGGCAAAGGTCTGGGCGATGCCGGGGCCCATGGTGCCGGCGCCGAGCACGGCGATCTTTTTGATATCCTCAAAAGTTTTCATGCGTACTTTTGGTTCCCGGCCGGGGAACCACTCCTTTTCCGATCAAAAAAGATGGATGGATGCTGTGCATCCGTTCCCTGGCCGGGGTTTAAGAGGCCCCGGCCGGGAACCGAATTCGTTAAATTAGAAGGAGCCCTCTTCCCAGGCGACGAGACGGACCATGCCGCCGTCGGCCGCTTCGCAGCGGAAGGGGAACGCGGCGATGATCATGCGCTTGCCGGTGACCTGGTCGATGTCGCCGCCGGCGTTCTCGATGGCCATGAGGCCATGCTGACCGAAGAGGCGGTGGCAGGGCTCATAGTCGGGGTAGTCCACGTCGATGTCGCGGCCGGTGGCCAGCTTGTAGTTGTTGGCCAGCCAGGGCATCTGCTCCTTGGCGGGGCAATGCCACACGACGGAGTCGGAGGCGCCGTAGGTGCCGGCGATGGCCTTGATCTTCTTGTCGTACATCAGCCACTTGGCCAGCTCGGGGCCGTTGCCGGGATAGTAGTTGAAGTACTTGTCGTTGTTGATGCGCCAGTAGCGATGGAAGCCGGTGTTCAGCACCACGAAGTCGTTGGGGCGGATCTCCAGGCCGTCCTTATCCAGAGCCTTCTGCACGTCCTCGGGGGTGATGATGTGCCAGATGGCGCCCTTCTTGCCGGGGTACTCGGCAAACTCGCCCATCTTGGCAGGGTCGCCGCCGGCGGCGTTGAAGGCCTTCTCGAACTCGTCGTACATCCAGGTCAGGTCGACGATGACGCCGGTGCCGATGGCGTGCTCAAGGCGCATCTCGGAAAGAGTGTAGCCATAGCGCTCGCGGTCGACTTCTTCCTCATGGAGGGTGTGGTTGGGGGCGTCGCAGTGGGTCGCGGCATGCAGGGTGCCGGTGTAGGTGCAGGTGCGCTTATGGAAGCGCTCAAGATACTGGCCGCGCGGGAAAGTCAGGTCGCTGCGGGCGCCGGGGAAGGGCCACAGGGGGGTGTCCCAGCCCCAGGGCTGGCTGAGGTCCCAGATCTTGGTCATCTTGTCGGTCTCAAGATAGAGCTTGGACTTGTCAAGGGGCATGTACGCCATGATAGATTTCCTCCTGTTCAGAATTGTTGATTTGATTTGAGAGAAAATGTTTGCTATACTGATAAGAAAGGTTACAAAAGGGAGGGGTTTTGCCGTGCGGTATAAGATCGGGGACGTGGCCCGCATCCTGGGCATCTCCACGGACCTTCTCCGGTATTACGAGAAGAAGGGGGTAGTGACGCCCCAGAAGGACAAGACCAACGATTACCGCTACTACGATACCTGGGATATCAACTTCCTCATCGACTGCCTCTGGTACAAGCGCTTCGGCTTCGGCATCCCCCAGGTAGCCTACATGGTAACGGACTGCTACCACGGAGACCTGAGCTCCCTGCTGGAGGAGAAGGGGGACGAGCTGGCCGCGGGCATCCGCCGGCAGGAGCTGCTCCTGGAACGGCTGCGCCAGTATCAGGATGCGGTGCAGCGGGTGAAAGAATGTCTGGGCATCTGCCGGGTGGAGGACAGTCCCGAAGTCATCTGTTATCTCAACCGCTTCAATTACGATTACGATAACCGGCCGGAGCTCCAGAAGCTCAGTCGTCAGTGGCTGGACTATATGCCCTTTACCCAGCGGTATTTCGAGATCCCGCAGGACGGGCTCCTGGGGGATGGGGACGATTTCGCCTGGGGCTTCTCTCTCAGCGTGAAATACGCGGAGGAGCTGGAGGTGGCCGTCAAACCTCCGGTGCGGCGGCTGGTCAGCCGGAAAAGCATCCATTCCGCCTTCCGCAGCGTGGGGAAAAACGCCTTCAGTCCCCGGCATCTGGCTTTTATGCTGGACTACGCAGAAAAGAACGGCTATACCGTCACCGGCGGAGCCATGGGCAATCTGGTGTGCAGCGTGCGGGAAGAAAACGGCCAGCTGGCGGGGTACTTCGAGGTCTGGCTCCCGATCGAATAGGGTTCCCCTCTGCCGGGCGGCTGCTTACGCGGCCGCCCGGCGTTTTGTGTTCGGCTCAGCCGATGGCGGTGAGGCCGCCGTCGGGGTAGAGCAGGTTGCCGGTGAGGAAGTCGGAGGCGGGGGCAGCCAGGAACAGAGCGGTGCCCACGCAGTCGTCGGGATCGGACATCCGGCGCAGAGGCAGATTGGCAGCCTGGTTGGCCAGGTACTGATCCACGGTGATGCCGGCTTCCTTGGCGCGCATCTCGAAGACCTTGGTCATCATGGGGGTCTTCATGATGTTGGGGCCGAAGGCGTTGACGGTGATGCCGTAGGGGCCGAACTCGGAGGCCAGCTGCTTGGTGAGCATATCCACGGCGCCCTTGGCGGCGCAGTAGGCGGCGTTGCCGGGGCCCTTGGTGGCGATGCGGCCGCGGACGGAGGAGACGTTCACGATCTTGCCGTAGCCGTTCTCCTTCATATACTTGCCGAAGTGCTTGCAGGTCATGAGGATGCTGGCCACGTCGTCATGCATGACGGCGTCGAAAATATCCATGGGGAACTCAAGGGCGGGGAACTTCTTGTTGACGCCCTGGGAATTGACCAGGATGTCGATGTGGCCGAAGTCGGCGTTGGCCTGCTTGGCAACGGCCTCCACCTGCTCTTCCTTGCCGGCGTCCATCACATAGTACTTGAATTCCTTGCCGGTCTTGGCGGCCAGCTCCTCGCAGGCGGCCTTCAGCTTGGCCTCGGTGCGGGAGGCGATGCAGACCTTGGCGCCCGCGACGGCGAAGGCCTCAGCCACCAGCATGCCCAGTCCGCCGGCGCCGCCGACGATCATGGCGTTCTTCCCGGTCAGGTCAAACAGCTTGGAGAAATCCATAACGAAAACACCCTTTCTATAAAATGATGTGGAATTTGAGTCTGATGGATCCTCAGAGGGATCAGTCGCACATTTCGATGACGGTGGCCTGGCCCATGCCGCCCGCGATGCACAGGGTGGCGAGACCGTACTTCAGGCCCCGGCGCTTCATCTCATACATCAGAGTGATGATGATCCGGCTGCCGGAGGAGCCCACGGGGTGACCCAGGGCGATGGCGCCGCCGTTGACGTTGATGATGTCCATCTTGTCTTCCCAATGGAGGCCCTTGATGCAGCCCAGGCTCTGGGCGGCGAAGGCCTCGTTCAGCTCGATGAGCTGGATGTCGTCGATGGTGAGGCCGGCGTCCTTCAGGGCTTTGGGCACGGCGTAAACCGGGCCGAGACCCATCATCTTGGGATCGGCGCCCGCCACGCCCATGCCGATGATCTTGGCGATGGGCTTGATGCCAAGCTCCTTGGCCTTCTCGACGCTCATGAGGGTAAGGATACTGGCGCCGTCGTTCCGGCCGGAAGAGGAGGCGGCGGTGACGGTGCCGGTGAGAGCGGAGTCGTTCCAGAGCTTGCCGTCCTCGGTATGCTTGATGTTGAAGCAGGGCTTCAGCTTCGCCATCTTCTCCAGGCTGGTGTCCCGCTTGGGGAACTCGTCCGTATCGAAGACGATGGGGGGCTTTTTCCGACCCTGGGGCACGGTGATGGGAACGATCTCCTCCTTGAAGCGGCCGGCGTCGATGGCCTCGATGGCCAGCCTCTGGCTGCGGTAGGAGAACTCATCCTGCTCCTCACGGGTGATGCCCATGCTCTCGGCGATATTCTCGGCGGTGGCGCCCATGTTGTAGCGGCCGTAGGTCTCGGGGGGCTGGCTCTGGAACTGGCCCTCGGTGAGGGCGTCCACGAATTCCACGTTGCCGGTGCCCACGCCCCAGCGGGCGTCGCGCACATAGAACACGGCGTTGGACATGCTCTCGGTGCCGCCGGCCAGGACCACGTCGCTCTGCCCGGTCATGATCTCCATGGCGCCGTTCTGCACGGCGGTCATGCCCGAGGCGCACTGGCGCATGACGGTGTAGGCGGGGACGGACTCGGGGATGCCCACCTTCAGGGCGGCTACCCGGGCGATGTTGGGTTCATCGGAGGTCTGGCGGCACTGGCCCAGGATGACCTCGTCCACTTCCTTGGGGTCCAGCCCGGTGCGGTCCAGGGTGCCCTGGAGGACGCAGGTGGCCAGATCAAGGGCGTGGAGGGGCTTCAGGGCGCCGCCCATGCTGCCCACTGCGGTGCGGCAGCCATCGACGATAACGACTTCTCTCAGTTCTTTCATGTTTCTTCCTCTGCAATATGAAAAGATTGGGTCTGCGCGGGAAACCCGCACCGGGCATGGCCCGGCGCGGGATATCCATTCACTTATTTCTTCTCCAGGCAGATCTCTTCCAGGTTCACCGCGGCGGCGGTGCGGCACTCCAGCTCCTTGGTCTTGTAGCCTTCCTTCTCGATCTTCACGGTGAAGAACTTGTTGGTGGGCAGACCGCGGACCTCGAAATCGCCCAGGAAGTCGGTCTCCGTCTCATAGACCTTGCCGCTCTCCTGGCAGGTGACGGTGACCTTCGCGCCCTTGATGTCCTCGCCGCAGGCGGAGCAGATGACTTCGCCGCAGATGAAGGGCTTGGGCAGACGGCGGTAGTAGTGGGCTGGGCCCAGGCCCAGCTGGGGCTTCAGCTGCTCCAGCTCGTCCTTGTGCTCGGCCACGTACAGGCTGATCTCGCTCTTGGGATCGTCCAGGTCGCCGAAAAGGATGGCCTGGTTGGGGCAGCACTCGCTGCAGCGGGTGACCTTTTCCCCGGCGTCCAGCATATGGGCGCACATGGTGCACTTCTGGGGAAGCTGTTCCTTCTCGTTCCAGAAGATGGCGCCGTAGGGGCAGGCGTTGACCATGTCCCGGTTGCCCTTGGCCTTCTCGGGATCGATGATGACGATGCCGTCGGGCCGCTTGTACACCTGGTCGGGGTACTTCTTCATGCAGGCGGGATTCGCGCACTGCTGGCAGATGGTGTTCACGTAGTCCACCTTCACCTTGCTGCCGGTGCCGTACTCGATCTCGTTGAGCTTCATCAGGTTCACGCCCTCGCAGGTGGGGGCGCAGATGGGCTTGTGGCAGTTGCCGGTATGCTCGTCCTTGCAGGCCAGGAAGCAGGAGTAGCAGCCGTTGCACCGCTCGATGTTAAAGACAAAACCGTATCTCACGGATCATTTCACTCCTTCTGTTCAGATTCTCGTTTTCAGCCTTCCCACTTGCGGACTTCGATGAGGCAGGAGTTGGGGGCCATGCCGGGGGCGTTCTTGGAGAGCATCCGCTTGTTGGTGAGGATGTTCACGCAGCCGCCGCGGTCGGTGGCGCCCACCTCGGGCACCAGGGGATCGTACTTGGCGGAGCAGCCGTAGGAGTGCATGACGCCCACGGGCACGCGGTAGGTCACGTCCGCGATGCAGATGACGCTGCCCCGGTCGTTGTACAGCTCCACCAGGTCGCCGTTCTTGATGTTCCGCTCCGCCGCGTCCTTGGGGTTGATGCGGGCGGGCCAGTAGGCGTAGCCGTCCTTGATGACCCGGTGCACGGGGATCTCGTTCAGCCAGCTGGCGTGCTTGTCGTAATGGGTGTGGAAGCTGAACCGGGGATGGGGGGAGATGATCTGGAGCGGGTACTTCTTGTACAGCTCGGTCTCATGGCCCTCCCAGGAGGGGATATAGTGGGGCACGGGGGGCCGCTCGTCGTCGTCCGGGCTGAGCTTCTTCAGGTCCTCGGAGGCGAACTCGATCTTGCCGGAGTAGGTGCCCAGCTCCTTGGAATGCTCGGTGGGCTCCATGCTGTTCATGTTGTTCACGGCCTTGATCTTCGGGTTCAGGTAGTCCTGGGTGTCGCAGTCCCGGTCCTCATAGTACCAGCGGAAGGCGGGATGCTCCTCATAATCCTCGGGCACGGGGACGATATAGTAGCCCTTGCGGCAGAACTCCTCCCAGCTGCAGCGCTTGCTGAGCTCGCTCAGGTTCCAGAAGGCCTCGCCCCAGTCGTCCTCGGTCTTGCCCTCGGTGTACAGCTCGCCCTGGCCCAGCTTCTCCGCGATGAGGGAGAAGATGGCGTAGTCGGACTTGCTCTCGCCCACGGGCTCCACGCACTTCATCTCCCGGACGATGACGCGCCAGTTGTTGCCGATCTCCGCATGGGTGGTGTAGCCGCCGCCCACGCTCCACTCGCCCAGGTCGTTGCGCTCCAGGTTGGTGCAGGCGGGGAGGATGATGTCCGCGTAGGGGGTCTCGCCGGACCACCAGCAGTCCTGGTTCACCACGGTGTCCAGGGCGTTGGGGCCGTCGTACTGGTACAGCTTGATATAGCGGTTGGTCTCGGTCATGGTGCCCATGAAGGAGCCGCCGTACCGCCACAGCATCTTCACCTTGCCCTCGATGGGGTAGGTGTTGCGGTTGAACTGCTGCTCGATGCTCTTGCCGCAGAAGCCGTCGCCGATGAAGTCGCCGTGGCCGTCGATGATGGCCTCGGGATAGGTCAGGCGGTACAGCCGCTGCTTGATGGTGCCCTCGGCGGCCAGCTTCCGCTCCGCCGCGGGGCTCTTGCCCATCTGGCTGTCGGGCTCGGCGTAGCCGGGGAACCAGGTGTAGTCCGCAGGCGCGCCCATGGTGGTGCCCCAGATGGAGACGCCGGGCTTGCCGAAGCCCTGCATGGCGCACAGGGCGATGAGGAAGCGGGCTTCCTCGGTGCCGTAGGCGGTACGGCAGGCGGAGCCTTCGCCGCCGCGGACGCCGCCGGCCAGGGCGACGCGCTTGCTGGCCCATTCCTTGGCCAGGGCACGGATGCGCCGCGCGGGGATGCCGGTCTTCTCGGCAGCCCACTCGCAGGTCTTGGGCACGCCGTCTTCCTGGCCCATGATATAGGCGCGGAACTCTTCGATGCCGATGGTCTTCCGCTCTACGTAGTCATGGTCGTAGGTGTCGTCCTCGAACCAGGTGTAGGCGATGGCCGCCGCCAGGGCGGTGTCGGTGCCGGGCCGGGGGGCGAACCAGGTGCCGTCCATCACGGCGTTGGTGTAGTTGTAGAAGGGATCGATGAAGACGCACTTCATGCCCATTTCCTTCAGCCAGACGCGCCAGATGTTGCTCTCCTGGCCGGAGTAGATGCCATGGGTGCTGTCCGGGTCATTGGACCAGAAGACCACCATGTCGGTGTGCTTCAGGGCGTCCTGCAGCAGGTCGAACTGCTCGGGCTGGCCCAGACGCCAGTAGAAGCCCCACATGTGGGGGGCGCCCCACATCCAGCCTTCCCAGGAATCGGGGTTGTCCAGAATGGGGGTGTAGTTGATCATGCCGAAGAACCGGCCGAAGGGGGCCATCTTGTAGCCCACGATGCCCCAGTCGTGGTGGGAGCCG
>JAEEGH010027645.1_pt1 | contig 11214 bp, 12 predicted proteins | sample 9134181 | NCBI WGS metagenome assembly JAEEGH01 (sample SAMN16246544, study PRJNA631951) | gut metagenome | biome: gut microbiome; feature: rumen; material: DP-attached | host: Bos | place: Iran: Karaj | collected 2018-10 | reverse complement strand
TGGTCTTTCCGGCTCCTGAAAGACCCACGAGTGCGAATATCTCGTTCTCCTTGATGCTGAACGACACACCGTCCACCGCCTTCACGACACCTCTCACGACGGAGAAGTAGTGCTTGGTGGCGTTCTCGGCGACGATGAACTCCTCACCAAGGTTCGATGCCTCGCTCTTGTCGAAGTGGTACTCCTCCATGAACTTCTTGGTGACATCAGCCGCCTTGCCGTCCATGACGACATTGCCTGAATCGAGCCAGATCGCCTCATCCGCCATCTTGTCGATGGCCTCGGGCCAGTGGGATGCGAATATCATGCATATGTTGTGGTCGCGGACATACTTCACCAGCCTCTCGTGGACGAGGTTGGCGGTGAACGGGTCCAGCGTTCCGGTCGGCTCATCGGCGAGGAAGAACAGCGGGTCCTTCGCGAGCTGTCTTGCCATGACGACCCTCTGCTTCTCTCCTCCGGAGAGGTCCCTTGCGATGTGGGTCGTCCTGTGCTTCATGTTGACGAAGTCCAAGAGTTCGATGGTCTTGTCGATCTTCTCCCTCTCGTTCATCTTCTCTCCGAGCGCCTCGAATATGTTCTCCATGACGGTGCTGTCCCCGTAGAGGGCGAAGGTCCTCTGGAGCATGATCGAGATGCGTCCCTTCAGTTCCTGCCTGACCGGGTCGCGCTCGTTGAGGGCGTAATAATCCACCCATTCGGTGACCGTCTTTCCGCCGCACTTGGTACAGGGTGTACCTTCGAAGGGTACGTCCAGATTGCCGCAGTGGGGACAGCGGTTGACGTGATAGAGCACCTTTCCCTCATCGGGTGCGTATTCCTGTGTTCCCCTGATCATGTGGATGAGGACACTCTTTCCTGCCGCACTCTTTCCGATGAGTCCGAGGATCTTTCCTGTGGACAGTGTTGCGCTGATGTTATTGAGGACAGTCCTGCCCTCGAATCTCTTCGTGACATTCTCTATTTTGAGAAGTTCCACTGACTTCTGAGCCATGTTGGACGTATCGGTTGTTCGCTATATAATTAAACCGTAATTAACGCGCGTTATAGATAGAACGGGCGGACTGGAATCGGCCACCGCAGTTATAATTAGGTGGAATGACGGTGCGAATCATCGATGTCAGCCGTGGCGAAGAACAGATATGGAGGACCCATCCCGAAGTTCTCGGATTACCACATCTGGAAGACACTGATGCTGCTCGACACTGAGATCCCTCTCGGAAGGAAGAGATTGGCGGCCGAGCTGGATATCGGAGAGGGCAGCGTCAGGACGATCATCAACATCCTCGAGGATGAGAGATACATCAACATAAACAGGTCTGGCATATTGCTGAACGAGAAGGGTGTGAAGTTCAGGGACACCGTCTATTTCGACGTGTCCCCCGTGGTCACGTCCGAGGTCACCATCAACACCTGCGACTGTGCTGTCAGGGTACCGTACCATTCCAAGAGGATCACATTCGGATGCGAGGAGAGGGACATCGCCATCAAGGAAGGCGCCACGGGAGCGACCACGTTGGTGTGCAAGAACGGGAATCTGATCTTCCCCGGTTCCGACTACCCAGTGTCCAAGAACATCGATGCCATACTGAGGGAGAAATTCGAGATCAACAACGACGATGTCATAATCATAGGTACATCCAGCGATCCCAAGTCGGCGGAACGCGGTGCGGTATCGGCGGCACTGAACGTCATCGGCGGACTGAACATCGAGAAGGATCTGAAGAATGTCATCTCACCGCGGAGCACGGCATCGGAACTGATGTCATTGGCATTCGCCGTCCACGACCTCGTCGGCGGCTACCCGGTCTGTGCGAAGAGCAAGAACGACCTGGGGATCAGGATCGAGAACGGAGCGGTCATCGACAACGCATACACCGGTGATGTCCTGGAAGAGGCCATCGAGAAAGGCACCACCATAAGGAAGAGGGCACTGACCGGGCCCTATAAGGGCATCAAGGTCATCGTCACGCCCATCGACCTCAACGGCAAGGTCATCGCGGCCATCGGCGTCGTCGATGTCAGAGGATTGGTCGAGGACAAGAACCTCGACATCTTCAAGGATTGACGATCCTGTCGATCTCTTCCGTCCATATCATCGCCGAAGGCCCGGACATGTACATCGCCACCTCCAACGCTTCGAGGATCTCCTGCTCGGTCGCACCGTTGTTCTTGGCCTCCTCGGCATGATGGGTGAGACACTTCTCGCACTGCTTCACAGATGAAAGTGCCAGCGCGATCAATTCCTTCTCTTTCGTCGAGAGCGCACCGTCCTTGAAGACCTCCCTTCTGTACGCATACATGGACTTTAGGACCTTGGGATCCTTCTCGTTCAACATTACCAAAGACATGCCTTTTCGTAGTCAGAAACAATTATTTAACCATGGTTGACATTTGCTCAGGCATGGAAGAGGATTTACCGTTGAGTATAATCAAGGGTATGAGAGGGGTAGTCGACGCGTTCTATCTGGACAAGGATATCCTCGAGAAGGTCAGACAGGAAGAGGCGACCGTCAAAGCTGTCGGTAAGGTGGATGTCGTCAACGAAGGATTCAATCAGGCCCTGAAACGCGAGAACGTCATCTGCATCGTCAAGGATCCGAGATTCAGGCCCCCGCCGGAACCCACCGTCACGCTTATGACGAGCAAGGGGAAATGCATGGGCATCGAGGTCTTCCCGGAGACCGCCAAGCAGTACATGGGCAAGGAGAATGTGCTCTGGCTCTCTGACGGTTTCGTGATATTCACGGACATAATGCCCGAGGACGGGGAGACGGAAGCATTCGTCATGCCGCCGGTATCCTTCCCCGAACTCAACGAGAGCAACGGCTGCAAGGACGTGGTCTCATGCAGTCCCGCACCTACGTGCGACAAGATGATAAGGGAGTGGCACGGGATGGAGGACAACGGAAAGCTGGCCTCGGTCCTCGTGGCCTTCAACAGGATCAGTCAACAGTGACCTGCGCCTTGATGGTGAGGATGTCCAATGACAGCTGAATGTTCTCACCGATCTCCGCCACATCGGTCATCATCAGTCCCGATACCTTCTTGGACAGCAGTCCCTTCTTGATCTCCAGGGGAGCATAGGCGACCTTGTCCAGCTTGACCTTCATCGAAACGACGGTCCAGTTGTCCAGATCCACCTGTATCGAGTCTATGGTACCGATGAGGAAGTTCTCCTTCGACATGACCTTCATGCCGATCAGCGATGAAACGGACTTGAAATTGTTGTTGTCCGCTGTGATCCTCATCTTCGCCACGTCGATGCCGTCCGGAAGCAGCACCACATCGTTGATGATGTACTTGCCGGGCTGAAGGAGCAGCATGGATTTTCCCGATCCGACATTGATCTGCTTCGAGATCTTACTCTCGCTCTTGACCTTGAAACCCTGGATGTTCCACGTGAGGTCCTCGAAACGGATGTCCAGCACCTCTCCCAGGATCAAAGCGTCCTGCGTGATGATGTCAAGTCCTTTAACGGAATCGTAGTCGACTAATACCATGGACCCGACAATGCATATGCCAGAAATAAAACTATCACATGGAATGAACAAAAAAAGAAAAGGGAAAGGTAAAAGGTTTGAAAGCACGAGTGCTTATCCGCCGCCGCTGGGGGTGAATTCAGAGATGTCGACCTCCTCCTTCTCCCTTATGAGGTCCTCGATGGACTTCATTCCGGTCTGGAAGTCGGTCTTCCTGTACTTGAATTTGATCTCCTTGTATTCGCTGGCATCGGCCGGGACTAGAGTGCTGGTATCGTACCAGAGTCCGGTGAAGTCGAGCAGTGCCCAGCTCCTTCCGTCCTTCTCACGCATATCCAGGACTTTCCCGACGGTTGATGTCGGCAGATACTTGTAGATCTCTCCCAGCTGCATATGGATTCACGCTTATGCCTTGATGATCGCTGTTCTCTCGCCTGCAGGCTTGAACTCGCGAAGACCGCCGCGTCCAACTTCCTTGGTCACGTTCGCGAAGTCGAACACGAGGTTCGGGTCTGCGAATGCGATCCTGATGAACGGGTTGGCTGTGAATGCATCTCCGCGTGCTGCGTGAGCTGCCTTCGGGATACCTGAGTATCCTGACAGGTGACCGACGTTCATTGCGTAGTTGGGGTAGTTAGGTCCTCTGAGCTCCATGGGGAGACCCTCGTCTGACCTGTATGCGAATGAGTTGGCTGAACCACACTGGTCCTGAAGGTCGTATCCGTAGAATCCGAGCCTTCCGGTCCTCTCCTTGTGCTGGAGCATTGAGAGGTACCAGAGGTTAAGACCGCAGTCTGCGACTCCAGTTGCCATTGATCCCGCGATACCGCTTGCAGCTGCTGCAACGGTTGCCCTCTGTGATCCACCGAAGTGTGCCTCCATTGCTGCGGGGTACCTCTCGTAGGACTCGAGTGCGTATGCGTTGATGTCGTCACCGAGTTTGATGAGCTCATCGAACTTGTCGGGGTTCAGCTTGCAGAGACCGCCGTACTTGTCCTTGATCTTGTCGATTGCATAGTATGTGTAATCCTCAAGGATGTTGTCGGTGTATGCTGCTGATGCGTACTGTGTGAATCCAACTCCACCAGACATGTATCCACCGAGGTAGATCTGGTCGAAGATGATTGCACCGAGTGCAACAGTCTCGAGTGCTGCCCTTCCGGGGTCGTCGGGGTAGACACGGTCTGACTGGGCCATATCAGCGAGGAATCCGAAGGGAATACCACCGGGCTCGTTGGGTCCTCTTGCACGCCTTGCGGGCATCATTGTACCCATGTTGATACAAAGGTGCTTTGCTGAGTAGGCGAAGTCTGCGATTGCTGCCTCTCCTGCTGCGAGCCTGTATGCAGTGATGAATGCCATCGAGATCTGCATGGCTGCGTGCCTGGAGATGGTTCCTCCGTCCATGATCCTTCCGACGATGGTGGGGACACGGACTGCCTGGGTCAGTGTGTTGCCGACTGCCTTCTTCAGCTGCTCTGCCTGTGCCTTGGGGAACAGCTTGTTGATGTCGATGACGAATCTCTTGTCGAGCTCGTCGATCAGCTCATCGTTTCCGCTGAACACCTTGACGTATGAGTCGTATGCGAGCGCAGGGTTGATCTCAGCCATGTGCTCCTGAACGACTGCACCACCGGGCATTGTGTGGTTGACTGCCTCGAGGTACTCGTTGATGGTCTCGGGTGTGACCTCCTTTCCAAGCCTTCTCTCGATGGTCTGGTGGGGTGCGTCGAGACCGACGAGGACTGTCCTCCTGATGTCGTCCCATGCCTGCTGGATAGCAGCGTTGTTGACGCAGTGGAGATCATCGGGCTCTACGAAGATGTCAGTGTGTGACAGCTGGTAGGGCATCCAGGACCTCTGTCCGAGCGGGACACCGATGTCCTGGTTCATCATGGGGATTCCACGTTCTTTCGCGATCTTGTTTGCTGCCTCGACGAACTCAACCTTCCTCTTGGACTGTTTCCATCCGCCGTAGCAGTAGAATTTTGTATTGATGTCTGTAGGGTCCTCTTTGAACTTCTTCTTACAGGCCTCAATGAATAATCTGTCCTTAGCCAATTTACTCACCTTTTACGTTGTAGCACTGGAATCCACCGAGTGTCCTCAGCTTGTGGATCCTAAGGCCGTACATTGTGACCTCTTTGTCGTCTCTCATGTCGACGCCGTCTGCTCTGAAGATGGTTGTCCTCTTCTTGAGGTCGTCCATCTTTGCGGGCTTTCCGACAGGGATTCTCTTGTCGAGAGGCAGTGCGACCTGGTCTTTCACATAGACGACCTGCTTGAGCTTGTCGTCCCACTCGTACCTCTGCCATGCATCGAACATAAGTCCGTGCTCGTCCAGACGGCATGCGTGTCCGTGAACTGTTGCTCCTCTGATTCCTGTGAGTGCAGGGTCAAAGGTCTCGTTGTCGACCATTTCCTTTGCGAGCTTCTCGAGGTCTCTCTCACGCATCTCGATGATCTGCCTTCCGGACAGTGTACCGGTATCGATACCTCTGTACCTGGAGAGGTACATCCATGCCCTCTGGTAGGGTGAGATGGGTGCGAAGTAGACTGAGTCCGTGAACTGGATGTACCTTACACGGTCTCCCTTCTTTGCTCCCTCAATGGGAACGACGAGTGCCCTGATAGGACAGTCAGGCTCCTTGCCCTCCTCGAGCGGGGGGTGGATTGACTTGTACTCTGATCCGGGGACCCTGTGTCCCATGATCCTTACGACGTCATCCATGGGGATGTCACGAAGTTTCTTCAGGTTCTGTTTCGGGTCCATGTATCTGCGCCTGTTTTTGGCGGGGACACTGGCACCGGGGTAGAATTGTCTCTTGTATGCCATAATTTTACACCTTCATTTGTAATCGTGCAGTGTTGGTCTGTACTTTGAATACCTGCCGACATCGATTCCGTATCCGATATCCTTGAGGATCGGTTTGACGGCGGCATCGATCTCCTTGACCCTTGCTTCCAGCTGCTCTTCGTTCTCTACGGCGAGTTCGATGTAGAAGTCGCCTACGAGGTGCTTGAGCTCGATCTCCTTGTCACCATACTTGATCATCCTGCGTTCAGAATGGTTGTTGGCTATTCCCCTGTTGGGACCGCTGTTGATCGTGGCCGGAAGACTCTCGCCTTTAAGGTTGATCTGCCTGATATCCTTCACATTGACAATTGCGTTCAGCACTTTCTCGGTGGTCTCAGCCATCAGCAGGCGCTGGGTCGAGATCCTGACTTCCGGGAGAGGTACTCCCGCATAACTTGCCTGTGAACTTTCGGTACTCATAGTTTATTCACCATCACAGCTTCTTTGCGATTTTCTTGGCCTCCGCGCCAACAACCTGCATAGGTGTCTTGAACTCAGGGAGGTCTCCGAAGACTTCCTTGAAGAGTCCTGATGTTGCCTCTGCAGAGAATGTCTGTGTTCCTCCGTCCAGACAGTTACCTGCTGTGACTGCGGGGATCAGAACTCCCTTGGAGTGCTTTGTAACGACGTGGTTTCCGTGGAACAGACCAGGTCCTCCTCCTCCGTAGATGGAGTGTGAGAAGAATGACATACCGACACAAACACCCATTGAGCGTCCGTAGTCTGCTGATGTCAGGCCTGTCTCGTGCTCGAGCAGATCGTTGTAGTACAGGATTGTTGAGGGAACTCCCTGTGCTGCCCTTGCTGCTCCGACGTTGACCATAACTGCTGCAACCTGTCCGACTGCTGCGTATGCGTTCCACATGGGGAGATCGTCAGTGGTGTAGACCTTGTATCCGCTGGGGAGTGTCTCCTTTACCCTGATGACTCCGTCGTCGATTGCCCTCTCCATGAGTGACTCGATAACGGTACCGACTGTTCCGGTCTTTCCGTTCTTCTTAACGATGCTGTACAGCATGTTGTTTGCGTTGAGTCCCTCGTATGCGAGTGCGAGAAGGTGTCCTCTCTCGAACGGTCCGATTGCGTCACCCATCTCGAAAGCTGCGGTCTGCTCGAAGAGTGCTGAAAGTGCAACTCCCTGCATTGCGTTCCTTCCGACAAGTGCAACGACGTGGTTGGACATGATGTTCCTGAGTGCGTAACCTGCACCCTCGTTGTTCTGGGGAACCTCGAGGATTGACTTGACGTTTGCACCGGTGAAGGTCATTGTCTGGGGGTATCTTCCCCATACTGCTCCCTTGACCATGTTTGCCTTGTACATGGGGATCTTGAACTCGTCGATGATCGCCTGTACGGTTGCTGCTGCGACTGCGGTGAATCCGGTCGTGTACTCGACACCGGCCCTCATCCTTGCCTCAGGGACAACGACAACAATGCTCTTTCCCTCAGATTTGACCTGAACGACTGTCTCGTCCCCGTCAACAACCTGGACCATTTCTTTGATTGCTTTCGCGATCTTTTCTGCACTCTTGACGAGCGGGATGTCAATCTCTTTTCCTTTGATGACTGCTCCATCTCCACCCATGGATCCGGTCTTGAGAGCTTTCTCGATTCCGGCCAGGTTAACGGCGATGGTCCTCTCGGTCATTGATGCAATTCTCTTGATTGCATTGTTGCGCAACGGGCTGATGGCCTCAAGGGGAATCTGCTTAGCGATGCGTTTTCCCCTGTCGTCATACAAGTCAATTACGTCCTTATATTTCGGCATTTTATACCTCCGTGTTTTTCTATAAATCAGCAAAAGGGCGAACCTTTTTGCCTCCCCTTGCAAAGGGTAAACTAGTTTAATAGGATATAAACCCCCCACTTAACACGCGATTTGAGAAAAAATCATAAAAATTAATGATTGTTAATTATTTATATACCGAAGGCCGGAAACCTGGTTTCCGTATAGCCTCTGATATTTAATAACTCGTTTTTTTGCCGTTTTTAAATGGTTTTTTAGGCCTTCTTCGGCCATCTTCCCCATGCCCTCAGGCCCTCGCGCTCCGAATCCATGGTCGAAACCTCCAATCCGGGAACTATAGCTCTCACCGTAGGCACACCGATCTCGGGTCTCGTGAGGTCCGCCATGATCACCCTGTCGAATCCCGCGTCCATGAGCTTGCCCAGAACGACCTCGATATCGTCGAGAACATACGGGGTTGCCTCATCCTTCATGGATGAGAGCTTCATGCTCTTCTTGGAATCCTCATACCAGAGCGCATTGGCCTTCTTCACCCCTTCATAACCCATCTCGCGGGTCTTCTTCTGCAGTTCCGCATTCACTTTGAGGCCGTGCTTGTGGGTGGTCCTGCTCTGTGCCACCTCGGTGATGGCCCTTATGGCGGCGATCTCGGGGTTCAGATGTGTTCCGACACCTATATCCAGCATCTCCGGGTCCTTCGTCCTGATATCATCCGATGAGGCACCTATGGTCGTCACACCGATATCCGTTGTCAGATCCTTGAGCCTGATCTTCACGCCTGCATCGCTGAACTTCTTCAGCAGCTGTCCCGGAACGGAGTTCTCATCATCCACGATGATGTCGGCGTTCGTCCTGTTGAACGATTCCGCTATGGACCACGCGTCCCTCTCGATGACCTCGAACAGCGCATGAAGGATCGCTTCCTCGATGGTGTTGCCTGAGGCTATACCGTTGGTATGGAATCTGAACAACTGAAGGTCCCCGTCGGGATAATAGGGGTAGAACACTGCGCATGCGGGCACCCAGACCTCCTCTCCTCTGAGAAGATCGTAGCACAGGGTCCACGCTATATCCGCCGATTCCACCATGCCCATGATGCGTGCGGGGAGGATCAGGTCGGCGGGTTCCACATAGGGCATCTCGCTGTCCCTCATCTGCTGCAGCGTACCGTATGCCACCTCATCGGATTCTCTCTGTTCGGCGCTGTATCTTTCCATCGCTTCCATCACGGCGGACGCTTTGGCCTGCTCGGGTGTCGCACCCTTGCCGTTGTAATTGCCGAATGTGCCCTTCGCAGTCTTCTTTCTGTATACTGAATATACAGGGATGCCGAGATTGTCCCTGTCGGTGATGTCCTCTATGGGATCCATACCTGCCTTCTCCAGCAGCGGCAGCACCCTCTTCAGCGTCTCTTCGGGCGGCATCACCCTGATACCTGTGCTGGCCGATACCTTCGGACAGCGCTTGAGTTCGAATTGCATATGTATCACTCCTTCAGTCCTTTCTCGAAGAGCTTCAGATCAGCGTTCTCGTTGATCTCCTCGTTCTCCAGCAGGATGTCCACCTCGACGGTCCTGATGCTGGGCATCTTCAGCATCCTCGTCTGTATCATCTCGTACAGCTCATCGACGTTGTGCGTGTACACCTCGCAAACGATGTTGTGGTCGCCGAAGGTCTTGTAGATGCGGTCGATCTCCTCGAAGCTCCTGAGCTGCTCGATGATGATGGATGCAGGGCTTCCCACGATCTGTATCATCACCAGGGATTTCATCAGACCTATGGATGCATGGTCGATGTCGAGGGAGTATTTCGTTATGGTACCGTCCTCTTCCATGCTCGCCACGCGGCGGCTCACGGTCGCCTTGGATATCTCCAGTTTGTTCCCTATCAGACCCATCGGGGTCCTGGAATCCTTCTTGAGCATCTTCAGGATCTCAACGTCTTTCTTATCGAGACGGTACGCCATGAAACAATGTTACACTTTTACTGATATAATTAGTATATGTAAAAGAAGACCGCCCTTGCGGACGGCCGTTGATGTTTGGAAATCAGTCCCTCTTCGCCTTGGTAAGGACACCGTCCTTGTACTTCTCCAGTTCGGAGACCATGACGGGTATGAGGGAATAGGGTACGCCTATGGCCATCTCATCGGGCTTCATATCGGTCTTCTTCCTGCATCCGAAGCATCCGATGGAGATGTTCGGTTTGCCGGTGACGATCGGTATTGCTGTTATGTCCTCGCATGCGCATTGGAAGGGTGCCGTCGTGTATGTGACGCGTCCTCCGTCCTTATGCGTGAGGAGACCTTCGAACCAGTAGATCCTCTCGGGGATGTCCACGAAAGCGACGACATCAGGCTCGAAATCGGCATCCTTCAGGGGACATACCACTTCGCCGTCGGTCTCGTAAGGGACGACACTTGCTGCACCCACCATCTTCGATGCCGCATCCTGCGAATCGTGGATACCGATGCCTGCGTGGAACTCTCCGGTCTTGACCTTCTCGGGAACGGGCATCATACCGAGTGTCGATGCACCCACGTTGCACATCTGCATGCTCAGGGGCATCTTCAGGCACATGCCGTTCTTGGCACCGAAGACTGCCTGACAGTGGCTCATCTGCTTCTCGGGCTCGCTGAAGTTCCCGGGGTACTTCTCCCCCTTCTTCACGAGCTTGATCGCGACGGGTTCGTACCTGAGTTTCAGGTACTCCTTCATCTTTCCAGCATAATCTGCGTTCTCCGCTTTTCCTGCCATGGGTGTGTCATTCTGTTCTGTAAGGATAAAGGTATCCGTAACGATGGTTTACAACCGTAATCAGAGAAAAGTGGGGGCAATGCCCCCGGAAAAGTAAGTTGGGGAAATGGTTTGAATTTCTGTACTTACGTTCAGAGGCTCTTGACGGATTCGACGAGTGCCTTGAGGTTTGCACCAGGAATGAGTGCGGAGAGACCGCATCCGGGTGAGATGACGTTGAATCCTGCCTCAGCGATCCTCTTTCCTGCTGCTGCACAGTCCTCAGGTGTTCCCTGGAGAAGCGGGAAGACGACACCGACGTTTCCGACGAGTGCTGCACGTCCGTTGACGATCTTGACTGCCTCTGCTGAGTCGACCTTCTCCTCGATCGAG
>JAEEGH010027644.1_pt1 | contig 11214 bp, 9 predicted proteins | sample 9134181 | NCBI WGS metagenome assembly JAEEGH01 (sample SAMN16246544, study PRJNA631951) | gut metagenome | biome: gut microbiome; feature: rumen; material: DP-attached | host: Bos | place: Iran: Karaj | collected 2018-10 | reverse complement strand
TGCAAAGCACCAACAAATGAATGACCATTACTTTGGCAGCATCCCGAGCCGCATCTTGAACTTTATGAACGATGTGGAAAAGGAATTGTGGAAGCTCGGCATCCCGGCAAAGACTCGTCACAACGAAGTGGCTCCGGCTCAGTTCGAACTTGCTCCGCTCTTTGAAGAAGTGAACCTCGCTTGCGACCACAATATGCTCGTGATGGAAACGCTCCGCAACGTGGCGGACCGCTACGGTCTCGTTTGCCTGTTGCACGAAAAGCCGTTTGCTGGCGTGAACGGTTCTGGCAAGCATAACAACTGGAGTCTTTCTTACGGCAAGGGCAATTTGCTCAATCCGGGTAAGGACCCGCACCAGAATGCTGTGTTCCTCACCGCTATTTGCGCGATTATGTATGCCGTCGATACGCATGCTGATTTGCTCCGCATGACTTGCGCAGGTGCTGGTAACGATCACCGTCTCGGCGCTCACGAAGCTCCTCCGGCAATCATCTCCATTTACCTTGGTGATCAGCTCACGGACGTGATTGAACAGCTCGAACAAGGCGTGCCGAAGTCCAGCAAGCAGGCTGGCGCGATGAAGCTTGGTTCCGATACGCTCCCGCCACTCCCGCGTGATGCTACGGATCGCAACAGAACTTCGCCGTTTGCATTTACGGGCAACAAGTTTGAATTCCGCGCACCGGGCTCAAGCCAGAGCTGCTCTGAACCGAACGTTGTTCTGAATACGATTGTCGCTGAAGCTTTCGACATGATCTCTGAACAGCTTGAAAAGCTCGATGACAAGAACTTCCACACGGGCCTGCAAAAGATTCTGCAAAAAATCGTGAAGGAACACAAGCGCATTCTTTACAATGGCAACGGCTACACCGAAGAATGGGTGAAGGAAGCTGAAAAGCGCGGCCTCCCGAACATCCGCACTTCTATGGAAGCGCTCAAGGCTTTGACGAAGGATGAAAACATTGCGCTCTTCGAAAAGTATGGCGTGATGAACCGTGCCGAAATGGTTTCCCGTTACGAAGTGAATGTGGAAGATTACCACAAGCGCATCCACATCGAAGGCGAAATCGCTCGTGACATGGCGAAGAACATCATTATGCCGGCTGTTGTCGAAGCTTACTCCAAGGCGCTCAAGACAAATGAAATGGCTCTCAACCAGGGTTTCCCGGGGCTTGACGGTTACGCCAAATCGCTCGGCGAAGGCATGAACCGTTTGCTCGCTGCGATTGATGTGATGGAAAAGGCGCTCGGTGGACTCCACGAAGGCATTGTCGATGCGATTGCCGCTCTCCGCAAGGAAGTGGATGGCCTCGAAAAGATTGTGCCGAACGAACTTTGGCCGCTGCCGAAGTATCGCGAGATGCTGTTTATATATTAGACGAAAGAACGGTGCTGCGCACCTACAGACGAGAGACGAAAGAATAGTTTCTGTTCGTCTGGTTTACAATTAAAAAAGTCGCGGGAATGCCTCGCGACTTTTTCTATGTCATGCCCGCCTTGAGCGGGCATCTCCCTATAATTATTATGATAGAAAATGCCGCGCTTCGTCATCCTGAACGGCGGAGACGTGACGGATCCAGTTATTTTCTTCTCAAGCTTGCCAATGCAAATACAAGCGATATCGCAATCCCGACAAGCGGCAAGTAAGCGGGGCTTTGGATTTTTGCGGTGGAGGCGAGAATTGCGGGAATGAGCCCGAAGAGCCCGCCGATAATCACGCCTGCGTACCAGAGCGTTTTCTTGACTTTGAACTTTTTGTGCGCGATGATGGCGACCGCGAGCGGGGCGACGATGCCCGGCGTGTAAACGGAATAGGCCATTGTCAAAAGCCCGATGATATCTTTACCTTGGAGCGCAAGGTAGGTGGCGATAATGCCGATGACAACGACGGAAATGCGCACAACGGAAATGCGGCGCGTGTTCAAAATGTCGCTTCCGAAAATGGCGGCGGAATTGATAAGGCATGTATCTGCCGACGAAAGGAGTGCTGACAATAGCCCGACGGAAAGGAGGGCGGCAAGCGGGAGCGGGAGCACGCCGGAGGCGAGGCGGAACAGCGGATTCGTGGCGGAGCCTGCTGTAGCTGGGGCGTAAGTGGCGGCCCACATGCCGAGCAAAACGATAATTACGCTAAAGGCGAGGATGGCGAAACTGCCCGCAACAACGGCCTTGCGTGCCGATGTGGCATCTTTGGCGACGAGATTTCTGGAAATTACATCGGGGCCAAGGAAATAAGCGCCGCCGATAGTGAATAGCATAATGGCTAAATCGCTAGCACCGAATTTTTCGTTCAGAAGATTGAAGCTGCCGAAAGTCGCGAGTCCCGCGCTATTGACGGTCGAACTGCTGGCGGCGAGATTGCCCGCGGCTTGGAGTGCTGCATTTTCGGCGCCCGAGAATCCGCCGAAAAGATAAATGGCGGCGGCGAAAAATCCGAGCGTCAAAATTCCAAATTGCAAAGCATCAGTGCGGACAACAGAAAGTTGCCCGCCCAATAGCGTGTAGACAATGACGATCACGGCAGTAATCAATACGGATTGCGTCCCGGCATCGTGACCGAGCACAAGCCCGATGAATCCTGCGACGGCTGCAAATTGTGCGGCGATGATTCCGATCCAAGAAACGGCTATGATTAGAGCGACGAGCTTTCGACCTGTTTTTCCGACTGTCTTTTCTGCAATTTCGGGAAGCGTTCGCACGTCCAGATCGTGAACGGGCTTGCTCAAAAATGCGGCTTGAAACCAGAACCCAATAGCTCCAACGGCGAGCCACCAGAAGGCGGCAAAGCCGATGCTCTCGGCACGTGCGGCAATGCCCACCGTTGCGGATGCCCCAAGGACGGTTGCCATGAGGCTCATGAATACGAATGGGGAGCTTTGCTTGCGACCTGCAACAACGTAGTCGTCAAAATTCTTGACTTTGAACAAGTCTCGAATGCAGATGAAACCGAGAACAAAGAAGTATATGAGTAATAGTTTCATATCGACATGAAAAGGCGATGCCCGATTAAATCGGGCATGACAGGTTTACGACGTTGTAAAATTAGAAATTTTAGAGATTGCCGTATTCTCCGATGTCGGGGATGAGCGTACCCGATTTCATGTGGTACGTGCGATTGCTGTAGCCAAATGCCGTTCGGTCGTGTGTGGCGACAATGACAGCGACGCCTGATTTTGCAAGCCTTCCGAAAAGGCTGAAAACCTTGCGGCTGTTGTCTTCGTCTAGATTGCTTGTCGGTTCATCGGCAATGATCAAATCGGGATTGTTGACAAGAGCACGTGCGATGGCGACTCGGCGCAATTCTCCACCCGATAAGTTGGCGGGGTATTCGTTTGCCAAATGAGCGATACCGAGTTTTTTGAGGAGACTCTGGATTTGCTCTTTGTCAATGCGTTGCTTGTAAAGGCTTGCAGCGAGTTCGATGTTTTCGGTCACGGTGAATGCGGGCAAACAGGCGGCGTTTTGCGGAATGTAGCCGATGCGCTCGTTGCGCAATTTTGAACGGTCTTCGTCATTCAAAGTGTAAAGCGGTTGTCCGTCAATGGCGATGCTGCCAAATGTTGGTGCACTGATGCCTGCGAGGGTGTTCAAAAGCGTGCTTTTGCCGCTTCCGGATTCTCCGAAGATGACAGTGTAATCGCCTGACCAGGCGAAGAAATCGGCGTTGTTGACGGCTGGGAACTTTTCACCGCGTCGGGTATATTCTTTTGTAATGTTGTTACCATTGAGTATCATTAAGTTTCCTCCTTTAAAGCCGAGTAAACATCTAGACGGCCAACTTGTTTAGCTATTCGATAGGCGGCTCCTGTGCCTGTGAGTGTGGGGATGATTATTGCGGCGATGATAATCGCAAAAATGGTTAGTGCGCTCGGGAGTAAGAACGGTACGGACAAGCTGTCGATAATAAACACGCGGAACGAAAGCGTTGCAAATACGCTGATGAACGCGCCTACGACAGTGCCGATGATGGTTGCGAGCAATGATTCGCCAAGAACGATGTGTTCCAATCTCTTTTGCGTGAAACCGATGACGCGGAGCGTTGCAAATTCGCGCTTGCGCTCGTTTGCAGAAATCGAGAAGGCTATTGAAACGGCGGCGATGGCGACGATCAAGAAAAATACGGCGATAACCCATACGATAATCTTGAAAGAGCCTGCTGTGGCGATAACGCTGTCGAATAAGTTCTTTCGCGGAATCACGTGGATATTGTCGAATTTCTCGTGAAGCGTCTGCGATATTTTTTCAAAGTCTGCGCCTTTTTCGAGATTCGCAAGAATCGCGGAAGGTTCGCCTTCGGAAATGAAGTTGAGACCTTTTTCTTTCGCTGCTTTCTGCAAGATTTCGATGGTCCCGACATCGGCAAAAATGGCTTGGTCAAGCTTATTACCCATGCGTTCTAGGTGTGCTACGACAGTAAATTCCTGATCGAAGAACTTGATTTTCCCGGATTCATCGACTTGAATGTCGCTACCCGCGATTACAGAACCAATGGGAAAGTCTTTCTTGTATGTTTTGCGAATCCACGGCTTGATGGTAAAATCGGTCTTGGAATCGAAACCGATGATGTTGACTTTTTTATCGCAGCAGCTAGATCCGAGCGTGGAAAAATAAAATTGCGATGTGGCAATTTTGATTCCTGGAGTTTTTCGGGTGAATTCGAGAATTTCTCGGGGGAGCGTGCGATGGCTTAATTCTCCTTGCAAGAGAACTGGTTGGTCTTTTGCTTCGCTGCCGTATGGAACGATGAGCAAGTCTGCGCCCATGCGCGATGAGAGCTGCTCCAGGCCTGCGTCAAGGCTTTCTGAAAAAAGAGCGCTTGATAAAAGTGTTGCCGAAGCGACTGCGGTTAAGATGACAAGTCCAATGCTTCGGAACGGATGACGCCAAAAGTTTGTATAAATAATTCTAAGTATGATTTGATTCATTTAAAGTCTCCTGTCGCGTTATACTGCGATTCAATAAGTAAATGCTGTTGGCGATTCCAACGAGCGCAATGACGATTCCTGTGATTTGCAAAACTGGAGAAGAAATGGAATGACAATGCATGTGGGGTGCTGCGCAAACGCCTACAATCACGGCGGGCACAAAGGCTGTGAAAACGCCGCCTGCAATCACTGCTGCCGACAATGCCTTTTGTGCTTTCGGGATCGCGATATAGGCAATGCCAAAAATCGCGATGACAATGCCGATAATTCCGTCAACACTAGAGGTCTTTTGGCAGCGCATGATCATGTCTCCATGACCCGAGCAAAATGGAAGCAGAACAAATGAAAGTAGCGAAACGAGAACGCCAAATGCAATTGCTGTTGCGCCGAATAAAATACCTTGTTTCATAATGACCTCCTAGATGACTTTTTGTTTTTGTTCGATGCCAAATATAGAAGGCAAATATGAGTTTGTCCAATACTTTATTTTTAGCGTGTTTTATAGGTTTTTGCTATAACAAAAAACGCCCATCGATGATGGGCGTGGTGCAATGAGTTTGTACGCTTGATTAGGCGTTTGAATTGTGCTCGGCGGTGTATGCCTTGAGATATTCTTCCATCTCGCGGATGTAAATACGGCAGATGGTGCTGAGCATAAAGTTCTTTTTGGTGATATAGCCGATTTCCATAGAGCGGTCGTCTTCGCCTTTCGCATCCTTGAACGGCACGGCAACGTAATCGGAACCGTTGATTTCTTCGCTAATGATGCCGGAGCAGAGCGTGTAACCGTTGAGACCCACCATCAAGTTGAGCATTGTAGCGCGGTCGTTTGCCTTAATGGTTTTGTGGTACTCGTTTGTACTCAAGATTTCTTCGGCGAAGTAATAGTTACCGCTTTCGCCCTGTTCAAAAGAAAGGCACGGGTAATCCGAAAGGTCTTCAAGGTTCACGTAAGGCTTGTTGGCGAGCGGATTGTTTTTCCACATGTAGGCGTAAGCCTTGCAATCAATCAGCTTTTGGAAAACGAGATCGTGTTCCTTGAGCAAATACGTGATGTACTTGCGGTTGAAATCGCTCAAGTAGATGATGCCGATTTCACTGCGGAGGCTCGTCACGTCATCGATGACTTCTTTAGTCTTTGTTTCGCGGATAGCGAATTCGTAATCATCGATGTTGAACTTTTTGGCCATGTTCACGAAGGACTTGACGGCGAAGGAATAGTGCTGTGTCGAAACGGCGAAACGCTTCTTCTTCTGTTCTTCCTTGCTGTAGCGTTCGAGAACGGACTCGTAATGGTTGTAGAGTTCGTTGGCGCGGGCGATGAATTCTTCGCCTTCGGGCGTGAGCGTGATGCCTCGGCTTGTGCGGTTGAAAACGGTGATGCCGATTTCATCTTCGAGCTCGCGGATGGCTGTCGTGAGAGACGGTTGGGATATGAACAAGGATTCGGCGGCCTTGTTGAAGGAGCCTGCTTTTGCAATCCCGATCGCGTAACGTAATTGTTGTAGTGTCATGTTCTGTTTATATCCCTTTATAGTTACGTGGTAAATATAAGAAATTTAATAGAAAAATCCTATATGTATTATAGGAATATTAAAAAAAGAAGAACCCCTAGGTGGATTCTAAGCATCCTAGGGGCTCTCGTTGCGTCTATTTTACTGAATCTAGCGCAACTTTTAATCTGTTGAGGGCTTTTTCTAGTATGCTGCGTGGGCAGGCGAGATTTAGCCGTTGGAACCCTGCGCCGGTCTTCCCGAATTTTGTGCCGCTGTTGAGCCAAAGGCGTGCTTTGTGGAGGACGAGGTCGTCGACTTGCTCTGTCGTGAGCCCAGTTCCGTTAAAGTCTAGCCAGGCGAGGTATGTCGCTTCCATCGGCACGAGCTTTACACCCTTGAGGTTTTCTTGAACGAATTTTTTGGTGTAGTCAATGTTGCCCTTGAGGTACTTCAAAAGTGCGTCAAGCCAGACGTCGCCATTGGCGTAGGCTGCTTCGGCAGAGACAATCCCTTGAATGCTGACTTGGCTGTAACCTGTCGCGTTAATTTGGTTGCGAAGTGCGCGGCGGATTTTTGGATTTTTCACGAAGGTATGCGAAATCTGGACGCCTGCCAAGTTGAATGTTTTTGTCGGGGCCGTGACGATGATGGAGTTGTCTGCAATTTCTTCGCTAAGGGAACCGAATACAGTGTGAGTCCCTTCAAAGACGAAGTCGTTGTGGATTTCGTCGCTTACGACAAGGACGTTGTGCTTCAGGCATATCTCGCCAATGCGTAAAAGCTCTTCGCGAGTCCAAACGCGACAAACGGGGTTGTGCGGGCTGCAAAGCAAAAAGAGTTTGATGTTGTTTTCGGCAATTTTCTTTTCGAAGTCTTCAAAGTCAATGTGGTAGCGACCATCTTCGCCATATACGAGGTCGTTACTGACAACTTTGCGTTCGTTGTCTTCGATGACGTCGACAAAGTGCATGTAGACTGGCTGCTGGATGAGCACTCCATCGCCAACGTTTGTGAATGCTTTTATAGCCATGCCAAGTACAAACATCACGCCGGGCGTTTTCGTGACCCAACGCGGACTTTCAATTTCGTAATTATGGCGGCGGCGATAGAAATCTTGAAGAATGCGGAAGTAATCTTCTTGCGTTTCGCTATAGCCGAAAATGCCGTGTTCTGCGGTGCGAATCAATGCGTCCTGAATGAAAGAACTTGTCTTAAAGTCCATATCGGCAACCCAAAGCGGTAACAGATCGCTTGCATCTTCGTCGGGTTTTGCGGCTCCGCGTTCTACAGCGAAATCGTACTTGAGCGATTTCGTGTGGCGACGGTCGATAATTGTATCAAAGTCTAAATTTTTTTCTTCGAGAGTATTTGACATTTTTACCCCCTGCGTGATTCGTTGAGTGCGTTTCGCAAATCATCAATCAAGTCATCTACTTTTTCGACACCGACGGAAAGTCTCAATGTCGCATCCGTGATTCCGTTTTTTGCAAGAACTTCGGGCGGAACGTCTGCATGCGTCTGCGTGACGGGATAGGTGATGAGTGTTTCTACACCGCCGAGGCTTTCGGCAAATTGAATGAGGCGGACTTTTTCGAGAATCGAAAGTGCTATGTCTTTGCTCGAAACTTTGAATGTGAGCATCGCGCCAAATCCGCGTGCTTGTCGCTTTATCGTTTCGTGTCCTGGGTGCTGCGGGAGCCCCGGGTAAATGACTTCGGTTACGTTTGGATCACTGGCGAGAAATTTTGCAATGGCGATGGCGTTTTCTTGAGCGCGTTCCATGCGGAGCGCAAGCGTCTTGATACCGCGCAAAACAAGCCAAGAATCAAACGGGGCAAGTCCTGCGCCTGTTGTCTTGATGATGAATCGGAACTGTTCTAGAATGTCTTCGCGATTCGTGACGAGGAATCCTGCAATCGTGTCGTTGTGGCCGCCCAAGTATTTTGTTCCGCTGTGAACGACAATGTCTGCGCCTAAATCCAGCGGATTCTGGAAATACGGCGAGAGGAATGTATTGTCTACAATCAGTAAAATCCCGTGACGCTTTGCGATTTCTGCGAATGCGTGAATGTCGTGCACGTTCATCATCGGGTTCGTCGGTGTTTCGAGATAAATAGCGCGTGTATTTTTATCGATGTAATCTTCGACGTTATCTCGAGCAAAATCAAGGCTTGTAATTTTTAATCCGTTTTTGCGAGAAATATTGTCGAATAAACGAATGCTACCACCGTAGAGATCGGAATCGGCAATGATGTGGTCGCCCGGCTTGAAAATTTCAAAGAGGAGCGAGATTGCCGCCATTCCAGAACTGAGTGCTAATGCGCCAATGCCGTGTTCTAAATTTGCTACGACTTTTTCAAGTTGTTCTCTTGTTGGATTTTGAAGTCGTGAATAATCGTACCCCGTTGACTTTCCTACAGCGGGGTGTGCAAAAGTTGCTGTTTGATAAATCGGGAAGCTGACAGAGCCGAAGTGCGTTTTACACGCATCGACTTCGTCTTCTTCCAAGTGAATACAGTTCGTTTCAATACATCGAGACATTGTGCTTCCTTGCGTAAATATCGCAGTTATAGGTTTCTAGCACTGGGCTAAAATATAGAAGTCAGTTATAGCTTTGTCCAATACTTTATTTCTAGTGCTTTTTATAGTTTTTTGTTATAGCTAAAGGCTTGCAATTCAATTTTTACAAGTAATATTCCGGTTCTGGAATCTTTCCTGCAAAGTTCAAGATCTCAAGAATCTTTTTGCGGTACAAGATGAATGTATCTTGCGTGCGGATTCTCGGGAATGGCAAATCGATATGGATGACCTGCTCGATTTTGGAGGGGCGCGCCTTCATTACGACAACGTAATCGCTAAGATAAAGCGCCTCGTCGACATCGTGCGTAACCATCACCATTGTGGTCTTGTATTTTTCCCACAGCCTATGGATTTCGTCTTGCATAGCCATTCGCGTAAAGGCATCCAATGCACCGAGCGGTTCATCCAAAAGCAAAATGTCGGGGTGGCCCACAAGTGCTCTTGCAAGGCTTGCTCGCTGATTCATACCGCCTGAAAGTTCGTGCGGGTATGATTTTTCAAAACCCTTGAGACCTACGGTTTCGATGAATTCGTCAACATCTTGCTTGTGCTCCTTGTAGACGTGACGGGCTTTTAGACCGAGCGCAATATTATCGCGGATGTTGAGCCACGGAAAAAGCGTTGCTTGCTGGAATGCAAAACCGCGATCGGCACCGGGCTTTGTGACTTTTTTGCCGTCGACGAAAACGCCGCCAGAAGTCGGTGTGGCAAGCCCTGCGATTTGTCGCAAGAGCGTTGTCTTTCCGCAGCCGGAAGGCCCAATCAAGCTGACAAAACTTCCGGGAGGAATATCGAGATTGACGCCGTTTAAAGCGGTAACGGTTTCGCCTTCGTTGCTAATAAACGTCTTGATGAGATTTTCAATACGGATTGCGCCTTTCAAATTTTCTTTATTTTCTGTTACCATTTTAACGTACCCTTTTGCCAGTTCAAAATTTTATCGCGGAACTTGAAGAGAAGTGTGAGGATGAGCATGCAATAAACTGCGATGACGATAATGCCTGCGTAAACGCCGCTGTAGACGAGCATTGCTTTTTGCCAGGAGATGTACCATCCGATACCATATTTGGCACCGAACATTTCGGCGGTCATGAGTGCCAAAAATGCGTTGATGATGCCGTAGAAAACGCCGAGGAAAATCGAGGGCATCGCAGCCGGAATGCCGACTCGGAAAATCTGGAAAGCGCTACTTGCGCCGAGCGTGCGTGAAACTTCAAAGTACGCTTTCGGGACGCTCTGGATTGCAGAACTTGTCATCAATGCGACCGAGAACCATACGGAAAGTGCGACAATGAAAACGCTTGCGCCAAAGGGCGTCGGGAAAATCGTGAGTGAAATCGGGATCCAAATTGTTGCAGGAATCGGGCCGATGAGCTTAATGTAGGGATTCACCCAGTAATTGAATTTTTTGCTGAATCCGAGAAAAACTCCTGTAATAAATCCGATGACGGAACCATACACAAAGCCTAAAACCAATAGCTTTGTCGAGTGCCAAATGCATTTCAGGATGATGTCGTAGCCTTCGAAGAACATCGCCAAAATGTTGTCGTATTTCGGGAAGAATAAAACGGGCAAGAGTGCGTATTTGCCGATGGCGATATCGATAATGGCGACAACAACGCCGACGCCGCCCCAAAATGGGCCGGAATGTTCAAGCTTCGCTCTGAAATTTTTCAAAAAGAAGGAGACCCCGCCAATAATAAATGTGGCTGCCAAGAAAAAATACAGAAAGTAGCTGTAATAGGTGTCTTCAGCTTCGGGGTGTTCTATGTCGTCTTCAATCAGCACGTGGACGAGAAACGCGATAACAGTGCCTAGGAAAGGCAAAAATCTTTTTAAAATGCTAATCATTTCGTCTCCTTTGTAATAACGGTCGTTTTGAATAAAAAAATGGCCCCCTCCCATGTGAGGTTTCGGGAAGGAGCCGCACGCAGTGAGTCTTACTTCTTCAATGCGTACACTTTAGTGGAAAGGTATTTGAAGCCGTTGTCTGCAGTAATGACAACAACGTTCTTACCTTCGTTTTCCGGGCGGGCGGCAACGATGGATGCTGCGTAGATGCCTGCTGCGCCAGAAGTTCCGAGGAACACGCCTTCGTGTTCGGCAAGTTCGTGGGCAACGCCTGTAGCCTGGAGCGTAGAGACTTCAATGTATTCGTCATAGATCGAAGAATCGTTCAGCAGAGGAGGCGGTTCCGGGACGTTTGCGAACGG
>JAEEGH010027643.1_pt1 | contig 11214 bp, 8 predicted proteins | sample 9134181 | NCBI WGS metagenome assembly JAEEGH01 (sample SAMN16246544, study PRJNA631951) | gut metagenome | biome: gut microbiome; feature: rumen; material: DP-attached | host: Bos | place: Iran: Karaj | collected 2018-10 | reverse complement strand
CTTTTTCATCCGGCGATTGCCGCCATCCTCATGGCCGCCATTCTCGCTGCAATCATGAGTACCTCCGACTCGCAGCTGCTGGTTTCCGCTTCTGCATTCAGTAACGACCTTTACAAGCACTTGTTCCGCAAGAACGCGAGCAACAAGGAAGTAATGTGGGTGAGCCGCGGCGTGGTCGTCTTGATTACACTTGTTGCAGTGATTGTTGCCATGCAGGGCGCTCCCAGTGCCGACGGTGTGAAGCACGGCAAGAGTTTCCTAGACGTGGTGATGAGCCTCGTGAGCTTTGCCTGGGGCGGTTTCGGCGCGACCTTTGGCCCGATTATGTTACTCGCTCTCTTCTGGAAACGCACGACTCTCGCAGGCGCTGTTAGCGGTATGCTCGTGGGCGGCATCACGACGTTTGTCTGGAAATTCTACCTCTCCGGATTCTCCGCCGAAATCTTCCAGATTTATGAACTCGTGCCGGGCTTTATCCTTTCGTTTGTGACAATCGTCGTCGTGAGCCTTTTGACCAAGGAACCCTCCGCCGAAATCCAGCTGGAGTTCGATAGAGTGGAAAGTTCGAGGCTTTCGGATTTAAAGCTATAGTCCGATAAAATCGTTCTGGGTGAGGAACTCTCTCTTGAGCGATATAAAGCTGTAGTGGTATAGCTAAAAAAATGCAATCAGAAATCAAACTGGTTGCTACATGTGTGATAAAATAATTTTAATTAAAACAAGCCTAGCCGTTAAGCTGGGCTTTTTTGAATGTAAAAACTTTATAAAGAATTTTGTAAAAAACTAACACCTAGTGTACTACGATAAAGCTTGTCGATTTGCCTTTATTGCCGATGCGGAAGCGGTAAACTCCTGGTGCCATCATCGATTTGACTTGGTCTTCTTGCAAGCAGAATGTTGTCCCTTCGTATTTTTCTTGCGAGACTAAATCGCCGCGTCTATTGCGTATTTCGATGACTTTTTTGTCGTGGGGGAGAGGGGCAAAGCAGAGTGGGCCGTTCCGCCATGGAACCGGGAATGCGTGCGGCGCTGCTGTATTGTTGACGATGGGGATGCTTTCGGATTGTCCGAGCCGGCTGAAAATCCATGTGGAAGAATCGCTGGAGGCCAAGATGACGGCGAGACTGTTTAGTGTCTTGTTGTCTTGGATTTTATGGATTGTCGCTTTGCCGTCTTGGTAGGCGATGACGGTTGCTTTACCGATAAAGTCTGTCAAATCGGGTTCGGTGAATCCTTTGGAATTGTGGTAAAAATCGAAAGCAAGACTTTCTATATTGGGTTTGATGGATTTGCTTACATTAAATTTTGCAGAGGACCATTGCGACTGGTCGTCATTAATCCATTCTTTTTTAGGGAGAGTGGAACTGCGTTGCCCTGAAAATGAAAGCCGGACTGCGTAATCGTGGAAAATGCTGTCCGCATCAAGCTTGAGTTCTTTTAGTGCGGCTTCAATTTGGTATTCGAAATTTTTGTTTGGATTTCTAGAATAATTTTCCCAAATAGATTTTTCTAGTTTGTTTGATATTTTGTGGTATAGGTAAAGGAATAATGTTGAGGCACCGTAATTTTGGAATGTATCAGAGAGCGGCTTTCCAGTTCTTTCGAAAAAACTAGGTAAATAACGGAAATAGTCATCGATTTCCGGGTTGGTGATTTCTTCAAATCCGGCGGCTGAAGCTTCAAACCAGAAGGATTCATTGATGAGGTAACTGATGTAGCTGAGTTGTATCGTGTGATAGAATTCGTGGAAAGTTGTTACACGGAGACCTTTGTTCCATTCTTTGGAGTATAAAAAATCGTGTGTTTTGTTGCGTAACGGGTTTGTCGGCTTTGTGTATAAGCAGGTGTCCCCATGGACGAAAATCGTGTCTCGGTTGTTCTGGTTTGGACAAGTGCTGTAGAAGTCGTTCTCCATGAAAATCTGTGATGTCCCATTGTCGTCGAATGGATATGTGATTCCAAAGTTTTCGGCACATCCGTTTCCATTGATGAGGTTGTCCCTAATTTGGTTGATGTCGATAATTTCGACGGGATAGAGACCTTCTTTAATTTTTTGCTGGAAATGATAGCTTGTGCGTGGCCCTTTAGGGGGGCGCATTTTTAGCTTGTTGATGTAGAAGTTCCAGGCTTCTTCAAAGATGGCGGCGGTGCTGTCGGCGAATGCTTTTGTGGTGGCGTGCGGACCCGTCAAGACGTACATGACTTGAAAATGTGATGTCTCGATGGTATAGACGGAGTCGTAATAGTCTTGGGCTTGACATTTCTCGTTTTTGCTGGAAATACTGACTTTGTATGAAGCTTCGCTACCAGGGTGCTTCCGTTCTTTGACGAGATTTTCGAAAAGCGTCATTGTTCCGCAGTGGCCTTCGTAGGCGTGCGCTAGACTTGCGAATGCAAATAAAAGCAAAAAGGCGGGGGTAATCCTATGATTGTTCGAAAAAAATCGTGCGAAGAATGACATTTTACAGGACTCCTGCGTCTTGGAGAGTTTGCCTTGCTTTTGTAGTGATTTCTGCGGGGATGGTCAGTTGTTTTTGGTGGTGCGGCTTGATGCGTGCGTCGATAATAAGCGGTGCTTTGCATTTCCAGTGCTTGTCGCAAATGGATTCGTCAATGCCGTAAATGTCTTGTGCCGGGTCGGAACGCGTGAACGTGAGCCATAAGAAATCGCTGAGAATGTTGTTCGCAGTGCTGCTTGCCGTGTTGTTTGCGGCACCTTCATCGATGATGGTAACCCACGGATAGTTTTCGCGGAATTTCCAATGGACGAATGCTTCTTTCAGTTCGCGGAACGCTTCGACGGTTTCGTTTTGGGTGAAAGTTGCGTGCTTTTTGATGTTGTTCTCTAGAGTTGCGAGCTTCTCGATGTTGTTTTTGAAAGTCGCCGGACCTTCAATCATCAGCACGCCCTTCATCACGATGGCGGCAACTTTAAAACCCTGCGGTAGCGTAAGCGATTCCAAGTCTGCGGAATCGCTGCGGAGTTCGCGGATTTTCTTGCCGGCGGCGGCAATGACGACTTTTGAGCCGTGGTTGAGGCTTGTGCCGGTGTAGTCGAGCGTATCAATCGTCGTTGCGGTCTGGAAATGCAAATCGCGGTCAAAGTGGATGCGTTCCAGAATGTGCGTGAAGAATGCTGGGACATTGTTTACATCGAGGCCGACACAGTCTTCTTTCGCGGCAATGAGCAGGTATTTCGTGAGGCTTGCCTGGTTGAATCCGAGCAATGCGTTCGCCGTCTTTAAAAGTTCCATCGGTTCGCGTTTATCGGCGGTTGCGTACGGGCGGAACGCTTCGGAGGCGAGCGCTAGGCAAAGCGGATGTACGCCCGCTTCATCGACGGCGTGAATCCCGTAAACGCCTGGAAGCGATGCCGGAACCATCGGCTGCGTGATTTCGTGGATGTACTTTCCGAATAACGTATCTTCTTGCGGTGGACGCCCGACAACTGTGAACGGGAAAATCGCATTTTTTTTGCAGAGCACTTTATGCACTTTCATGCACGGGAAATCGTGCTTGCCGGAGTAGTATCCGATGTGGTCGCCAAATGGGCCTTCGGGTTTTAAGCCTTGTTCAAGTTCTCCGAGAATGCAAAAGTCCGCATCGCTCGAAACGAGATAGCCATTATGTTCAAAGTAACGGAACCGGCGGTTGCCGAGCATGCCTGCGAAAAGCAGTTCTGAAAGGTTCTCGGGCATGGGCATTACGGCGGCGAATGTATGCGATGGCGGACCGCCAATGAAAATGCTCACCTTGAGTGGCCTGCCTTCTTCAATCGCTTTTTGATGGTGGCGTGCGATGTCGCGTTTAATTTGGTAGTGCAGCCCGCATTCTTCGTTCGGCACGTAATCGTTCCCGGAAATCTGGATGCGGTACATGCCCACGTTTGTCTGCATGATGCTTGCGTTTTCGCGTGGTCGCGTAGCGACTTGCGGAAGCGTGATGAATGCTCCGCCGTCGAGCGGCCAAGAGACGAGTTGCGGCAAGTCTTGCAAGCTGCATTCTTCAAAATCGTTGATGTTCCCGGAACGCAAGGGGAGCGATGTCAATCCTGCACGGGCGGCTCTGAAAAGCGTTTTCGGCGATTTTAGCGCGTCTTTGAAAAATTGAACCGGGTTGGATTTGAAAAGGACTGCGGCTCTCGTTTGTTCGAATCCGTCGCGGAACAAAAAATTGAACCGCTCATCGTTCCCGAAAATATTGCATGCGGCCCGGAATTTGCTCCCTTTGACATGTTCAAAAAGGAGTGCGGGACCACCTTGTCTAAAATTTTCCCTCGCGATTTCGGCCATCTCCAAGTGCGGATCGACTTCGGCGTGAATACGTTTGAGCATTCCCGCTTTTTCCAAATCCAGCAGGGCCTGTTCGAGGGACTTGTACATGATGTTATCCGGCTGTTGCGGATTGTTCTAACGCTTCGAAAGCTTGCGTCTTTTTCTTTGCTTCTACAATTGCAATTTGTTCACGAGCCATTTCTCTAGCGGGGATGGCATAGACCATGCTTGCACTTGCCATGACAATCGAGAACGTATCTTCTGCAAAATCCTTGCAACCTTGGAAAGAAATGTCGTCGAAACAAGTCGTGATGCCTTTGACGGAATCGAACTTGTGCGTAGCGGTAAAACCGCGGAAAGGCCCTTCGCCCAAGCGAACGACAATCTCCAAGACGTTGTCCGTTTTACCGGGATTGACCGCTCCGATGATGCCGGTCCAACTTACTTTCCTAAAACCAGCTACGATAGTGTAGCGGATAAATTCGCCCGGTTCAATGCTTTTCGGCAACGTATAGTAAATTACGGCATTCGTCCCCACAGACAAGGTCATTGGTGCATAGCGCAAGATGTCAAGCGTATCCGAAAGAGTACCGTATTGCCAAGAAGTTTGACTGAATTGAACCATGCCGTATAATGTAGTAAATTTTTTTGATTTTTTTTCCTTTTATCGCATAATTTTAATGTTTAATCTGAGAAAGATGTTTATAAGGGTTGTTTACAGTTTTTTTTTGCTAAATTGGAATCCTGATTTTAAATGTTAGCAAGAAAAAAAATACTAGATTACAAAGTATGAATCCTAAAAATTGCATTATATATAGCTTTCGAGTGATTTTATGTCGCAACAGTTTCTGTTGAGAAGACGGAACCGATAAGGATTTAAGATGTTACCCTCAGTCAAATATCTTTTTGTTTTGACAAGTTCTCCGAAGGATTTCTTTTGCGAACAAACGCTTGTCGCAATTGCTTCGCTGCGAGTCCATAATCCGCATGCTTTCGTGACGCTTTTGACCGATGACAAGACCGCTGAAACTCTGACTGGGCCGCGTGCCGCTTTGAAAGACGCCGTCGATGAACTTAAGGTTTTGACGCTTGATGAAAAGTTCACGCCGATGCTGCGTTCGCGCTACCTCAAGACGGTGATGCGCAATGAAATTGACGGCGATTTTTTGTACATGGATTCGGACATCGCGATTGTCGATGATCTCTCGATTCCTGACGAATGGCGTGGCGGCATTTACGCAGTGCTTGACTTCCACACGAACTTGTCGAAGGCGATTAACCGCAAGAAGGTTTTGAACAACGCAAAGATGATGGGCTTTTCGCCAATTCTGAACGACGAAATCTTTAACGGGGGCGTTATGTTTGCCGCCGATACGCTGGAAGCCCGCGAATTCTTCAAGACTTGGCACGAATTGTGGCTTTACTGCGTTTCGAAGAACTTCCCGTACGACATGGCGAGCCTTGCCGAGACGAATTACAAGTTCGGTTATGTGACGAAAAAGATGGATGGCGGTTGGAACTGCCAGCTGGCTTACGGTAATCGCTTTTTGCCGACGGCGAAGGTGCTGCATTTCTTTGGTTCTCGTATCATAGATACGCGTGGCCGCAAGGTGCCGGAATCGATGAACATCTTTTTGCCGAAGATTTTGCGCAAGGACTTTTATACGAACTTGAAGAATATCCCTGTGACGGTGAATGCGGATAAGTCCATTCACATCAACGAGTATTACGATGACGTGATTGCTCACGCGAAGGATGCGTTTATGTACCAGACAAATAAAGCGGGGGCTGCTGGCGCTTACATTATCCGCAGTTATGCGTTTGCAAAATCACTTGCGTGGTTGTATAAAAATGTACCGGTTCTCATCAAACCTTTGGAAATTTTGGGTAAGCTTTTCTAGGGGGCGTTTATGAATTTGCTTTTTAATCTTGTAGCGGTGCAGCCGATTCACAGTGCAAAGTTTCATGGTGGCGGCTCTTATGGCGAAGTGATTTTCTGGGCGCTTGTGGATCGATTGTATGGTAGATCTCAGCTCCCTTCGGCTGTGTTCAGGACATTCACCGATTGGGAAAATGAAATGAACATGGCAGATGATGCCGAAGCTGCTGCTGCAGATGATGCCGAAGCCTCCGCTGTCGCGGGTGATGCCGAAACAACCGATATGGCAGACTCGAAGAGCGATCTCTCGCAAAATCGGAAAGATGTCCGTTTATTTTGCGTTTATGACAGCCACAAATACTTGTCGCCGGATATTCTTGCTGCTTGCAAAAATTGCGGTATTCCGCTTTTTGACTTTGCTAAAAAAACGCCACAACAGATTATCGACGAAAATGCGATTGATACGTTCTACACGCCACTTTATTCGCTTGAAAGCAAGTGGCAAATTCAGGTGAAGCGTTTTGTATTCACGTGGCATGGTGTGCGCGCACTCGAAATGCAGTACAGCTGGCAAGGGCTTGGCTTTGCGAAAAAGCTTGCACAAAAACTCGAAGCTCTAGTGCGTTACCGCAAAATTTGGAAAAAACTTTATTATGCACCGAAGTACCGCGAATTGGCGGCCCGCATTGCCGATGGACGTGCCGAATGCATTACCGTGAGCGAACATAGCTGTGCTTCGATCAAGTCGTTTTTCCCGGAACTTTTGGACAAAGAAATCCCCGTTTTCTATAGCCCGATGATTGATTACGAACCGGAAGGATTCTTGCCGCCGGGCGTGAATGCGAAAAATTTCTTTTTACTCACGAGTGGAGCCCGCTGGGAAAAGAACAATTTGCGTGCGGTCAAGGCGTTCGATGAACTTGTAACGATGATGCAATCGACGAAACATAAGTTCAACATGAAACTCGTGATTACGGGTGCGACAAACGTCAAGGCTTACCGCAAGCATATCCGCAACAAGGATGCGTTTGTGTTTCTCGGCTACGTGGAATCGAAGGAACTTGAATTCTTGCACAAGAACGCGTACGCGTTTGTTTTCCCGAGCTTGAACGAAGGCTTTGGCTATCCGCCAGTGCAGTCGATGCGTTATGGAGTGCCGGTGGCCGCGAGCGGCTCGACGTCTGTGCCCGAAGTTTGCGAAAATGCTGTACTTTATTTTGACCCGTATTCCGTGAGCGAAATCAAGAACCGCATGATCCAACTATTTGATTCGGATATTTATATGAAACACATGGCCCGCGGTATAGTACGTTATGCTGAAGTGCGTAAACGCCAGCAAGAGGATCTCGAAAAAACCGTCGCGTTTGTGCTCGGCGAATAATTTTCGAGGATTGTCACGCTTACATGTCATCCCGGACCCCGTTCCGGGATCTCCATATACGTTTTGTCATCCTGGAGGGGTGAAACCCCGATAGGATCCATGCTTGCCCCATCCATACATTTTGTATGAGCATTTTTTGTAATTTATTCATATGATAAAGAAAATTTGTTTCTTGGTTGTTGCGTTTGCTTGTGCGGTGCTTGCTAATCAAGACCCTGAGCGAGCGGAAGCTGAAGGAGGGACGGACCATATTTATTTTAACGGAAAAGAGTGCCGTATTTTAACGCATCCGCTTAACGAGTTTATCGCCAAACATTATGCAGAGTGGCCGTTTAGACCATCGAGTGCTCGCCCTGCATACGGAAATCCTCCTTTATACACGTATTATATTCCCAAAGATGGTGGAGGCTATTTAGCTTATTGGAGCATTCGAGATTCATCGCTTTATTTGGATAGCGTGACCATCAATTCCATGTCGCATACAGTGCCGCTTGATCGTAATTTTCACATTCACTATGGAAAGGTAAAAGACAATAGAATTGTTTCGGTGAATATTCCTCCGCAAGAAATTGTTTTGAATACGTCTGCCGAAAAACGAATCGTCAAAAATAAAAAGAGCGAACCGCTGTTTGCGGATTTTGTCAGCGATACGATTGAATTTGACTGTGGAATAATGGAGTATGATTTTGTTGTAAATAATGGCCATGTGAGTTCTTTCCCACAAGTTATTTCCAAATCCAATTGGGTGAGCAAGCGAAATCGCTACGAAATTATTCCAAAGCCCTATCGCGATTTCTCGTCTCCATTTGAAAACTATTATAAAATCTTGGATAGCCTTCGTATTGCGTTGGATATGAAGAACAGCGAAGAATTGCTTGTGCAATTTCGCGCAGATTCAAGGTTTAAATGGTTCGATAAATTGTTTAATATAAATGCTGTGGATTTGGGTTATGAATTTTCTTTATATTTTCATGATGAAGGGCATTCCTTCTATGTCTCGCCTAAAGGAGATACGCCTTTTAAAGAATTGCTTTTAGGTTTAAAACTTGATGAAAATCCTGCTGAACTTGTCAAATTATTTTTAAGAACGATTATGGCTGTGCGAAAAAATCCATCGTTCGAGAAATGGTTACGATATAAAATGCCTCTAATGAATTATTATCAAGTTCATCTTGGACATAGCGATTCGATAGTAGTTCTTTTAGAAGCGGTTGATAAAGACCGTGTTTGGAAAGACGTTGGTATGGAGGGGCAGTATGTTGGAGCTTTGTGTTTTGTTAACTCGGTCTCGACTCCGTATGAATTTATCTTAAGCGATAATGGAGATGTTCTTGTAACATGGGCTGAAATTTCAAAGGATGGATCGTTTTACGATGTCCCTGTTGATAAAAAAGGTTTCTTATATGAAAAATTTAGAATGGCTTTTGCTGCTCGTATGAAACGGTGCAATGATCCTAATTTTAGAACCAAGCAGACAGCGTCTAATATGAACGCATTGTTTTGCGACTACCTCATCATCCGCCACGACGGTACAATAGAATACGGACCCCAAAGCGGAGAACTGTAAGCTTGAATGCGAGAACGAAAATGATTAGAAAAATTTTATTTGTTGTTGTGTTTGCTTGCGTTGCCTCGGTACTTGCAAAACCGGGTGCTTATGATTTAGAAATTCTTCGTCAATATTCTCAATTTGCCGAATTTGAAAAATATTTTGATGTTGAAAAAGTAAAGATGAGTTATCCTTGCGATAGACGTATTTTTAGTATTAAAAAGACGTCGGATATTCCTCCTAGTAAACCATATTTATATACAATTTGGGCAGATTCTAAACCGGAAAATCCGTTAAGAAAACTGTCTTTAATAAAGTTTCTTTTTAAGTTTAGTGAAAAATTAAAAAACATTTCATTTGAAAAATATTCATCTGAATTATGTGATAGAATTTATGCTGCTATCCATAAAAATTTACCATTTGAAAAATGGCTGATACGAGAAGCTCAAGGAAAAATTGTCAGCATAGAATACGAAGATAAAATATTTGATCAACTTTCGATCTTTAAAAAAGATGAAATTTTTAGAAGTGTTGGAATATCTGGAACGTATGTGGGAACATTAAAGTTTGGTGGAGTAATGGAAGGCCGATACACAAATGAGTGTGGAGGTGGATTTAGTTATACTTTATTTGATTCTTATGAATTTTGGTTTAGTGACAATGGTGATGTACTTGTTTCATCGTTTAATTTGGGAGAAGATGAACCTTTTTTAGATACTGTTCTCGATGAAGGTTTTTCCCGTATAAAACGCTGCAAAGAATCTAGGGGGAAAAGAATTCCGTTTTATTGCTATTATTCAGTTTTCTCTAGTGAATATTGTCAAGATCCGTTTTCAAAAACTGATGTTCCGTATAGGTTCCCTCAATTCTGCGATTATCTCATCGTCCGTCACGATGGTACAATAGAATACGGCCCGAAATCAGGGAATTGGTAAGTTTTGACGAGGATGATTTTTATGATAAATAAAATTAGTTTTGTTGTTTGCTTATTACTTGTTTGGAATGCTTATGCTTTTAAATACAAGCCAGGTCCTTGTTCTAATAAAGTCATAATAAATTTAAATATTTGTCCAGGCGTCCGTGGTGATATGGATTGTGCGCGACTCGATCCTAAATTTAAGGATTTTGAAAATTTTTTTGATATTGAAAAAGTAAGAACAGATAGACGGTTAGATAGTCATTGTGAAGAAATCGGAAAGTATTTTACCTTTTATGTAACGCCTAAAGTTAAAATACCGCTTGAAAGTATAATTTTTAAATTCAAAATGACTTTTGGATATAGTTCGTTTCTGAAATCTCCAATAGATGCTGTAGAATCTTTTAAGACAATGACGGATGCAATCCATAAGAATCCATCTTTCGAAAAATGGTTGGAAAAAAATGCTAGGGAACGTCGTGCAGAGGAAAAAGAGTCTAATCAATTATTAGTTTATGAAAATATTGCAGTGATAGAAAAACAAGAAGATGTGCGTATTATGGGCAAATCTTGGCATGAACCTATCGAAAATATTTGGAATAAAGTAGTAATGTCTAGTGAATATATTGGTACGTTAGCTTTTTGCAAGGCTCCGAATCGTAAGTCTAATGTTGGACATTGGTCTAAAGTTGAATATTGTGGATCACCTGAATTCTTGTTAGGTGATAATGGGGATATTTTCGTTCCTGAAATATCTTTATGGAATTCAAAAAAAGAAAATATATTAGATGTTTCTTGGAAAGAACTCGACCGTATTGACGCTTGGTTGAAACAATGCGAGGTCCAAAAATCGTCTAAAGGAGTTTTATCATATATTGAAGATTTTCTGTGCAATCATTCTCTAGCCTCAGAAAAACGTTGCGCAGAATGGCGTTCAAAATACTATAAGACTGAATACTGTGATTACCTCATCATCCGCCATGACGGTACAATCGAATACGGCCTGGAAAGTCGAAAACCGTAATTTATGTTTTTGTTACGTGGAAAAATGGTGGTGGACCCTATCAGGGCCACGCCCCTCCTGGGTGACAGGGAAGTAGCTTATAGAAATAATTTTTTTTGCGGTTTACTCTTTGCATATGGCTCAAGATTTCTATTTTTGTGCGTGGAAAATCCTTTTCTATCCAGGAGTCTTATATGGGCGGCTTTTGTGGT
>JAEEGH010027639.1_pt1 | contig 11216 bp, 11 predicted proteins | sample 9134181 | NCBI WGS metagenome assembly JAEEGH01 (sample SAMN16246544, study PRJNA631951) | gut metagenome | biome: gut microbiome; feature: rumen; material: DP-attached | host: Bos | place: Iran: Karaj | collected 2018-10 | reverse complement strand
TACTATTGCACAATGCAACAGTAATATTACTAAGATCATTTTCATGCCAATAATATGAGGCAAGTTCCGATATAAATGACGTTATACTTTCCATTACTTTTGCCTTTTAAATAACTGCTATGTGTCACGGGACAGTAACATAACCATTGCTCTAATTATTTGAAACAGCTTCCTGCGTTTTCTCTTGATTCCAAAACTTCTTGTTGTAAATGCTTCAGTTCATATTTACAAAGGATAGCCATATTATCCCAGCCCAGTTTATCCAAGCATTCCGTCATAGCTTTAAGAGCATAACACCTCTGATAGGTATACTTCTTTTCGTATATCTCCAGAATCCGATACATCGGCAATACTTGTTCAAGTAGATGTAATGCCTTGTCATACTCCCCTCTTTTCATATAGATTCTTGAGAGGTTATCCATTGGAGCGGCATAATGATCGAGTTCCAAGGGAATAAATCCACGTGTACCATCATCTTCAAGGTCGTCTTGGAAGTTTTTTATGCTATCCTCACATATGACAACCATTTCCTTATATAATTCAAATTCTTCGTCAGAATCTACCTCACAATGCTCAAGGGCATCATACAAATCTTGATAGTTTCTCTTTTCCATCATCTATCGATTGTATTTAGACATTTCATTGATATTTGAAAGACGCTTAACTAGAAATAATTATTAAGTATTTTTTTTAGCAAATCCGAAGTCGGACGTTCTTCACGCTTGGTAAATTGGTTTATGTGCTTAGAAAACAAAACATAACAACCTTTTAAACAAGTTTCTTCAATCTCTGGGGCAATTCTATCCTTACTTTGTAATCCAATAATCTTACATAATTCACCACATGGAAAGTCTTTGACTTTTTCAAATTCATATCCCATCCAAACATATCCATCAATTTTACCCCAATATGCCCAAGACTCTTTGTTCTTCACAAGAATTAGTTTTGGCTTTATCACATCTTCAATAATATGTTGGGTTAAGTTTAGTTCATCTGCAATAAACAGAATTCCACTTTCCCCCTTACAAAGAATCTGTTTTTTTAATTTAACTTGGTCTTTCTCCCAGAAATGAAATATGTCAAGATAATCGAAACATCCCTTCAAATCATCATCTATCATTTTAGACAATGGCCCCCAGTAATTATCATATTTTGTTAGGGTAAAATTCACTTTTGCTGGGCCATGTCTTAATTCATCTGGCAAATCTTTATTGTCTTTATCTTTGCGAAAAGACGGATTAATTCCTGTGATAAGTAAATCTGCCTTTATTGGATCTGCATAACGGTATCTTCTACCACTAACCCAGCTAGGTAATTCTTTCATATATGGTTTATCCCATATTTCTTTAATTCGCCTATCAATGTCTTCTACACATGCAATTCTATTCATAATTGTAATCTTTAGCACATTTGTTTGCAAATATAGTGAATATTTGGGATATAACAAATTGTTTTTCAAAAAAGAAGCACGGCATCACGCAAAAACCAATTCAATAACAGCTTATTGCTACAGAATATGGGTCTTGAAACTATATCTAATGGGTAAGTGCAGAACATTACTTTTTCAATCATTGTGTCCTGTGAAACAGCTCGTGCAACAAACATTCGCTGCAAATTATCCTCAACGGTACATTCTGAAATCCATTTCATTCCAAACAACTTGGCCGGGTCATGTTTCTGTAAATGATTGCCATCAAAGAATGCATATTGAATAACTTGAAACCGCTCAAAGAAGGGGTCATTTAGTAATTCCTCGTCATACACAACGTAATAACAATATATGAGGACATCGAGGTCTTTACCTTTCGGGCCAGGAAAGTCTCTAAATAGTCTCTCCAGATACTTGAAATCTATATCCTCGTTTCCTTCTTTCTGTGTGACAACCAAAATTTTCGCATTAGGATTGCCACAACCAACATTCTTATTGGGGAACCTTTCACCCAATCTTTTAAGTTCATCATAATTTCCCATAATTCTTTCATTTCTTTAGTAACCTAACTTTTTACCATAAATATCTCTATAAATATACTTAAGCCAGAGTAACTTCCCAACTAGTATGGATCTTCTCTCACTGGATTTAACTCCATCAAAAACGTCCATAAGCGCCTTATATGTATCTTTTGAAATATAATCTTTCTTGGTTTTTCTCATTATATATGATTTCCGAAACCCATAACAACAGTCAAGAATGCTTGATAATATAAACCAGTATTCATCATACTCTTTAATTATGTAAGATGCTAATTCTTTAACTGCCTCATGAGGTGCGACAACAAATATTAAAGTCAAAGTTTCGCCAATATAATGACGATACCTGTGCTTGTAGTCCATAATCGTAAAAGATGAATCGTCTTTTAACTTGTGAAATGCATATAACCAGGTATCTACCCACTTCAATGGGTCCCCTGCGACATGCCCATTGATTGTTTTTAAAATCCTACCACATATTTTCTTCTTAGATTCATAATCAGAAATTTCCCCAGCTGCTATTTTGTCGACATGCTTTTTTATATACGAAACATCTGATACTCCAAAATTGGAGTAGGGTCTATTGATAGCAAAATCTATACTATACTTAAATCTTTTCTGGATCTTTTTTGATGCTTTTTCGAATGAAATTGTAGCTATCATTTCACTGTCCCTTGTTTCTGTTTCATAACAAACAATTCTTTGTGCTCGGCTAGGGTCGTGCTGACCACCCCAATATTTCATATGAAACAAATCCACAGGATTTTGACGCGCAAATTCTTTTTCATTGAGAAAAGTATAAATAATATAACGGAATTGTTGAAAAAAAGAATCTTTCAACAAATCCTCATCAAAGAGCGTATAAAATGCATACTTAAAAAAATCTATCTTGTCTGTGATGTCCCATTGCATTTCATCTAAATAATATTGTATTCGATGCCACGAAAGGCTGGAGCCATCATTACATACAACAGTTCCATCTTTGCTCTTTCGCAACACATCACGTTGCCCTTTGAAGGGGTACAAAGGATTGAATGTCGATTCGTTGCCAACCTGTTTGCCATCAACAAAGAAGTCCTCCACATCTTCAAAGTCTGTCTGATTCTCGATGTTGGCAAGCCATTGTTCGGAATTATTACCATTATAGGCATCAAGCCGTTCATCATCCATCTTTGGGACGATTATGAGAATTTTGGCGTTGGGATTTCCATAGCCAATAAACTTGCCCTGATAGGCTTTCACCATGTTTTTAAAATCTTCTGAGTATTCCATATCTTTGTTTTTTGTGGCAAAGATATGACCCCAATATGCAACATACTTGCATATCAGAGAAAATTATTCATAGAAAGCGTACATTTCTTGAATAATGGCTTTGATTTGCTGACGGAAAGACTCTGGTGATAGCACCTCCAACTGATTCCCATGACTCAGAACCTCCTGAATAAAATCGTAAGTTGGAGCTATCTTATATTCAAAAATGGTATATTCATTATTGGACTCTATCTCACGTTGGCTATGGTGCAATGGAAGAGAACGGAGGTAATTGGGTTTCTCTCTATAAGCTTTTAGCCGGATCGTCAACGGGTCTGCATCATGGAACACGCCATAGAAATCTTGGAAATAACTTTCTGGCGAGAATGACTTTGGATATTTGAACTTTGTTGCTAAAGTCTCTATTTTTTTGATTCGATCAAGTCCAAAGCGATGAATTACTTTCTCCTGTGGAACCAAAGCCAACACGTACCAACGACGTTTGAACAGACGGATGAAATAAGGATTGATCTTTAATCCATGAATAGTATTGCCAAAGAAATCCTCATAATCAATCGTTATCTGGTGATTCTCTCGCATAGCCGTTGTTATGACATCAAGGTAGTACCTGCCTGATGGTACATCTTCCAACATAATCCTGTCGCTGATAGAACGGTTATCCATCAACAAACTACTGACTGCAAACGAATCGAGCAGCCACTGATTGATGGAATCTTTCTCCAAAGCATCAGGATTATCAATATAATAAAGGTTAGAGCCCCTTTGGCACTCTATCACGACACCAAACTGCATCAGAATCGCATTGCGATGATTATGGAAAGTGCGCAGCTTCAATGGCTGGTGCAGGTCATTAATATACGCCTTATCCCACTTGCAAGCAATATCTTCAAAGGAAATCTTGCCTGCATCATAGATTGTGGAAATCAACCACATGTATTTTGCGTATAGTTTATCTGTCATATTCCACACATCAAACTATTGACCTTATATATTTCGCCCTTTTCTCAGGTATAGAGCTATATTTTACCCATTTCCCATCTACTAGAGTTTTCCACTCGTTTTCTTCTTTCTTTCTCTTTATAAAATAACAGAAGAATGGAAAATCTTTTCTGTCATCTTCATTATTAATCTCATCTAAAATCTCATTATATCTTTCAGAAGTTTCTATTCCTTGCCTTACTGTTGACCCGATATTATTGACATAAACAATTCTATCTGTTGGCCATTTGATTTCTTTGATTTGTGGAATGCTATTAGAAAGAACGCCCTGATTAATCAATTCATTAGAACACCGTAATGGGCCTGCAATTAGTTCTTTTACCAAGTTTCCTTCATTGTCTTTGTATTCTTTAGTAAGGCTTCGGATAAGAATTCCTCCATAGCATGTTTCATCCGATTGAAAACATATATCTACACCACTATAATGCCAAAATAGCTGTTTCGCATCTCTTTCGCGTTTATACGTGCAAGAGAAATAATTCTTCTTATCTTTTTTTTCTTTCTTATCTTTTGTAATAAATGTAATCTCCTCTTCTGGTATTTTACCGTTGTTATAGTAAAATTCTATCTCTTCTAAATAATATTTTATTTGTTGAGAATTTGAATTACCTATAACAATTGCTACATTACCAAAGATATACTTTGCTATATCATCAAAGTACTTTTGGAAATCATTTATTTCTATAAAGCTTTTTAAATCCTTTCCTATTAAGCTGCCTTCAAAATCACTATATCTTTCAATTTTACACATACTTATATAATATTAGGAATAAAACAATGAAGAATCAGAAGAGGTTAAAAAAGAATAAAACAGCTGCGTATTTGGCATTGATGCCGTTGGCAGTGCCTACTCTCATATTGTTGTTATTCCGCACCGTTCCATCAGAATGGATAGTGCCTAGGCGCATATTGTTGTTGTCGCGTACTGTTCCGTCTGAACTGACTGTACCCAGTCGCATGTTATTCTTGTCTCTGATGGTACCATCTTTCTCGATAGTGCCAACCCGCATGTTGTTGCTATCCCTAATAGTTCCGTCTTCGAAGATCTTGCCAAGACGCATGTTATTGGCATTGCGGACTGTGCCATCAGACTCTACTTTGCCAAGTTGCATATTGTTACCATCCCGGAAAGTCTGAGCTTTACCAATACTCCCAACGAGCATATATAACAATAATGTGATAATCAAATTGTACTTCATGTTGCAAATTTATTAAAATTTTATGAAACCGCAATAGTATAACCTTCAAAAACAACAATTTTTAAATTAGAAAGAAGATTCTATCTGCATATTGGTACTATATCTTCTTGTTATACACTTTTGATGATATGAAGTGTAGCGATTCAAAGTAGTCAATGGCTTCAAATAGCTGTTGGTAAATAACCTCATGTAATTGATAGCGCAGATCCCAAAGCAGCCTATTCTTTATTTCTTCAGTTGTAAATGAAGACAGGAATTTTGCAGATGGGCATGGAACCAAATCTCCATTCTTATCCCAAATATCCATGGTCTCTTCAAGATAGTCATCTAGTTTTTCGACCTCTTCTAATGACGGTATTTCGTCATTATTATCAAGCCAATGAAAATAAGGTTCGAATAGTTTGTAATCAAGACCCATCTCAACAACAAGTGAATGAACGAAAGCATCACTTTCAATACGATATGGCTTTGGACCCATTTTTGTCGTATCTACACTCCATGAGATGCTTCTAAGTCCTCCTCCCTTCCTAACAATTTCCAATGCTGGTATTCCCACAACCTCAACATTATTTGGTAATACTTGCTGTATTTGAGTAATTGCCTGGCGGTCTTCTGGAATATTGAGACATGGAATAAAGACGGTGTTGCCTACTTGTAGGAAATTGATATATGACCAATCTCTTTTATGCTTCTTCTTCACATCAAATTTTAGTGGTATAACTTCAAATTTTCGTTCTAACGTTTTCTTTATCTCTTGATAGTATGGGGATGACATATCGCCATCGCTTGTAAGCAGTATTTTATTGTTATCCAAATATTGAATCATATTATCGACATGCCCAAACTTATTAGATTCATTACATGGAAGGAACAAAATGTCACGTTCGAATACATCGTTAATTGTTTGGATTATTTGTTCTCTGCTATTGTTATTATTTCGTGTAATAACTTTATCTGTCATTACTATTACATCGCCACACAACATAATATTACCACCATCCAATATTAAATTCAATGTTTTATGATTTACATGTGGAAAGGCATAATACATTCTGGAATATTGAATCTGACCTTGTATTCTTTTGGAGCATTTCTTTTCAAGATAGTCAGGGTAATACCAATAATGAATCATGGTGTCATCAGAGGTTTGTATTGGCATATGATCCCTGCATCTTATGTTTTTTGAATAATTTAGGAAAGCATATTCAATTTCTCTTGAATCCAGATGAGATTTAAGCTCGCTCCATAAAATAGGACATTCTTTGGGGAGTAAGTGTGAGAAATACACTCGATTCGTTTTTGTATGAACCTCATTTTGCATAATAAAAAACTTATAATTCAATAATTAAAATGGTAAATTCGAATCTTTTTCTTCTGGCTCGAACGGTAATTCCGATGACTCTAAAGGTAATATTGCATTCTCTTCGAAACATTCATGTGGGGTTTGAACGTTATCAATACAAAAAAACTCAGTCTTGTATTTGTCATCCAAAGCAAGATATGCATACTTCTTTGCAACTTTAGCTTTTGCTTCTTCTATCTCATATTCAATCATATCTGTGTTTACAATCTTCTTGAACTCTGGACTGTTGAATACTGCTCTTTGTACTCCTTCGTTCCATATTTCAAATTGATGCACGACATCTGTCAAATCCATCTTTCTTAAATAATAGACAGCCAGATTAACGTCTTGAAAAAGTATAGGACCAATAACAAAACCTTTACCACCATATGCATACCTCGATAGTTGGGTATAATCGCCGTCCTCAGTACAGACATCGTGGACTGTTTTGTAAAGCAAATCACGGGCCTCGCCATCTGATAATGGTCTATCAGTATGGTAAAGCACAGAGAGATAGTCTGTAATCGATAACTTGCTCCTGTCAATAATAAAGCTCTTATCCTCTGCTAGTCTCAAACAAATAAAATAATAATCTCTATCATCGGTAAATTTATCGATATTTTGAGATAGGAATTTTGTAGGGAAGTAATGTATTACTACCCAAGAGATTCTTCCTTCATGTGACTGTTCCCATAACTCTTTTATCCTGGGCTCAAATGATTTATCCCAGTTATCAAGAAGTTTAGAATATGCCCATAGCCTATCTGTCTTACCCGATTCAAGGAAAGCTTGCATGATCTTCTTCTGATCCTTCCAGTCTAGATAGTCAAAGCGTCTCTGAATTTCTTTACGGGACTCTGGGACTTTGCCACTTTTCTTGTTTATGTAGTTCTTTATCAACGTGGCTATTGGAGTATTTCGTTTTCTTTCTTTTGATTTCATATAATTCGATTGTTAAAGAATTTTCCGAATCATGCTTATTTATGAGTTTTCTTTATATTCCAAGTTATGCAATGAAGTGCGCCACCATTTTTAGCTATATCTCTCATACGAAAACCTCGCACGACACATCCCGGATTAGCATCCCGGATATACTTTAATGCCAGTTTATCTTCTGGTATTCCAAAAGTTGGCACGATAATTTTACTTCCAACTTGAAGATAGTTGATATAGGCCCAATTGTAGTCCCTATTTGGATTTGGTACGTCAAAAAGCATTTCTATCACCTCGAATCCTACAACCTCCAAGCGGTATCTGATTTCATCTGCTTCATTAGGATAATAATCTCGATGATTGGACATTAAGACTCTGTTATCGCCAGCCCAATGAACAAGACCATCTGCATGTCCATAAACATCAGCATTAGGCTCCTGTGGATTATCACAATGCCAAGGCAGGAAAATGACTATAGAATCAAGAACGTGATTTATGTAATTACAAAAATCCGGGTCATATTTCTCCTTCCCGTTTTCTTGGAACACCTTGTCAGTGAGCACTAAATGTCCTGCACACGTAACAACGTTTCCGCCATCAAGCGTTATATCACATAGGCTCTTATTGCTATGATTAAGGAGCCCATCGGCTATGGCATGTGAATCCGTGAGATAATCATCTCCAGAGTCTTTTAGGTAGTCTGGATTGTAATTGTAAACGATGAAGCGGTCATCAGATATCTGAATGGGCATATAATCACGAATCCAAATATCTTTCGTACCTTCGATCTCCCCCCATTCAATATCCATCTCATTGAATAGTTTGGTAAGCCGTGCATAGGTTCTTGGATAGAATTCTTTCAATTTATCGGAGATATACACGAAATTAGTCATGGTATCATTAAAGTTATCGACTGGAATACCAGACAAGTTTGGCAATAACTCTTTAAGATGACGTTCCTGCTTCTTAATCTCCTGACGGAGTCGCTCAGTCTCTTCGTAACTATGGGGGACAACCACTTCGCGATCATCAAGAGTCGCTCCAGGAATTTGTTCAATCCAGTCAAACATAACATTCACGATGGTTGCAATCTTATCTAATGAAAAGATAATTTGTTTCTTTTGCAACCAATTAGCTTGGGGGTCTAATAGATACTTTTCCATATATCAACGAATTTACGATTTCGTGTGCAAAGATAGAACGATTTTGCTGTCAAACCAAATTTTCAGAGCAAAAAATCATGCCCCGTTAGCAATCATTAACCAACTGGTTATCAGTTATTTAAATATAAATTTTGTATAAAAATATACAGGGGTTTACCCCTGTTAAAATTATAATTAAATATAAGTGGTAAAACGGCGATTTACATTTTTTAAGAGTCTTCGAGAAGTAATGGCACAAAATAAGGGAACCTCATTGCTGAGATTCACCATTATCTCCTATCTTTCAAATTTTCAGGATTGTTTCTATAGTTTTTCGTTTAATTACTAACGGCATATAATAATTCTATGTCATTTTCTGAATAATATTTGGCTGGGTGAGTTTATTTTTGTACTTTTGTAGGCAAATCTGGAAATCAATATATTCACGAAGTTATGAAGAAAATCCTTTTTATCATTGGGTCGTTGAGGAAAGAGTCCTTCAACAGACAGTTGGCGTTTGAGGCGGAGAAGATGATTGGCTCGCAGGCCGAAGTGACTTATCTGGACTATTCTGATGTGCCGCTTATCAATCAGGACATCGAGTTCCCTGAACCTGAGGCAGTTGGTCGGCTGCGTGCTACTGTTAAAGAGGCTGATGGCATCTGGGTGTTCACGCCGGAGTATAATTTCAGTTACCCAGGACACGTGAAGAACCTGTTCGACTGGCTCTCACGTCCGCTGGTGGCTGGTGACTACGAGACTCCAACAGTCATCAATGGCAAGAAGGTCGCCCTGACTGGTGCTGGCGGCAAGATGGCAACAGCGAAATGTCGTGAGAAACTGACGGAGTTGCTCACGATCCTCAAGGCTGATGTGATGGAACAGCAAACGGGTGTTGTGCTGAACTTGGAGGCATGGACTGAAGGTCGTATGATTCTATCAGAAGAACAGATCGCATCATTGAAGGCACAGACAGAGGCTTTTCTGAAATTTATCGGATGAAGAAATGAAGATTGCAATTATTCAAATCAGCGAGGCAGGCAGTGAGATTGCCTCGATGCTCCAAAGGGAGCTGAAAGCCAAAATCATCAGCCGCACGATGGTTGGCAAAGAGTGGAAAAAGTTCGATGCCTTTATCTTCATCGGAGCAATGGGCATCTGTGTGAGGACGATTGCGCCCTTTGTGAATGATAAGCACGTAGACCCTGCTGTGATCTGTGTCGACAGCATGGGACTGAACGCCATTTCCGTACTCTCAGGGCATATCGGAGGGGCGAACGATCTGGCCCGTGAGGTTGCAGGCATCATCGGAGCCCGAGAAGTGATTACCACGCAGAGCGACAATGCTGGCCTCTGGGCGCTCGATACGTTTGCTGAGCGCTTCAACTGGGCCATCGCCAGCGACGACGATATGAATAAGTGTATCTACGCTTTCGTCAATCGCGAACCAACAGCCCTGCTGATGGAAATCTGCGACGAGGGTACTGACTATCTGGAGAAGACTCTGCCAGAGCATGTCACCATCGTCAAAAGCCTCGAAGAGGTTGATCCCAAGAAGTTTAAGCTGGTCATCCTGGTGACACCTTATAACCTCTGTGTGCCATACGGTGTGCTCGAGCTGCATTTCGTGCCAATGATTGCGTCTTTAGGCTTCGGACTCGCCAGCCATCCTGATGACTATGAGGACATCTACGACGAGATCGACGAGACCATGAGCCAGATTGGCGTATTGCCCTGCTACAAGCGCTATTGCACCATCGACGTGAAAGAGGACGAGGAATTCTGCGCGATGCTCGTCGACGATTTAGGCGAAGAGCTGGTTTTCTACACCGCTGAGCAACTCGCCAAGGTCGATGTGCCTAATCCCAGCAAAACCGTTGAGAAGCATGTGGGTACGCCCTCCGTCTGCGAGGCAGCAGCCATCCTTGGTGCAAACAATGGAAAACTGATTGTCCCCAAGGTGAAAGGCAGGAACTGGACGGCAGCCCTCGCCATCGACTACAAATACCTGCGCGAGAAGCATGGCCACATCGAGATTGTGGGCGCTGGTCCTGGCGATCCTGACTTGGTGAGTGTTCGAGGCCGCAAGATGCTCGAACGTGCAGACCTTATATTATATGCTGGCTCGCTGGTACCAAAGGCTCTGACGGAGTGCCATAAGCCTGGGGCAGTCGTGCGTTCGTCTGCTGATATGGCACTCGAAGAGCAGTGCGAATTGATGAAAAAGTTCTACGACGAGGGCAAGTTCATCGTGCGCCTCCATACAGGCGATCCCTGTATCTTTGGCGCTATTCAAGAGCAGATGGCCTTCTTCGACGCCAACCACATGGAATATCATATCACCCCAGGCATCTCCTCCTT
>JAEEGH010027638.1_pt1 | contig 11217 bp, 11 predicted proteins | sample 9134181 | NCBI WGS metagenome assembly JAEEGH01 (sample SAMN16246544, study PRJNA631951) | gut metagenome | biome: gut microbiome; feature: rumen; material: DP-attached | host: Bos | place: Iran: Karaj | collected 2018-10 | reverse complement strand
GGAGGCTTTTGAAAAGTTTCTTGCGAGCGTCTCGTCGGCCACGTATCCGGGCCGGATCGACGCGGCGACCGCTTTGAGCTCATCCGAAACGCGTTCCGGGTGGTCGTAGAGGCAGTATTCAATGAACATCATCGTGTCGTAGTAGGTGTAGTAGGTTTCGCAGGTCAGCGTCCCGTCCATGTCGAACACGGCAATCCGGTCCTTCACCGGAATAAAGCTGTCCTTGTCCGCCGGATCGGTGACCTTGGCCACATACTCCCGCAGGCTCTGTGCCGCTGCGGATTCCTCAGTCCAGTACGTGCCCAGCGGCGTCTCTTTCTTTTTACTGTCCTCCCGGCCGACGATCAGCGTAACGGCCAGTACCGCCAGGATCAGCAGCACGGAAATCCCGATCAGCAGTGCGGTTTTGGTAATCTTGCGTTCCTTCATCCCTGTTTCCTCCCATGGGGTCCTCAGAAAAATCCCCTGTCATTTTGCTCACAGGTTGATACGCAGTTCTTCTGCGCCTGTCACGTGGATCTTATATAATGCGATTCTTTTTTCTCATTATACCATATACTCCCGGCAAAAAGCGCTGTGAATTTCTTCACAGCGCGTAACATATTCCCTTTTCTCACTCCGGGGAGACTGCCTCGTAGATCACCGCTTCCAGGGGCGCCAGCCGGCCCCGCGTCTCCGTTCCGGTCGTGCCGAGCAGCAGTTCCGCATTCTCCAGGCAGGCCGCATCATATTCGGCCGGTTCCGTGGAAAGGTTGATCACGCAGGCACTCCCGCCAGCAGGATGCACAGTGCAGTCAGCACCGCCAGCATACGGTACAGTTTCTTTGCCATGATAAAACCTCCCTGTTGGTCTGTCTCCCGCATTCAGGCGTTTCGGAATCATCAGTTCCTTCATGCCCTTCTTTTCATCCCCGGATCCCTGTTTTTCGGGGATCTTTTCCCGGTTTCAGTTCCCGGACCTCCCTGCACATGGTAATGGGTTCCCCGGCCGCGATCCGGTCCTCCGCCAGCTGCCGGACCTTCGCGCACCATTCATCCGTTTTCCGGATATCCCCGCAGTAATCCCGCAGGATCGCGTCACATTCCTCCAGCGCCGCGTCGTACTGCTCCCGGGTCAGTTCGCCGGTTGCGAAGGCCTTGTCCAGTTCGTCCCGGTCGTCGATCTTCACGTCCCCCTCCGGGGTAAAGATAACATCCAGGTACTTGTCAATGAATACGGCAATCCCGTACTCGTCGTATTCCATTCCGTCGATGATGTCCACATACCAGATGGAAGGCCGGTACCGCGGATCCGCCGGTGCCGGGTACCGCTCCCGTTCCCCGCCATGTGTCCCGTCCGGGAAATACATCACCGTCACAACCCGGTTCATGCCGTCCGGAATCAGTTCAAGCCAGGTCATTCCGGCACCCGTCACCTGGATCCGCCCGGCTTTGGGCGTCTGCCAGTAATTCTTTTCCCCGTCCGTCATCCGGATCAGGCACACCATCCCGTGGAAAGCCTCGTCATCGATCCGCATCTGGTAATAGGGGTAGTACATAAACCCCCACTGTTCCCGGTTCAGCCGTTTATGCTTCATGTTTTTTTACCTTTCTGCGGTTCTGTTGATCTCACCGGTCCGTGTTCTTCGGATACTGATTCTTCGGGATGTTCAGATACGGCACAACCCGGTGCTCCGGCAACGCCTTTGCCAGCCCGGTGATCGCTTCCGCCAGCTCCGTGCAGATGCGTTTCCGTTCCTCGTCTGCCGGGGCGTCCGGGTCAAACCTTACCGGTTCCCCGAAATGAATCCCCGCCAGCGCCGGAGCGGTGTACATCGGCACAAACTGCAGAACCTTCCCCGCCTTCCGGTGATACAGCCGGGCCAGGTCTGAAAAGTTCTCCTGGAATGCGCACAGGATCGCGTTGTACATTTCCGCCTTCTCCGGGAAGATCACGATGTCCGCGCCTTCCTGCAGCTTTTCCATGGATCGGCGGATCGTGGTCATGACGCGTACGTCATGGTAGACCGGGATCGTATGGGCATGGGTGAAAATATATTCCGAAAGCCGGGCGATCGCGTGGCTCAGCAGGCGGTAGAACCAGCGGACCGCTTTCGGTTTCATTGACCAGAAGTCCCTGAAGGCGTACGCCGGGACCTCCTTCCGGTCCATCATCTCGCCGACGCACCAGATGTAATGCGCGCGGGGCAGGTACAGTTCCGAGGCGATCGGGCCGTACATCTGGGCGTGGTTGCCGACGAGCACGCACGGCTCCTCCGGCAGGTTTTCTGTCCCGTACAGCGTGTATTTCGGCGACAGCCGCCAGATGATCCGGTAGATCAGGCGGTAGAGCCCCGGGCTGTCCTTGCCCATATTTTCCCTGACAATCGGCTGCATCGCTTTACTCTTTCCCCTTCGCCTGCGCCCGGCTGTTCGTGTCGATCGTCTTCCCGAAGACGACGAACCGGTCATACAGGTATTCCGTCACAAAATTCAGCACCATGTTCATCAGCGTCACCAGCATCCCGTTCCAGCCGCAGGTCCCCTCCAGGTAGTTCCCGAGGATCGTTGTCACCGGTGTGAACACCGCATAATACGCCGCCACCTTCAGCATGGCCACCGGCACGTTGTTCGCGGAGCGGAAGGTGAACTCCCGGTTCAGCGTAAAATTCCAGAGCACCGAGAGCACCAGCGCAATCAGGTACGCCACCCAGTATTCCCAGTGCAGCATCTCGTAGAGAACGGTGAATACGCCGATCTCGATCGCGCCTGCTGAAATGGAGAACAGTACGAACTTGATTGTCCGTTTCAGTTCCTCCCGCTTCGGGTCCTTTCCCCCTGCCTGATTTTGTTCCATTGTCTCGTCTCCCGTCTTTTTATTTCATTTTCCGGTACTTTTCAATCACAGTCCGGTACCGGTCCAGCACCATCGGCACCAGCTTCTCCCAGGCCAGGGGAATGGTCTCCTGCGCGTTCCGGCCCGTCTGCTGCACGTCGGTTTCCCGGAAGATCCGCCGGATCTCCGCAGCCATGGCTTCCGGCGCGGCTTCCGCCGTATACCCGCTGAAGTCCTTCCGGATCGCCCCTGCGGCGTTGGATCCCTCCACCGCCAGCGTCGGCACGCCCAGCACCGCGGCCTCCCGCAGCACCAGCGGCGCGTTGTCGAACACCGAGGGGAAGAACAGCAGGTCCGCGTTCAGGTAAACGCCTCTCAGCAGGTCCCGGTCGCGGATCAGCCCCGTGAACAGTACCCGGTCCGCCAGCTGCAGGCGCGCCGCATACCGCGCCATCTCCTGCTCGTCCTTCCCGCTCCCGGCCATCACCAGGAACCAGTCATCTCCCCTGTCACGCAGCAGCCGCATCGTATCCAGGATCAGCTGCTGATTCTTGTACCAGATCATCTGCCCCACGAACAGCAGTATGTGTTTCCCCCGGGGAAGGCTGAACCGTTCCGCCGCCCGCTCCTTCAGCGCCGCGGCATCGGCAGGCACGGAAACGTCCGTCCCGTTCGGCATGACAAAATACGGCTTCGTATATCCATAGGAACGGAGCGTTTCCCCCGTCTCCTCCGAACAGGCCCAGACCTCGTCGCAGCTTTCGAACACCTTCACGATCCGGTTTGTCACTGCTTTCGAGATCGTCCGGCTCTTCGTGAACTCATAGATCGCGTCATAATACTTGGAATGGAACGTTGCCACCACCGGAATTCCCGTTTTCTTTCCCAGTGATACCGCGTATTTTCCCAGCAGCGAAGGGCTGTGGATGTGGAAGATGTCCGGGTTCTTCGCCGCAATCCTTCCCGCCAGCTTCGGGTCCAGCTTCGGCACCGCGCTTGCGTACCGTGTGAACGGAGCCCGCAGTGTGCGGGAAGTCAGCACTTCGTACGGAAAATCATTTTTCTCCAGGTACCGGCCTTCCATCGCCGGGCAGACCACCACGGCATGGTTCATGTGCCGCGCGTATTCGTGCACGGTCTCCGTCACCCCGTCAATCACCGGGAAATAGTTGTCGATAAACAGCACCGGGCGGACGCTCCGGGATTCACTCATCCGCCTCGCCTCCCCGTGGCCGTCTTCCCTGCAGCGCGTTCACACCGTAGATCACCGCGCCGGCGAGGATGAACGAATAGTGGCTGAAGATCCGCCAGATCAGCATCGCCCAGAATACGCCGTCCGACCGCATCGCGGAGAACACCAGGTAGAACGCGCCTTCCGCCGCGCCGGCGTTCCCCGGCGTCGGCACCAGGCAGATCGAGGCGTAAATGTAGATTGTGGACGCGAAGATGTGCATAAAGCTCACCGGCGCGCCGAACATCTTCAGTACGAAGTACGGCATGCTGCACAGCGCGATCCGGTAAACCAGCGACAGCACCACCAGGCAGAAGGACGTCACTTTATCCTTCTCGATCACGGCCAGGCTGCTGCGGTAGCTGTCCAGCATCCCGATGACTTTTTCCGTGCTCTCCTCCGGGTTTTTGACCAGCTTCAGCCGCCCGCACAGGCGGATCACGGCGGAAACGATCTTCTTCACCGTCTTCGGCATCAGGGAGAACAGCACCAGCAGCGCGGGAATGAGTGCGAACAGCAGCAGGCCGAAATAGGCCGTGTAGCGGATCGCCTCCAGCTCCACGGAGCGGCGGGTGATGAATATTACCAGTGCCAGCAGGATAAAGCCGGACTGCATCGTCACGTATCCGGTGATCGTCATCGCGGAAGCCGCCCCGTCCGAATACCCGTGCCTGTGAAGCCAGAGGATCTGGAACGGCTGCCCGCCGGCCCCCGAGGGCGTGATGCAGTCGTAGTATTTTCCCAGTGCCGCGGTCTCAAACGCGATGCGGAGCGAAACCTTTTCCTTCAGGGAGCGCATCATCAGCAGGTACTTCAGCGTTTCCGCGAAAAACAGCACCGCCAGGCACCCTGCCGCGCAGCCCAGGAAAATCCATGCCTTCGGCGTAAAGCGCAGGTCCGTCAGGCTGCCCTTGTTCCCCGAAAACTCGTTCACCGCCGTCGCGGCGATCACCGCAATATTGATCAGGACAAACAGGATTGTCCAGAGCTTTTTCTTTTTCCGTTCCTGCCCGTTTTCGTTCACGTTTACTGTTCCTTTTCTCTCAGATGATCAGGCTTCCTGTTTCGCGACCTTCGGCACATGGTATTCCAGGCCCTGGTCAAAGCGCACTTCTTCCGGCGGGGTTTCCAGCTCCTCCGGGTTGTCCAGCAGGTGCATGATGTCGAAGAAGAACTGCGCGTAGTGCGCGCCGGAGCAGACGCGCTCGTCCGCCGTGATGCCCAGCGGCAGCCACCGGCGCATCCGGACCCTGCCGTCGTTCTCCACGAAGGCTTCCTTCACCAGCGTGCCCATGCCGATGAACAGGCTCACGTCGCCGAAGTTGTAGATATGGTGCCACGGATGGTGCAGGCCGATGGAGCCGTTGTTCGTGATGAACATGCCGCTGTAGAAAGGCAGCTCCCGCAGCAGCACCTTCGGTGCGATCCCGTACCGGTCCAGCAGCTTCACGACCGACACGACCAGCGTAGCCAGGCCGGGAACGCCCAGCAGCGCACTGGCAAGGCGGATCACAAAGTCCCCGTCCTCCGTGGCCCGGCTCGCTTCCACCGCCGCGTTCATCCGGTCGCGCACGTCGAACAGCGTGTCCGTCAGGTCGAACAGGATCCGCACCGTCGTTTCATTGCTGCCCGTATCCTGTGGATCCTTCAGCACCGTGTAGGAAACAGAGCAGTTGTTCCGGGAGTAGTACTGTTTGTTGAAGATGAAGCGGTTGACCTCCGGGTTCCGGCTGATTGCCCGCACATAAGCGGCCACCAGGATCTGCATGAAAGTGACCTTCTGCCCCTCCCGGCTTTTCTGCACGATGTAGCGGCTCAGCTTTTCATAGTCTGCCTTGTGTTCCAGGAACACCTGCGCGTCACAGCGCATCGGCATGAGGTAGGGGGTCATCTGTACAATCGGGTCCAGCTTTTTAACTCGTCTTCCGTCCGCTCTGCGTCCAAACATGTGCAATCCCTCCGTTTTTTTATTTTCCCGTTTCGTCTTCCCTCTTCGCTCCGACCAGGACTTTCACCCGTCTGCCCAGTTCCTCATCGGTCAGCCATTCCCCGTCCCCGCCGGTTCCGAATCCCTTTGCCAGCTCGGTCATCAGGGAGACCATGGCTTTTGCCTTCTCGTATGCCTCGTCATCTTCGATGCTGTGAAGGCTGTAGACGCCATGGCCGTTTTTCGTCAGATAGACCGGAGAAGACGGTTTGACCATCTCCAGCACCTGCCCGTAGTTCCTCAGTTCTGACACCGGGGCAATCTTCGGCATACTGAACCTCCTCAGCCGTTTATTCCTCCCGATCATATCATGCTTCCCTGCATATTTCAACTAATTCTACGATATTTCTTTCGTAAAATTTGTCGAATTTCCAATAAAAAACCGAACGCAGGGACGGTTCCTGCGTTCGGACGGAGGGGCGAAACAAAGGGACGGTTCCTTGCGTTTCACTGCGGCGGGAAACTGTCAGCCATACCCATTGCCTGGATTTCCCGCATAACGAGTGAAACTCAGGAACCGTCCCCTATTTTTTAAGCGATCCCCCGAAACACTTTAATATGCCTCAGGGCGTTTTCCTTCATGCCCTTCGTCATTTCCGTATTCAGCTCGAAATAGCTGTGTTTCCCTTCCGAGGCCAGATACGCCTCGGCAAATTTCGTCACGTTGCTGAAGCTGGCTGTCCCGATGTTGATCTTGGCAATGCCCAGGGAAATGGCCTTCCGGAAATCGTCATCCGAAATGCCGCTGCCCCCGTGCAGGACCAGCGGGACGCCTGCCTTTTGGTTGATCTTCTCCAGGATATCGAAGGCCAGGACCGGTGCCGTGGGATAATCCCCATGCGCGTTTCCGATTGCCACCGCCAGGCAGGCGATGCCGGTCCGCCTGCAGAATTCCCGTGCCTTGTCCGGGTTGGTGCACAGGATCCCGTGGTCGGACAGGCCGTCCTCGCTGCCGCCCACCAGGCCCAGCTCGCCTTCCACCGAGGCGCCGTAGCTCTTTGCCAGTTCTGCGATCGCCGCGGTTCCGGCGATATTCTCCTCATAGGGATCCGTGGAACCGTCGTACATCACGCCGGTAAACCCGTAGTCCAGCGCCCGCCGGATCGTCTCCCGCGTACGGCTGTGGTCGAAATTGACTGCCACCGGTACGGACGCCTCCCGGGCCGCCTGCACCATACCGGGGCCGATCAGCTCCAGCGGCGAGTACTTCAGCAGTCGCTCCGCGATCTGGAGGATGACCGGGGTTCCCAGTTCTTCTGCCGCCTGCAGGGCGCCGCGCACCATTTCGAGGCTCCCGACGTTGAACGCCGGGACGCACGTATGCTGCCGCCAGGCTTCATCGACCAGCTGTTTCATTGTTGTCAGGGACATAGCTTTTCTCCTTCAATCCATGGCGGAAAAGGGGGCGGCCCTTCCGGAACCGTCCCCCTGAGAGTCTGCACTGACAGGATCAGTGCATGAAGATGCTTAAGATCAGGACTTCGACCACGCCGACCGCCCATGCGATCGTGGACGTGACGGACCAGATCCTCAGCTGTTCCTTCGCTTCGGAAACGCCCAGCGTCCGGTTCACGACCCAGAAGTAGGAATCGTTGAAGTAGCCGAAGAACAGGGAGCCCACGCAGCACGCGATGGCGCCGAGCACGGGGCTGACCGTGCCGGAGGCGATCAGGATCGGAGCGGTGATGCTGGCCGCGGTGGTCATGGCGACCGTACCGGAGCCCTGCACAAACCGCATCAGCGTGGAGATCACCAGGGGCAGCAGGATCAGCGGGATCGCGGTGCCTGCCAGGCCGTTGGCGATATATCCGCCCAGGCCGGAGTCGGTGATGATGCGGCCCAGCGCGCCGCCGCCGCCCGTCACCAGCATGATGATACCGGCGGAAGCCATGCCCTTTTCCATCTCGTGCAGGATCGTGTCACGGCTGAACGGACGGCCCAGGGTGAAGATGGCTACCAGCAGGCCGATGCCCACAGCCACGATCGGCTGGCCGAGGAAGATCAGGATCTGCCAGAACAGGCCGCTGGCTTTCAGTGCGGTTGCCACTGTGTTGATCAGGATCAGCACGATCGGCAGCAGCAGGGGCAGGAAGGATGCAAAGGCACCGGGAACGCCCGTCATGTCCATATGGAAAGCGGACTCATAGTCAGGCGCCTGGTAGGGCTGGTCAACGATGTTGCCTTCCTCGTCGGGGATCCGGTAGAACTTCTTGGCCAGGTACTTCCGGGCATACACGATACAGGCGATGGCCATCGGCAGCGCCAGCACGATCGTCAGCAGGATGAAGATACCCACGTCAATGTTGAAGATACCGCAGACGCCCAGCGGGCCGGGAGTCGGGGGGACCAGGGAGTGCGTGATAACCAGGCCGGCGGCCAGCGCCACGCCCAGGCTGATCACGGACTTCTTGGTCGTGCGTGACAGGGCCTTCGCGATCGGGGAAAGAACCACGAAACCGGAGTCACAGAAAATCGGGATGGAAACCAGGAAACCGGTCAGGGCCAGCGCCTCTTCCTCCTTGCCCTTGCCGAAGAGCTTCAGGAAGGTGTACGCCATGCGCTTTGCCGCGCCGGAAACCTCGAAGATCTGGCCCATCATGACGCCGAAGCCGATGATGATACCGATGCTTCCCAGCGTGCCGCCGAAACCGCCCGTGATGGAGTTTATGATGCTCGCGCCGGATTTGGATTCACCGGCGGCATTCACAATGTCCGTCGCAGTCAGGGGCATGCCGCCGATCAGGCCGACCACGATTGTACTGAGGATCAGGGCCAGGAACGCCTGTACCTTGGTCTTCAGCACAAGGAAGATCAGCAGGGCGATGCCGATCAGAAGACCGATCAACATACGAAGTCCAACAATTTCCATAGTGTGCCTCCTTTGTATATGAAATTTTTATTGGGCCCTTATTTGGTGAAGAACGGGGCGTACTTCGCGGCCAGCCGGATGGCCTCCTTCATGCTGACGGCGCCCGCGATCCCCTTTCCGGCAATGTCAAACGCGGTTCCGTGGTCCACCGACGTCCGCAGGATCGGCATCCCGTTCGTGATGGCGATGGTCCGGTCAAAGTCCAGCGTTTTGGTGGCGATATGCCCCTGGTCGTGGTACAGGGACAGCACTGAGTTGTACCGTCCGAGCGCCGCCTGGTGGAAGACGGAGTCCGCCGGCACCGGGCCGGCCACGTTGTAGCCCATCTTCTTCAGTTCCTCCACGGCGGGGGTGATCTCGTTCACTTCCTCCCAGCCGAACAGGCCGTGCTCGCCGGAGTGCGGGTTCAGGCCTGCCACAGCCATCGTCCCTTCCGTCACGCCCAGGCGCCGCAGCGCCTCCGTGCAGCGGATCACGTAGTCGATGATCCGGTCCTTGGTGATCTTGTCCAGCATCTCGCGCAGCGACAGATGCCGCGTCAGGAAGAACACCCGCATGCCGTTCGTCTCGAACATGGTCAGCGGATCCTCGGTTCCGGTCAGCGCGCCGAAAATCTCCGTATGGCCGATGAAGTTGATTTCCCCGGCGCGCAGCGATTCCTTGTTGATCGGCGTGGTGGCCACGGCGTCAGCTTTGCCCGCCATTGCGAGCTCTATGCTCTTTTTGATATACCCGAAGGCTGCCTTGCCGCACATGCCGCTGACCTTGCCGAACTCGAACTTCTCCATGTCGATGTTGTCCAGGTCAATCAGGTTCAGTACGCCTTCACGCCAGTCGCCCTCCGCCGGATCCTCAACGACATTGACCGCCAGGTCCTCGCCGGTGATCTTCACGGCGTTTTCCACGACCTTTTTATCGCCGACGACGATGCAGTCCGCAATCTTGAACAGCTCCCTGTCCGCGATGGATTTCGCCACAATTTCCGGGCCGATTCCGGCCGGATCCCCCAGCGGTACTGCAATCAGTGGTTTCTTCAAAGATCTCCCTCCTTTTCTTCGTTGGTTACCATTTCCTTCAGGAACGAGAGGCAGCGGACGATCGCGGTCTCGTCGCCCTGGCTTCCGCCCTTGGTGACGATATGCACGTCTTTGAACTCCCCGCTCAGGAACTGGCCGTAGGCGGCCAGCGGAAGGACTTCATCCTTCAGGTAGATTCCCGCCGTCCCGAACCGCTCGCAAACCGCGACGGTCACGTCACCGCCGCTGGTGTAGAGCGCCCGGAAGGTCGGTTCCGCCTTGAATACCCTGTACGCGATCTCCGCGAAGGACCGGTTGATTATGTCGGTGACGCCGTCCAGGGTGCATCCGTATTTTTCCATATACGGGGTGAAATCGATCCGGTTCTCGGGATAAATCCCGTCCCCGGTCACGGTCAGGACCTGGTCGTTCCGGGCGGCTTCCAGGATGGCCTCCGTCACGCGGACGACCTCCTCCTCGCACGCTTCCCGGCTTTCCAGGAAATTGCGGGTTTTCACCATCACCCGCCCGGTATCCATGACCTTCCACAGGTACCGCATCTGGTCCATGGTGCGCGAGTTGACGCTGCCCACGACCGACAGGATGCGGTATTTCCAGGGGGATGTTTCCTTCGGGAACAGTTTCCCGGCCAGCGTGGCCGTAAACACGCCCGGATCCACGGCGATGAACTTCAGCCCGCTTTGGATCAGCGCGTCCGCGATCAGGTCCAGGTCCTCCTGGGTCACGCAGTCGCAGGTGACGGTCCGGATCCCCTCCGCCGCCAGCTCCTTCAGCCGCCCGGCCAGGTATTCCGTTCCCTTCATCAGCTCATCCATCAGGATCGGGGCGACGCCGTATTTGCTCTGCTTGCGGAAAAGCTCCGCCACGTTCGAGGTCAGCACCGGCGCCTTGGGGTCCAGGGCAATGTTCGTCCGGTGCAGGGGAACCCCCTCCACCAGCATATATCCGCCGCTGACGACGCGCGCCGTCGCCGGGAAGCACGGCGCCGCGACCGCGATATACTCTTCGCCCAGGAAATCCAGCATCGCGTCCGTCTCGCTGCCCAGGTTGCCGCGCAGCGTACTGTCGATGCGGTGCGTGTAGATCTTCACGTTCTCCCCCGCCAGGATTTCGCATGCCTTCCGGACGCGTTCGTACGCTTCCTCCGGGCTGACGCCGCGGGAATCCGTCGGGTAGATCACGCAGTCGCTGGTCTCCAGCACCTCCTCGTCCACCGCTGCCAGGTTCAGCACGGTATTGGCCTGATAGTTCATCTTGCTGAGCAGTACACCGGTTGCG
>JAEEGH010027637.1_pt1 | contig 11217 bp, 8 predicted proteins | sample 9134181 | NCBI WGS metagenome assembly JAEEGH01 (sample SAMN16246544, study PRJNA631951) | gut metagenome | biome: gut microbiome; feature: rumen; material: DP-attached | host: Bos | place: Iran: Karaj | collected 2018-10 | reverse complement strand
ATTCGCGTCCGCAGATTTCTGCCATTTGTTTATTACAGATTTTACTCACGCTAGCTACGCAACATCTCACAGAGTTTATCCTCTCTGATGACCTTGGGGGCAGCCTTTCCTGCCAGCACCAGAACCTTCTTGCCATTGCGGTAGACGTGAAGCTGTCGCGAACGGACTACGGCTGTCAGCTCCGGATCATCCTGCATGGCTATCCACAGATGATGATAGGCTCCACCTTCCTCAAACAGTTTCCTTTGCAGGTGGGAGCACATATTGGTCGTATCGATGGTCATCATATTCAGTCAAACAACTTTTTCCTACTCATCTTTCCGGGGACAAAGATACAAAAGATTCTTTAACCGGCAAAATGTTCTGTCAAAGACTACCCTATTTTCTATCCTTTCCGTCCTTTTGAACATTTTTTGTAATTTACCTCAAAAATCCTATTCAATAAATTGATTATATCAAATTTCTTTGTATCTTTGCGATGAAATGCTGCCGATATGTCCGTAAACGGCACTTGCAAAGCAAGGACTCTGGGCGCAGAGTGGCGGCATGACCTTAGTGGAAAAGAAAAGAAGCGTTATGCTTTTCTTGCATCTAGAAACCTGAGAAATTTCAATGTACGGCAAGAGAACATGATAGCTTCCGCGTGATAGCGTGGAATGTTATCCTCTCCGTACAGGGTTTTCTCAGGACCTCTAGATGAAGATGGACATACAGTTCCACGCTTCTTATATATAATAAAGGTGTCTTCCGTGGGACTGGGAGGATGAGACTTGGATATAACTAAACCTATATAATTATGGATTTTAAAGACTCTATTTTACAATTAGCAGAGAGAGTGTCATCCTTAAAAGACTCTATCCAAACGGAAGAGGCCACGAAGAATGCATTTATCATGCCGTTCATCCAGATTCTCGGTTACGACGTGTTCAATCCGCTGGAGGTCGTTCCAGAAATGGATTGCGACATAGCCAAGAAAAAGGGCGAGAAGATAGATTATGCCATCATGAAGGACGGTTCGCCTATTATGTTGATTGAGTGCAAACATTGGAAACAGGACTTGAACTTGCACGACAATCAGCTGAAGAGATACTATGTCGCTTCAAAGGCCAAATTCGGCCTGCTGACAAATGGTATTGTTTACAGGTTCTATACCGACCTGATCAAGGAGAATATCATGGATGATGTTCCCTTCCTTGAGTTTAATCTGGAGAAGATTAGAGAAACGCAAATTGAGGAGGTTAAGAAATTCTGCAAGGAAAACTTTGACCTTGACAACATCCTGAGCAGTGCCAATGAACTGAAATACATGTCAGAGGTCAAAAAGATTATACGTGCAGAATTTGAAGAGCCGTCTACCGAGCTTGTTAAGATGCTGACAAAACGCGTATATGAAGGCATCGTCACACAGAAGGTATTGGATCAGTTTACCGATGTGGTAAAACGTGCGCTGAAGAGTCACATCAACGACGTAATGAGCGAGAAACTCGGGATAGCCATTAAGGCCACCGAAGTCGCCGGTGCTCCCTTAAAAAATCCTTCTGCCGCACCCGAGCAGAAAGAAAATGAGGAGACGACGAAAGTCGACGACAAAGCTTCCAAGATTAATACCACGATGGAAGAGATGGAAGGCTATTACATCGTGAAGAGTATTGTATGTGAGGTCATTGCATCTGAGAGAGTTACTTTCCGTGACTCACAATCATACTTTGCCATCTTTGCTGACGACAACAATCGCAGGCCTATTTGCAGGTTACATTTCAACAACGCAAGCAACAAGCGCATTGGCTTCGTTGACGAAAACAGAAATGAGCAGATGGAACCCATTGAAAAACTGGATGACATTTACAATTTCAAGAAGCAACTTTTAGAGGCTGCAAGACGATATGTATAAATGGAGAGAGTAAGACGTCTTTTCACAAACGACAACGTAATGCTGGTGTTGGTACTCATCAACACCGGCATTATCTTTGCCGGAGGCTTTATGCCCAATCAGGAAAGCACACTTGTCATCATTGACAGCTGCTTCACACTGTTGTTTGTTATAGAAGCGATGGTCAAGATTCAGGCAAAAGGCTTCGCTGATTATTGGAATGACGGATGGAACCGATTTGACTTCATACTCGTTTTGCTGGCCCTCCCGTCATGTATTAATGTTTTCGGGGAGTTCATACCGGGTACGAATGTATTGCTCTCACTCAGAACACTAAGAGCTTTTAAGGCGTTCCGAATGCTGCAGTTCATTCCCAACATTGAGAATCTTCTGAGAGGCATTAACCTGGCTTTCAAAGCTTCCTATCTGGTCACTATCGGAATGATCATCCTCCTATTGGTGTTCAGCATTATTACGACTTTTCTCTTCGGGAACGCCGCGCCTCAATATTTCGGGAATCCGGCTCTCAGTGTGTATTCCATCTTCAGGTTATTCACTATTGAAGGCTGGTATGATATGCCTGAAGCAATCGCCGTCAACGGTGGAACAGTTATGGCTGTCTTTGCCAGAATCTACTTCTCCATCCTCCTGTTCTTAGGAGGAATCATCGGCATGAGTCTAGTCAACAGTATTTTCGTTGACGCAATGGCTGCTGACAACAACGACGAAGTTCTTGACAAGTTGACGCAGATTGAAATGAAACTTGAGCAGATGGAGCGGAATTCGGGAGGTAAATTATAGATAATGTAGAGAACAAATACACAAATCAATTTGGCCGTTTCGTTTGTATAGACGAGACGGTTTTTATTTTACCCCGAAGTGCTCTCCAACTATTTCTGCGAAATCATAAACCGGGTCGGCATAAGCAACGTGATACAGATAGTCTTGAACTGTAAAGGCAAGCATACCTTTAACCGCAAGTGGAATTTTGTCGCTCTTCATATATTTGACAAGACGCTCATCTTTCACACATATAGTTTTAGCGTCTCGTTCCCATATGGCGCGCTGCTTATCGTCGGGATATCTGCCACAATAATATCCAACCTCCATGTTTCGATAGCTCAGCTCTTCTTTTGAGAGACCTCTAGGTTCGACTTCGCCATGGAAGAAAATTCCATGGCCGAGTCCCTCGATAAAATTATACGCCTGCTTGTCAATACGTACTAAACACGTCTCCGTCAATGCATAAAAAACGGCCCAAAGGCTCATCGGGATATCCTTTTCGCCGGACGTTTGAATTATCTCTATATAATACCCATTCGCAGAAAACTCTCTCAATTTAAAACGGGCGAGCAGGAAACAACTTCTATAACAATAAATCCATCCATCGTCGAGATACAATCCATAACGATTATCCCAGGAGGTTGGTCCTGCCAGAAGAATCTTTCGAACTTCTTCGGCAGAGAAATGGCATCTAACAGGATTATAACATTCCGCCCAGTAATGATTACGAACATTGGTAGGTGCACAGTTTTTGGAATAAAAAGCACGCCGAGTCATTGATGCCCTTCTCATTTTCTCCGTTAAGATGTCCGAATATCCCAAATTCTCGCCTGACACATCAAGAGGGAATATGCTATCCTCTCCCTGGTGTTTCGTCTTTTTTAAACCTAATTGACACCCATACATCGCATCAGCAAACATGGCAGCAAGAACACAAGTAAGGTGCCTTCCTTCTGGCCAACGAGCGGCCCGTTGAACAGTGGAAACAAAATCATATCCGTGATAAAAGGCATCCCACGCCCTAAATACATAGGTAAAATAACCGAAGTGTTCTCCCGGTTCGCACCATTTGTGATTCCTGGACAACCGTTTAAACTCTGATGCCTTATGATATGCTTCGCCCTTTGAGGCTCCTGCCAATAGTGTTTTTAATATAGGCAAAACCAAAATCGCAGTATCCTCAATCTGGTTGTCATAAGGAGCCCTCCCGGGCATCTCGGCCGGTTTTCCTTCACTCCATGCGCCAATCAACTGCCACATAAGCCATTGTCCATAATATTTTTCTGGATCAACCTCCAGAGATCCAATAGGACTGACATCAATCGAAGGACAATCTAATAAATTGCAAGTGGCAGCCCTCAAAACCGCATGACCATAAACTGAAAGATCTGCGCCTTTTCCATTTTCGGGAATCAAACGCTCCCAAAACGTGGCATTATCATGCTCATAAGTCCACGCAGCCTAATCTCCAATTAAAGCTCCTAACATCATTAATTCCTCCCTTTGCTTATAAAGTCTATTTACTGTCCCACATACCGGTCCATGGCGTCATTCACCTGGAGCATCCACTCCGGAAGTTTGGCTTTGGCATTGACAATCAACTCTTCGGGCATCTCACGATAGAAAGCGTATGCCATCGGACCGGAAATGGCAGCAAGTGTGTCTGCGTCACCACCTAGTGCGATTGCAAGTTTTAGACAATCTACATAGTCTTTGCTTTCCAAGAAACAGATGAGCGCCGCAGGGATGGTCTTCTGGCAGGTCTCGTCAAAGCCGTAGCCCGGCTTGATGTCGGCATACGACAGCCCGGACCAGTCCGGATAGTATTCGTCCAACACATGACGGCGGATGTAGTCCTTATCCTTGCCCTGCATCCCATAGAAGATGGCAAGAGCCGTAGCGACAGCGCCCTTGATGCCCTCGGGATGGTCGTGCGTGGGAAGTGCGGTCTTTGTTGCCAAGTCAATGCACTCTTCCACACTTTTTGCCATAAAACCCGCAGCGGAGACGCGCATGCCGCTGCCGTTGCCGTAGGAATGATAGGACGGCTGCAACTCACGCGCCGAGAGCCACCGGGCAAAACGTCCGCCAAAGCCCCGGAAGAAGTCCGCGCGGCATCGGGTCCACAGCGTTTCAGCCATATCCGTGCCCTTCAGCAAGGCTTCGGCACAGGCAAAGGTGCAGACGGTGTCGTCGGTGTAGGTGTTGGACGGCAGAAGGAGGTTGACGGCATCGTAGTCCTTGGTCCTTCCGTGAAACTCGTAAGGCATGCCGGCGATATCGCCGATGGCAGCACTAAGCAGCAGGTTTTTCATGGGTTCAAATCTCCTCTCATTCAGAACTCCAGACGGAATCCTTTTTGTTTTAACTCGTTATAACTCTCTTCGTTGAAGCTGTAAAGACGGGCCTCACGCCGGGGTGTGGGCCAGACGGTTTCGTCCTGCTGCGTGAGGATGTTGAAGTGCAGCATCTTCTTGGCAAAGTTGCTTCGGTCGAAGTGCACGTCCAGGATGGCCTCATAGAGGTTCTGCAGCTGCTTCAGCGTGAACTTCTCGGGCAGAAGCTCAAAACCTATCGGCTCGAAATGGATGCGTTCGCGGAGGCGCTTCAGAGCGGCCCGCAGGATTCTGTCGTGGTCAAAGGCCAGCTGCGGCACCTCGTCCAGAGCAAACCACCCGGCCTTCGCCGCATCGTCTCCGGCCTTCACGTCCTGAATGCGCACCAGAGCGTAGTAAGCGACGGTGATGACACGCTCTCTGGGGTCGCGATTCGGATCGCTGAAGGTGCGAAACTGCTCGATGTAGGCACCCGTAAGCCCCGTCTCCTCTTTCAGCTCACGCAGCGCACCCTCTTCGCACGACTCGTCCATCTTGACGAAACCGCCTGGAAACGCCCACTTCCCCTTGTAGGGCTCCAAGCCTCTCTCGACGAGCAGCACCTGCAGCTTTGTGCCGTCGAAGCCAAAGATGACGCAGTCCGTTGTGACGGACGGATGAGGGTATTTGTAAGTGTAGGTTTTAGCTTCCATTTTCGTTCTTTGGTAAATTTTACACCGCAAAGGTACGGCAATAATTTCAATCCACCAAATATTTTGGGTAAAATTTACACAGGAAGCCTCATTTTTTTAAATTTTACTCCACGCAAATTACGCAAGCAAGCAAATTAACTGATCTGGAACCGGCCTTCCGGTTCTTTTCGGTGTGTAGCATTAAGTCAAAGAGCGCTGTCATTCCGGTTTGACGCTGCAAAGGTACGACAACAAAAAAGCGAAATGTCCCACTCTTCTTGTAACCCCTATGTAAATCAGTGAAATATAACAATCGAACGATTTTATTTGCAAGTAATTTGCGCAAAAAAGAAGAAGAGAGAGAAAGTAGCAAAGAGTAGAGAAGAAAGAAAAAGTTTAAAAGAAGTTTCTAGCTAACTACTCACTACTAACGTAGTTCATAGTTATCTATAAACTGAGAAAAGTGACCGTGCAAATTACGTGCAAATTAAATTTTTTACTGGGCCTGGGCGTAGCGCGATGCGCTCCGCAGTTTTTTTTTGAGGGCCCTCTTCACGAAGCTTCGCTACGTAGACATAGCTCACGCTCGGCAGTGTTGGAACAAGCTCCACACTGCTCTCACTTAATCGCTATGTTCTCTCAGCTTTACTTTTTATGAGGCTATGTCAAAAAATCAGCTACGCGTACACGTATGAAACACGTAGGCGTGTTATTTTCTAATTTGCACACGCAAATTGCGCAAATTGCAAGCAAATAAAAACTTATGTTCGCCGCTCAAAATCAGGCATCGGGCTTCAGCCGACACCCTGAAGCCGTGCAGAGACCGTGCAGAGACCGAGCAGAGGCCGTAAAAGTGGGTTTGGATGTCAAGTTTTATGCAGAGTCAGGATGTTGGCACTGGGAACGACAAACAATTTGCAACTTGCAATTTGCGTAATTTGCGTGAGCATTTTTTTGAAAATTACTTCATCCCTCTCCTCTCCCACTCCGTGGCGGCCATGATGAAGCCGCCGAGCACCTTGCCCTCGGTGAAGAAGTCCACGGAATCTGGGCCCGTAGGCCTCGTGTCCTTGCCCAGAAGATAATAGGCTGCGGAGCCGTCGCGCTGTTTGCCGCCGCTCAGACCGGCCGAACGGCAGCTGCCGAGGAGATGCACTCCGCCCCGTCCGTCGTGCACCATGAAGCGCTCCACAAAGCCGCGATAGGCACGGGATGCCGTCGGCAGAAATTCCTCGCCGAGCAGCCCCAGACGCATCGCCTTGAGATAGGCCGCCGTGAAGATGGCGGTGCAGGAGGACTCCAGATAGTTGCGCACGGAAGCGTCGGTCCAACGGTCGTCGCTGCGGTAGTCGCGCGCCACCAAAGTGCTGTCGTGGGCCAAGAGCTGATACCAGCAGCCCGAAGCGCTGTCCTGACGGGCGGCAATGCCGGAGGCCAGCTGTCCGAGGAAGCCGTGGAGCGTGCGGAAATCGGCGGAATCGCCGCGACCGGCCAGACGCAGCTGCTCCAGCACATCGACCAGCGCCATGAAATACCAGGCCTCGGCCCGACCCCAGAACTCGGCCGAATGGAGCACCTCGGCGCCCGGACGGGAAGAGATGCCCTGCCAACAGGCCGCAAAGGAATCGGCGGGATCGGCCGCAAAGGCATGGTAGAGCAGGCGCTCGCGCTCGTCCCAAAGATAGCGCCACGAGATGGTGAACTGGCGCACAACGATGGCCCAATCGTCCGATGAAATCGGCCGATATTGAGGGTCTTCATTCATCATCTGAGCCAGGAGGGCGGGACCCATATACTGCCCGTCGCACCACATCTGGTTGGTGTAGCGCCGCTTGTGCCACCAGCCGCCGGCGGCGTCAGGGCGCACGGAAGAAGGGATGGCATAGAGGCTGTCGGCCAGACGGAAAGCCCGAAGCGTCTCCCTGAAGCGCCGCTGCGAGACGGCCTCCACGGAATCGGCCCTGCAGAGCGGGCTGTCGGCAAAGCAACCCTCACGGGCCAGACGCTGCAGCGGACAATAGAGCTTCACGGCATTGAGGTCGTCGAACGACTCGCCGAGAAGGCCGGCACTGGAGATGGAGCACGTGAGGGCGTATTCGGCCACGGCATAGTACCAGGGCGCCACGGCGCGGGCGTCACGAGCGCGGAAGCAGTCCACCGCCTCGAGCAGGGCTTTGGCCACCAGGCCGGGCACATAGTCGAGCGTGCCCTTCCTTCGGGAAGAGGGCGAGAGCATGCGGCCGTCGGCATCGAAAAGGGCGAAGCCGGAAGGCTGCGTATTGGCCTTGAAATCACCGAGACGCGAGGCGACGACCCACTCCAGATAGTTGCGCGAGGGCTCGAAACGACAGGGTGCACCGGCGGGAGGCGGCGTGACGGGATCGGGAGACAGCTCGTTGCTCCGGGGGCCCAGACCGCCGTAGAAGTTGGCGCAACGCACGCTGTAGCGCGCCCCCGAAGGGCTGTCGGCGGGAATACGGTAGCGCGGCGCCGTGGTGAAGGCCGACACACGTCCGTCAAGGCAGACGGCGTAGAGGCCGGCCTCGGGGACGTCGTCCCACACCAGAGAAGCTCCCTCCAGACGCACTTCGGGCGGCATTACGGGAGCGCTCGCCTCATCGGGGCGCCAGGAGGGAAAGACGCGGCGCAGGTCGCAGGCCGCAGCCTCATCGGCGGAGAGCACGGGGCCATGAACCGCGGTGACGGCTTCGCCATCGCGGTTGCGGTAGCGGGTGCGGCGCAGCCTGAGGGGCACCGGACGCAGGAGGCTGTCCGTGGTGGCGTATTCGGCAAAGAGGCGCGGCAGCGTGCCGTGCATCTCGGCCCAGCCGCCGGAGTCGGGCGGCAGGAGCGTGCGGGTGTGGAGAAAGACGGCGCGGGGCGACTTCTGCCAGGGACGTCCCCACTTCCAGCGGCCCGCCTGAAGGGCGTCGCCGCCGACGGTGCAGCGGTGGAACACGTAGCCGAAGTCCAGGCTGTCCTCCGTAGCGGGAGCGCAGATGACATTGCCCGTCCTGCCGCGCGGACGCAAAAGAAGACGGCAGCGGTCGAAGAACACCGTGCCGCCGCCGCAGATGAAATCCACCGTGCCGTGGATGTTGCAGCCGCAGAGGTAGGTGGTGCCGCCGCTGTTGGTGACGTAGGTGTCCTGATTGCTCAGAAGGGTGACGCGCCGGAGCATGTTGCCCCGACACTGCTGCTCGCGAAGCGCCACGGCGCGCACGGCAAAAGCACCGGGCTCGCTGCGGTAGTTAGACCAGAGCGTGAGGTCCTGAAGATAGGTGCTGTCGGCTCCCCGGGCAAAAAGCGTGGCGGTGACGGAGATGCCCTCGTGAAGCGGGCGCGACTCAACGACGCTGGTCTCGGGATCCTCGCCGCAGATGCTGGTGTTGGGCGCCGTGAGCAGCGTCATCGGCGAGGGCACAGTCAGTTCCTCCCCGCCGTCCTTCACCCGAAGGGGCGTGCCGTCGCCCTCGCTCAGATGGCGGCCCGCCATGATGAAGATGCGGAAGCGGCGCCGCTTGTCGGGACGGGCGTTGGCGGCATGCACAGCCTCCGTGAAACTGCCGTCGGCGGGCACGATGAAATCATATGAAAAACGCGGTGGGACAACACCGGATGCCGCCCCACACGCAAAACAAAGGCTCAGCAGGAGCCAAAGGGATATCTTAAGCCGCACGTTCAGTCGTCAACGCGTATAAACTTGCCCTGCTTGTCAAAACGCAAATCAACGTCGTTGGAGAGCTCGATGTCGAAGCCGCTGCGATCGCGCTCAATCTTGACAATCTTGCAGTTGGCATAGTTGGCCTTCACATAGGAGGCGATGGCCGAAGGAATGAGCGCAGAAGGCACGGCGGCGGGAGCGCAGTCCACTTCCTTCCACTCGCCCTTGGCGTTGAACTCAATCTTCGTGCCGCTGTTGAGCACCACGTCGTAAGTGGTGGAGCCGAAGTCCACGTCCTTCTTGGCCAGAGAGACGGTGCGGTTCTTGAAATACTGCTTCACGAAAGTCTTGGCGGCTGCGGGGAGCTGCTGCTCGGAGATAACTTGGTCGCGGGCGGACAGAGACACGGAGCACAGAGTCAGGGCAAGAGCCAAAAAGAGAAATTTCATGTTTTTCATCGTGTTGTTTTATTAATAAGGTTAAACATAAAACTCGATGCAAAAATACATTTTTTTCGGAAAACGGAAAAGAAAACGGCGGGAAAAAGATAAAATCCGCGGAAAAAGTCGCCGTTTTGCGCTTTTATTCGTATCTTTGTCACGAATATACGTATATATAAGGTGTCATCCGACCCCAAAAACACACACAACGCTATGAAAAAGACCGTTTTGCTCCTCGTGAGTCTCTGCGCCCTCTGCGCAACGACGCGCGCACAGATCGACGTGACCAGCCAGTATCTCCAGAACGCCTCCTTCGAGCAGCCTCTGGCCTCCAGCCTCCCCGTTGACGGAACCCGCGGCGCAGGCAACGTGGGCACGGGCCTGACGGGATGGACCGTGACGGGCGTCTACGGCGTGAGCGACATCATGACCGCCGCCGCTACAGCCACCGACAACAATCTGGGCGCTCCGGGCGCCGCCTCCGACGGGGTGCAGATGTACTACATCCGCCACGCCTGGACCGACGGCAGCGCCTCGGTGAAGCAGACGGTGACGCTGCCGGCCGCCAAATACCGCCTGACGGTGGACAGCAAAAGCGCCACGCCGGGCACCTCCAGCAGCGGCAAACTCGTGGCCGCGAGCGAGAACACCGTCATCACGATGAACTCGGGCAGCATCCCCTCCCAGTGGACCACCCTCAGTGTGGAGTTCACGCTGACGGAGGCCAAGAGCGTCTCCCTGGGCTTTGAGTTCAACTGGATCGAAAGCGCCGGCGCCAGCTTCCTGCTGGACAACGTGCGCCTCTTCGACATCACCGGCGAGACACCCGACCCCGACCCCACGGAGAGCGATGTGGATTCGCCCACGGAAGGCAAGATCGACGACGCCTTCGTGCCCGAAGACGAGATGATGAAAGACCTCCTGAAGATGCTGGCCGGGTTCACCCCCTACATGAAGAACTACTGGTTCCAGTGCGCCTCGCCCAACAGCAAGGGCGAGAGCTGCGGCTTCTTCTACAACACGGAAAACGGCAGCAGCCCCTCGTGCCCCAACGGCGAAAAGGGCGTGCGTCCGAACGCCGACCTCTCGATGATCGCCGCCTTCCTGGTGAAATACGCCAAACCCGAAGGCATCAGCCTGCCCTCGGGCATCACGTACGACCTGCTGGAAGAATACGCCATGAAGAGTCTGGTCTATGCCTACTCCACCCACAAAGCCAACAAGCTGAAGGTGTGCTCGGGAGGTAACTATTGGGGCTCCACCTCCACCAGCGATGCCGTTTGGGAGAGCAGCCTCTGGGCCATGTCGGTGGCCTATTCCGCCTTCTTCCAGTGGGACAAACTCACACAGGATCAAAAGGGCTGGATCTACGCCATGCTGAAGGCCGAATGCAACTATGAGCTCTATCGCAGCGTGCCCACGGGCTATGCCGGCGACACGAAGGCCGAGGAAA